>Ga0247611_10003755_pt1 | contig 22042 bp, 49 predicted proteins | sample 177DNAGHGhighgp2_FD_192422 | JGI IMG/M metagenome (GOLD analysis project Ga0247611, IMG submission 192422) | Sheep rumen microbial communities from Palmerston North, Manawatu-Wanganui, New Zealand - 1770 DNA GHGhigh gp2 | ecosystem: Host-associated > Mammals > Digestive system > Stomach > Rumen... | reverse complement strand
ATTTGCAGTACTTTTCTTTTTATTTGTAATAATAGCAGATAAACTATGAAATGTAAAGTCTGTAGCGAAGAAATAAGAAATTGTTATTTAAATAAGACTACTCTAAGACAACATAGAATGTGTTTTACTTGCAATTTTTGGCGTGAACATTTAATTAATGATAAAAAATTAGCAGGACAACACAAGACCTGCATGATTGATGGAACTCACTACATAATATGTGATGAAGATTCTAAATCATCATTCAGGGGATTTGGTGGTGCTAGGTTTCAAATTGAATTCAATGATGGAACTCGTGTAGTCACTACAAATCTATGGTGCCAAGGTGAACCTGAAGGTTATTGGAAACAGCATTTTCCAGATAATGCCAGGTTTGAAAACAATCTAAAATGGCAAAAGATAGGAAATTGCTCTTATCTTTGTGAAGAAAAATAACCGACTCTATAGACGAAGTTGAAGAATCTGTTACTGCTAGCTGTAAACGGAGGTCTGGGTTCTCGGCATTGCTCTTTCCAGACATTTTTTAAAACTTTTTAACAATATGAAACGAGAACAGATAAGAAAAAAACTTTCTGCTCTTTTGATGAATACATCAGAAGAAAAACCTCTAAAATGCCGCATTCCATTTGGTGATTCTTATGGATTAAGCACTTTAGAATTGCCAACAGTGACAAGTATGTTTCAAATTCCTACAGAAGGTATTATATACTTTCAAGTAGAAGGTGTCCAATATCCTATGGAATTTGATGAATTCAGTAACGAGGATTTAAAAGAAATCCTAAAATCTTTAACAATATGAAATTCTACATTAAACCAGAAACTTTTAGAGAAATGAAAGTTTGGGATAGTGGTTGGAGATATGGACTCGCACTTGGATTAATAATTTGTTTAATTGAAGTTATTTTAATTGCTATAATAAAATAAATTTAAATCTTTAATAATATGAAAATTAATTTCACACAAGGACATTATGCCAAATTACAAAGTTTGGCAGCAGATGCACTATTTAACAAAGTAGTTGTTTCTACAAAATTAGGGCATCCACTTAACATTTATGAACTTCTTCATACTACAACAATTAATCAACTTAGCGAGATTAAGAGTAGTCTTTCCAAAACAATTGAAAAGATTGAAGAAACGGATGAATGGGTTCAACCAGATAATAACAAACTCGAATGGTATAAAAATGCCAAAGAGCTTGTCAATCTTATCATAGGTTGGAAGCGTTACAACCTTGAAGTTGAGGCTAACAAGAAAAAGAAAGAAGAACTTTCTGAGAAACTTAATGAACTTAAGGAATCTACAAAGACTCCTGAAGACCGCATTAAGGAACTTGAAGCTCAACTTAAAGAGTTGGAGGAATTTTGAAACAAAGGATGTCGCTTTGTAGATAGAGAGTGAAGCTTGATACCGGGATACGTATTAGTCGCCAAGCGTCTGAGAAGTATAAAGTAGAGATAAAACCGCTCGAAGCCACTCTTTTTAATAAATAAATTTCCGAGGGCTGGATGGAATTTTAATATTGAACATCCAATGGGCATACTGAATTGACAGTTGGAAGACCTGATAGTGGCAAACACGTGATTGAGGTCATTAGTGATGAGTAAAGCAACTCAATGGGTAGTCGTGAAATGGAAAAGCAGTGAGAATCTGCACTTTAGTAGAATCTCTATGAAGATTGAAAGAGTTAATTGCCATAAGACGAATGTAGGAAATTTATTTAAACTGTTACTTACAAAAAACTTTAACAAATTTAACTTTTATGCATATGATCAAAATAGAACTTAACAAAAGTAACAATAATCCTTTTTATGGATTATCCAACTGTTTGGCTATTATGAATAGACCAAACTCTATCAGTGAAGAGTTATTGGATTCCGCTTGGAATGAAGTAAAGGACGATAAAGTAAAGAGAGAAATGTTCTTCTCCTTACTGTTCTCTATTGGTGATATCACTAATCGTCAGCATAATATCTTTAAAGGTAAAAAGGTTGACGGTGGTGGTAACGCTGAAAGAGAATCATTCTTGATAATCTTTATGTGGTTGAAGGTTAACCATCCGGAACAATTCGCAAAGTTCCTCTATGCAGAACTCTTTAATGAGTATTCCTGCTTTGATTTACTTTTCCGTTCTAGAGTGAAAACTACAAGAAGTGGAAAGGTTATCAATGTATATGACTTGCTTGGAAGTAGGGAATATAGACATATTCTTTTAGAGTATGTTTATAAAGTCATTAATGGTAGCAATCCATTCAACAAGATGTTGGTTGCAAAGTTCTTGACTATTCCTAGACTTTCTAAGAGACAAGGTCATAATAAGATGCTTCCAGAAACTAAGGAAGTTATGAAGCATAAAGCAACTTTCCTTATGGAACTCTCAAAGCAGATGGGTTGGCAAACTCTGTATTTCAAAGACTATCGCGAGTGGAGAAAACAGTATAATGGTTCTCTTGAATCAGTACTCTTCTCTACTGGAAAGATTAATGAATTTACTAAGGATGAATTCCTTAAGTGGTTCGATCAACTTCCAGCACAAGCTCGTTTCCGTGTAAGAAATCGCATTCTTTATTCAACCTATTCTAAGGGAGAATTGGAAGATTGCCATAAGTGGGTTAAGTTCCAGCCTTGGATTAAAGAGTGGGAACTCTTTAAGGAAAAGAAGCAAATGGAACAAAGAGTTCTTGAAGAAAAAGTTCGTCAAGGACAAGCCTCATCTGAAGATTTGAAGAAGCTTGAGAAAGTTAAGAAAGAAGCTAAGGTAACTACTGGTGCTTCCAATTTCAACTCTCTCTATGAATCAATTCTTAGAGGTAATGTTGATAAACTTGCTCTTGAATCATTCATTCAGAACAAAGTAAATCTGCCATACAATTCACTTGTAATCGTTGATGATTCAGGTTCAATGGGTGGAGCACCTTTCAACTTTGCTAAGTTTATAGCTTCAGTATGTCTGGTAAAGAATCCAGATGATGATGCTAGAAACTTGATTGGTTTCTTCAATGACCATTCTCATTGGCATGGTTTCATAGATAAAACTTCTTCTCGTAAGAATAGTCTTCTTAGAATGCAAATTGGACAAACTAATGTTCAACCATTAGTTGATCCAACTTTGTCATTCTATGACAATTATCAGAGAATTAGTAAATTCTGTGATGCTGTGTATGATGGAGGATGTACTTATCTCACAAGTATTCCAAAGGGACTTAAACCTATTATTGACAATAATCCAGATTTCTTAGATACTCTTAAGCAGTATCCTATTTGGACAATTTGTTCGGATGGGGACCTCAACAGCAGTTATAATGCTCGTGAGAGTTTCCTTGAGTTCCAATCTCTTTGTAAGCAGATACTTGGATATGTTCCATTTGTGGTGATGATTGAGATTTATAGAGGTAATTGGAGGTCACCAGGAGCATCTAAGTTTGACGGTCTTGAGAATATTATCTATATTCCAGGGAATCCAGCACAGATTGAGCAGTTCTTAACGAACTTTAAGGATATGGACATCTTTGATGTTTATACTCCGCTTCAATCTCTCTATAGAAGTAACAGGTATGAACTCGTGAGAGCAAATACTCTGTGATTATTTTTAATAAGCATCACGACTAGAGGAGGTTCGATTCCTCCTCTAGTTTCAAGAAAAGACAGTAGTAGCGAAGTCTCTCCGTAAAGCGTCTGAATGCCTATGTCTGAAAAGACGTAGGTCGTAGTTCTATTAGCTACATTTTTAAGTCACTTACAAAATCACTCTGGATTTGTAATCCCCGTGTCGTTGGTTCGATTCCAACATTCCGTGCTATTTTGGAATTAGCTCAGCTGGTTTAGAGCAGGAAATAATTCAGTGACTTTTTATCTATAAAATAATTATTTTTATAATATAAAACATTAGGATACTTACAATAACTCTAGGAAGTTTAATTCATTGGTTAGAATGTTTGACTAATAATCGAAAAGTAGTAGGTTCGAGTCCTGCAACTCCCATCTTTAGTATCCTTTTTTAAGAACTTCAATTTTTTCTTTCATACGCTATATAGATACTTACAAAATCATTTTAATAGCTCAATGGTAGAGCAAAAACCTTTTAAGTTTTGTGTACGGTTCGATTCCGTTTAGTATCTATTTTTAAAGGTAACAATTAAAGACACTTACAAAATCATATACATTAGCTCATTTGGGTAGAGCAAAAGTCTGCTAAACTTTGTGTAGCTGGTTCGATTCCAGTATGTAATTATTTAGTGTCTTAATAAAAAATAATATTTATAGCTACTTACAAAAATATAATTAATTCTATATGGGTTCGAATCCCATAATTATCGTGAATAATGATAGTTTGGCGGAATGGTCTACGCGATTGTTCAAAAGACAATTAGAAAGAAATTTAGTAGCTAAAATATGAAGGGAGTAGTGTAATGGTAACACGCGGATTTTCATAGTAACTATATAGTATGAGTTACTTACAATCCTATTGAATATTGCTTGGGGAGCCCGTATTGGTTGTTCGATTCAGCCCTCCCTTCCTAATAACTATAGTCACTTACAATCTTATTATATAATTAATTGAATGAGGTTAATAGAGTTATTTTTAGTGACTAAATAAATTTTTTAACAATATGAAAATAGTATTATTTATTATTTGGTTTATCTGTTTAATGATGATATGGAATTTTTGTGGATTCCTTATTTCATATCCAGATACTTTGCTAATGTTAGCAGGATTTGCATTAGCCACCATCTTTGGATGGATTTCAATTGCAACAAAATGTTTTACAATTTTTAAAAAAGAAAAGAAATGAAAAAGTACATTTATTCATTTTGCATGGCTATTGCTATGCTAGTTTCACTATCTTCATGTGAAAGAATTGATGCTGGACATGAAGGCATCCTAGTTAATCTCTATGGTTCAGATAGAGGTGTAGATGATGTTAATCTGGTGACAGGTGTTGTATGGTATAACCCTTTTACACAAAGTGTATACGAATATCCCACCTTCGTTCAGACCATGGACTATGAACCCTTTACTATTAATGCCAAGGATGGATCAGAATTTACAATTGATCCTAATGTAAACATTTATATAGTAGATGGTAAAACACCTCAAATATTTAAGAAGTTCAGAAAACCTCTTATAGAAGTTTTAAATGGTCCTATCTTTAAGCATGTTAAAGATGCTTGCAGAATAGAAATAAATAGATTTACAACCGACCAAATTATCAGCAAAAGAGAAGAAGTTGAAAATGCCATCGAAAAGAGATTTAAAAATCTAATAGAAAAAGAAGGATTTAAATTAGATGGTTTTACTACTGGACTTACTTATCCTAAAACAATTGTAGAAGCTGTCAACGCTAAGAATAAGGCTTAAAATTAGGTCCCTTATACAGTAATGTATATTGAATAACTCCTCTAATTGCTGGGAAGCCCATAAAATTTATTTTTTGTTTTCAAGGAATTAATGATATATTAAATCTGAGAAAATGAATAATAAAGTAGATATTTTATAAAAACTTAAAATTTATTGAAAAAAAATGGGTAATCAGCAGCTAAAAACCAAAAATGCTTAGAAATACTTTCTAAAACCTAATCAAATCTATGGTAATTATAAAACTATAGAAGAAGTAAAAATACAAACAGAGAAATGTTTAGAAACTAGATGGAAATGTCTTCATTTACCTACTGGAGAAGAAAAGCTAAAAAAAGCTTCTTATTTAGCTTAGTTTTAGACTTAGGAAGAACGTGAGACTTATTTAAAGAAGTTAGTAGAAGAAGATAAACATCAATAGGGTTTTAGAAATTATTTATTTAGAAATGCTATTAAAGGTGCAGAATCTAGACATCATGGATTTAATTTAGCATATGATGAATATATTAAGATTATTAAATAGCCATGTTATTATTGTGGGGAACCACCTAGACCTGCCAGTGAAGATCTTATTAAAAAAAGAGGTAATACTAAAGAGCCTACTTTTTATTATAATGGAATCGATAGGATTGATCCAGAAAAGGATTATTGTGTCGATAATTGTGTTCCATGTTGTCCCAAATGCAATTACATGAAACACACATTAAAACAAGAAGATTTTTATAAGCAAATTCTAAAAATTTATAATCATTTAGGTTTAAGTTCAACGACTATCTCGAAAGAGAGTACATCACAAGCTAATGGTGATGGAAATGGGGAGAATCCAGAAATGGATTAAGATATAGTCTATTCTACACGTATATAGAAAGGTGTAGCAGTTCGTAAGAGAACGTAATCAATGTTGCGAATTGATTAGAATATTAAAGGTTCAGGAAGCTCAGAAGGCTGAAAATGAGGTAAAAGTAGCTGAAGCACAGGCAAGAAAACTTGTTGTGCAGGCTGAGGCTGAAGCAGAAGCTAATAGACTTAGAACTCAAGCTCTTACTCCAGCAGTATTGCAGAAAGAATGGATTGACAAATGGGATGGTTCTATTCCTTCTGTAATTACTGGAGGTAGTACACAAATGTTTATGGATATTAGTAAGTTTAAGTAATGGGAACTATACTTTGGATGATAGCGGGCATTATTATGTTCGCTATCACCATTTTTGTTCACAGACATTCCTATGAATGGAGATATGATGAAAAACCTCTAACATTACCAAGATGGCTATATTGGGGAGGGCTTTTAGTAGCTTTAATTCCAATAGTTAATGTAGGATGTTTCTGTGGGGGAGCATTTGCCTATGTAATAAGTTGGGCAAGTGATGACGTATATTTCAAATGTGAAGCAAAGTGGTGGACAAAAATGGTTGAATTTTTAAATAAGAGTGTATGAAGTACTTTATATTTGGATTAATCGTAGGAATTCTTGTAGGGATTACTGGAACTGTTTGGTATAGGCTTATTAAAGAAGAGGCTGAATATAAACAATCTAAACAAATAAGTGCAGTCTGGAGGCAAGAACATTTTGTTCTTAATCCAGAAAATCTTCTTAATGAATTACAAGCTCAAGGTTTGGAATTTCCTGAAATAATAGTAGCACAAGCTGTATTAGAAACAGGTTATTTTAAATCTCATTCTTGTAAAGACGACAATAATCTATTCGGTTTGAGAAAAACTGATGGAACTTATATGCGTTTTGATCATTGGACAGATTGTGTTGCAGCTTATAAATGTTTTATCCAGGATTGGAAAGAATGTCCTGAAGATTATTATGACTATCTTAATAGTTTAGGATATGCAGAAGATTCTTTGTATATTCCTAAATTAAAGAAAATAGTAAAATATAACTGGTCAAAATAGATAATTAATTAATTTTAAACTTAAAAAGTATTAACATTATTATTGTCTCTTTTCTCTTTAGCAGACCAGTTAATGGGCCTCAATAGTTCAACGGATAGAACAGAAGTCTTTTTGCTTAAAAGGAGTGCTATGGCGAGAAATCCCATAGTAGAATCTCCCTAATTAAAATATATAGGAATTACAGGACTAAAAGTCGGATAATTATCTAAATAATGGAGTAAATCGAAACCTGAAATAATGGTGGCTCCACAATACAAAACAGAGTTAAATAGCAAGTAGCACCGTAAATGTGAAATGGTTAGAGAGTAATCTCGGTAAGCCTTGAATATGGCAAGGTACTCTTGAGTGAAGAAGATGGTCCTATATATCGGTGGAAGTCCTTATCCTGTACAAGAATCTCTATATAAGTATATAAGACGGGAAGAGTGATTATCAGCTAAACAATACGGCTAAAAAGGATAATACCGAGCTAAATTGAGAAATTATGTTGGACATTTTTTATGAAAATGTGAGGCACTTGAACGTTAGCTTAATAAGCATTTCAGGTGAAACAAGTAATAAAGACGTTAGTTAACATATAACATACGGAAAACTGTCAGTGGTATGTTAGTTTTTCTCATAAATGTGTAGAGAACATAGAGGAGATGCCTAAGTTGAAATTAAAATATAAGTAGTCCTAATTAGAAGGAAAATACTAATCTAAAACTCTTAGTATTCATAGTGCTTATGTTTCTTGCAAGAATTTCGATATGGTACTGATATGTTCCAGACTACAAATGAATAATAGAGTGAGCTGTCACGGCTGCTATCCTGATATAAAGATAGTAACAAATGTGTAGAGACTGATTAGTTTCAGACTACTCCGGTGAATATTATTCATGCTATGGTAACATAGTGTAGTAAGCTAAACTTCTGATCCAGGTTCGATTCCTGGTTGGGGTACACAACAACTTGTGTTGTTATATAATGTTTTTTTCGTTGGAAAGGTCTGCCTGTGAAGGTGGACCTTTATTTTTTTTAACTTTAAAAATTAACAATTATGTGCTTAGTTAAAATTCATAAATTTCCAAGAATATCTTGGAAACCTATAATTTGTTATAAGGTATTAAAAAGACAAAAAGGTAGTTATATGACTCCTTGTGTAAATTATTTTATTACAGAAAATAAGGAAGTTATAAAAGGTAGTGAAAATTTCTTTGAAGGACTCAAAAGTAGAAATATATATGGTTGGGGAGTACATGCTTTTACTAATATGTTTGATGCTATGAATACGGCTAATTATTTTTGTATGATTGACCAAAGAATTGGCGGACATGTAGTAGTTAAATGTATAATCCCAAGATTTACTTTTTACTTTTATGGAAAAAATAACGAAATTTGTTCTAGAAAAATGATAATATGCTTAAACAATGAAAAGCAATAATAAAGAAGAAATTCAAGAATATTTAGAATCATTAAATAAAGATGATTTGCTTTGCATCATTAAATATGGACTCCGAGGTAGTAATGCACCTTTAGGGGTTACTGTTGATGATATTTATGAATGCATAGGTTGTCAATATATTTATGAAACAATGTAATTATGAAAATTTTAATTATTTATATCATAGGTTGGATATTATTTGCTACAATGTGGTTTTGTATTTTAAAAACTAGAAAACCTAATAAGTCCAACTCTTTGCTTATTTATGAAAGTATTAAGATAGGATTATTCTCCTGGATTGGAGTAGTTGCTATGCTAACATATTTTATATGTAGATTAGATGAATATATAACTAACAAACTTAAATAAATATGGAAAAGGAAATTAATATTGTAGTCCCAGAAGGCTATGAAATTGATAGAGAGAATAGTACATTTGAGTGCATTAAATTCAAACCTATTGAAAAGAAAAGGTGGAGAGATGATGAAGAAGAATATATAACTGGATGTTATATTGAAGTTAATTCAGAGATTCTACCTGTTATGGAGCAGAATACCAGTTCAAACTATAATGTCTTTGCAACCAGAAAGCAAGCTAAGTCAGCACTTGCTATGGCAAGAATTAGTCAAATAATGGCTAATGATGAAAGGTTTGGCGGTGTTATTACTAATGAAGAGTGGTGTAATAATAACATGAAAAAATATATTATTGTAAGAAGGGATAATTGCATTGTTAAATACGTTTATTTTTATTATTATTATTTTCTTGCCTTTCATACAAAAGAACAAAGAGATTTATTCCTTGAAGAGAATGAAGATTTAGTCAAGGATTATTTAATGATTGATTAGTTATGGACTACGAAAAGAAATACAAAGAAGCTCTTGAAAGAGCAAAGAATTTACATAAAGATGCCATTGATATGAGAGAAAACCTTCGTGCAAAACAATGTGAAATTATCTTCCCCGAACTTGCAGAGAATGAGGATGAGAAGATAAGGAAAAAACTTTTAGCACTTATAGAGTGGTCTAAAAGTTATGCTGCAAGTGGTATTACAACCGATGAAGCAAAAGAAATGATTGCTTGGCTTGAAAAGCACGGTAATACAAATGAAACTATTAACAGGGATGAATTTGCACAAGGTGTTTTAAGAGGAGCTGCTATAAACCTTATCACTTGGATAGATTATAACACAGCAAAAGGTAATATGTGTCTTTCTAACATGGAATGTAAGGTCATTGAGGATGCTTTAGTTAGTGGTGATTGGGATAAGATATATGCTTATATAAAAAGGAAACTTGAAAAGCAAGGAAAGTCTAATTTTGAGCAAAGTATTCAAGATGGTGACAATGTTGTAACTAATGAAGATGGCACTCATTTCAATGTAAGCCAACTTGAAAGAATTGCTAAGAAAGTCACTGATACTAAAGAAACAGCAAAAGAGTTTTTGAAGTCCGCAAAAATAATGGATGAAAATGATGAACTTGCTGATGAGTATAGACATGAGAAGCAAGGTGAACAAGAAGAGCCTCAAGTTTATGAGACAGAGGATGGTGAAGTAATTACATATTCTGAAAGTGAAGGATATAAGGTTGTTGAACCAAAGTTTAAGGAAGGTGATTGGATTGTAACTCCTGCAAATAAAGTTTTTCAAATAACAAGTATAGAAGGGACAAGTTATAAATTTGATAATGAGTCCCATTATTGGGAAATTTGTTATTGTGATGAACAATGTCGTCTTTGGACTATCCAAGATGCAAAGGATGGTGATGTGCTTGCAACTCCAAATTATATTTATATATTTAATAGTATTTACAAAGAAATTGAAACAGTCGCGTTTTATTGCCTGATGAAGAAATCAGATGAACATTTTAGCTTTGGTGATTATAAAATACAGGACGAAATTTTGAATAGTATTCCAGCAACCAAAGAACAACGTGACCTTTTATTCAAAAAGATGAAGGAAGCAGGTTATGAGTGGGATGCTGAAAAGAAAGAGTTGATGAAGATTGAACAAAATATGGAACTCACAGACTTTGAATCTGCATTATTCACTGCATTTAGTGATGCTTGGCAACAATATTTAGGTGGAAAAGAAGTAAACGTTGCACAGTGGGCTAAAGAACATTCTACTGAACTATTAGAAGTAGAAAGGAAAGAACATGTTGAGTGGAGTGAAGAGGATGAAAATAGATTTAGCAACCTTGTTTGGCTCATTGAACATAGTAATGAAAGCAAGGCAACAAAAGAAGGTTTTATTAAATTTATAAATAATCTCAAATCTCTCAAAGACAGAGTTCAGCCACAACCACAAAAGAAATGGACTGAAGAAGATGAAAAAATATTAAATAGAATACGTATAAATTCATCAAGTGTAGAGGATATTCTATGGCTCAAATCTTTAAAAGAACGAATGAAAGGAGAATAATATGAAAGACAGTGAAATAATTTATAGTATTTATGAATTCATATTAGACAACATTTTTTGTTTGTCATTAATACCAATCTGTATTTTTTCTATTTATTTAATGTTTTTTTGGGAAAATAAAGTGAGATGGTGGCTTAGATTACCAATTATAAACTTATTGCTTTTTGTCCTTTTAATTATTGGGGGAATTGTAGAAGAAATATATCTTACCTTTCACCCTGATGAGCGGACAAAATGGATCAAAACAAGCATTTTTGACAGATTTTTTTAAATATGGAAACACCAGAGAAGATTTATCTACAAGATAGTATGTCTACTGATACTATTGGAGAATTGTGGCCGGAATGGTTTGACGATAAAGTTTCTGATAATAGTATTGAATATACTCGTACAGATTCCTTTTTTGATAAAGCGGCTATTTGGTTTAATAATAACTTAGGTCACGATGAATGCGGAGTTATAGCATATCAATTTGACACAGAAGAAGAAATGTTTAAAGATTTTATAGAATATATGAAAGGAGAATAAGTTATGGAAATATTAATTGTGATATTAACAGCAATATTCATAGCCGCCTTTTTCTTAATGTGGCGTAATGACAAAGTTTGTGATTTTCAGATAGAAATTAGTGACAAATGCCATGATGTTTTAATTAATTTTCTTGAAAGTCTTAAAGATGATAAAGAATTTAGTGAACGATATGAAGAGTATGGACAATTAAAAATGAAGAAGGATGAAATACTTTCAAAGTATTCTTATGCGTCTATGCTATTTTCATTAAAACAATTAAAACTTGAATATTGGTACACGAAAGAAGAAATAGAGTTTATGAACTTAAAGTTTGTAAGTAAAAGTAAATAACATGAAACTAATAGATAAAGACGCTTTAGTAGCAGAGATAAAGAAAAAGATAATGCAATATGAATTTGCTTTTAATAATCCTTCATCTACAAGTTATGACGCAGGTTTAATTGCTAAAGGAAAGTATCGAAAGCTATTAGATATTCTTCAATATATCAACACCCTTGAAGTGAAAGAGGTGATAGCAGAACAAGAATGTACTTGCAATGAACCACTTAATCGCATTATTGGTGGCAGTTGGAATCTTCTTTGCCCAGTCAATAAGTTAGGACTAAAAAATGAGGATAAGGTAAAAGTAATAATTGAAGCACAGAAAGGAGAATAATATGGAACTGATTGACAAAGACGCTTTAGTAGCAGAGCTTGAAAGATTGGTGTCAAATGGAAAATTAAAATGTCAGCAAGCACAAGAAAATAATGACCATGAAAGTTATGTTGCATGGTCTGAACATATTGCAACCTGTGGAAAAATCCTTTCTTTCCTTGATACCCTTGAAGTAATAGACCCATACGAGCAGTGTATTCAATATTCAAGTATAGAAGATGGGATTAAAGCTCATGCTGAAACTTATTCTTTCAACATAGAAAGCGAGTTGTTCAATCAACTGACAAAAGAACAGCAAGCGTTGTGGAGAAAGGAAATAGAACAAGCTTGTATTAGTGGAGGTGACGCGGGTTATTCACTTGCAAAAGACACACGTTACAAGGAAAACCTTGAAGTGAAAGAGGCGGACTTGGAGAAGAAAATTAATTTGTGGTTTGATTATGGATTTCCAAATGATGAGGAACTATTGGATTATATAAAAGAAACTGCCAAACATTTCTTTGAACTTGGACTAAAAGCACAGAAAGGAGAAGAGGTATGACATATACAATAGAAGAAATATATAGAGTTGTTTGTACTGACCAATATCAATCAACCACACCTGAGACTTGCTGGACAACAAATAAACAATCTTGTGAAGAATATATTGCAAACAGTTATTATAAACACTGTCTAAGTATTGAAAAAAGTAGAATGTCAAATATAGCAGTAGGGTTATGACACAAGAAGATAAAGAAAACATCATCTATTGGTTTGAACATATTGCACAAATTGCAGATGACAGGAAAACTGCTAATGGTGTAGTTATGGAAGATTGGGCTGCCCTTGATGAAATTAGGGCAATCGCTAAAGATAGTATATATTATATCAAAAATCATTGTAATCTATGACACTAAATAAAGATTTACTATTGAAATACCTCTGTATGGCATTGCCTTATGATGTTATAGTTGATTACGAGAATCATATCTATATACTTAATGAGGTTAACCCAGCTTGTAAGGATATGGACTATATTACTGTTCTCATACAAGATGTAGAAAGATTAATGTGTGCTGAAAACGAAATGATAGAAGACATTAAGCCATATCTTCGTCCAATGTCAAGTATGACTGATGAAGAAGCAACAGAAATTACAAGTATATGTTTACGTGATTCAAGAAATATTTTATCTATAAAGATTAAAGATGAGTATCTTGATATCACTGTTGATGATGGCTTTAGTAGTATAGAAACTATAACATTGTGGTACGACGAAATGATTTCATCTATTGAATGCCTTTATTGGCTTCTTGAACATCATTTCGACTTTATGGGTTTAATTCCAAAAGGTCTTGCTATTGAAGTAACTAAAGAAAATAATCCGTATGAAAATGGACTTTAAAGTTGAAGGGAATATCATATATCCCAATGGACATATGTTAACATGGGGACCTTTCTATTATCATTCTGAAAAGAAAGCCTCAGAAAGAATGGAGCAAATTTTAACAGATATTACTAATTGGGTTAATGAAAAAGACTCTTCATTAAATATTACTCCTAAGATAATATTAAAAGGAGATACACAAATTACATTTCATATACTTGCATGGAAAGATGACAATACCATTGAAAAGTGTAATGGAATAATTGAAGTTGTGCCCATTACGTTTGAGGATGAGATTCAACCAGAATTTCATGAAATGAAATTAAGTAATATTGATGAATACATAACCAAATGTGAATGTGGCTTAAAGGAGGGTGAATATGTGAGTATGGTTTAAAGAGGGATGAACTATGAATAAAATTTGTACTTCACTTGAACAATCTAAGAAACTATTAGAACTTGGGATTGACAGAAAATCATCCGATATGTATTATTGGTGTGGTTCTGACCTTAGAATTGGTGGATATAAAGCACAAGATGAAGAATTGGATATTCCTGCTTGGAGTCTTGCAGTATTGCTTGATATTTTACCAAATGATGAAGTAACTTCAACAACTGTAACCAGAGGTGGGTGGAATATTAAACCTGCAAAGTATCTTGATATATGGTTTGCAGAGTATGAAACTGAAAAACATGATAATGATTTTAGTTTATCAGCAAACAATCCTATTGATGCGGCATTCGAAATGGTAGTTTGGTTAAAAGAAAATGGTAAGATATGAAAAGTTATACAGATTTAGAACAATCAAGGAAGTTAGCAAAGATACTGCCACTTGAAAGTGCAGATATGAGGTATCATACAATATCTCAATATAATCCATATCCTTGTGATGAAATAGTTTATACAATAGATTTTAATAAACCATCAGGTATTGATATCCCTTGTTGGAGTCTTGCTGCATTACTAGAAGTATTGCCAAAAATAGTTAAACATGAAACTCTTTTTATTGAAACCTCCGCTTCGTTATGGCATATAGGTTATCGTAACATTTATATAGCTAGAGAAGATAATCTTTTTGATGCTTGTGTAGAATTGATTATTAAACTTAAAGAACAAAATTTAATATGAAAGCAAAGATAGTTAAAACTCTTGAATATTATGAAGAACCTAAAGCATTTACTAAAGCACTTACAGTAACTCATGATGATATGCTTGCTCTTTATGATAGGGAAAGAGCAGAACTTATGAAGTTATCCAAAGAGGAATTGATTGAGAAACTAATAGGTAAAAGAGAAGAAGTTGGAATGACATTCATATAAAAAGGAGAATAATATGACACGAAAAAAAGAAATTGAACAAGCAATATCCAATAAATTTGCTGATTTTCATAAACAAGTTGCCTATGAATTTGGCTTTCAACAAGGTGCAGAATGGGCAGACTCTACTATATTGAAACCTGCTGATGGAGATAACCTTCCAGAAATAGACAGAGAAGTTATCGCTCTTGTAGAAGAAAACGGCCACTATAAAGTTGTATTTGCCCATAGGCCACCAGAATATTGGGATGGTAGGAATATCTTAACTAATGAAGTTACTCGCAATTATACAAAACGATATGATAAAGGTGAATGGAATCAACCTAATGTTAAATGGTGGCTTGATTTAGAGTTACCTAAAATGGAGGATGAGTTATGATTACACAAGAAGAAATACCTTTTACACAGGAAGAATACAAAACAATGGTTAAGACTATTAATCAACTTAGGAAAGAAAAGAACGAACTGATTGTCCAATTAAAGGAAGAAAAGAATAAGTTGATTGACAGAATTAAGGATTATATCGATACACATGAGTATCTTGTACACTATAAGGATATTGACTACATCTTTAATGAATTAAAGAAAGCAATGGAGAAATAAGTTATGTGGGAATTATATTTAATATCAAGAGTTGGAGCATTACATGGTATATTATGTGCAGCAACAGTGATTTCTGTCATGGTTTCAATAGTCTGTTTTTGTGCTAGTCAAACAACGGATGATTGGAATGGAGAGAAGGTTTGGGAAAAGTCTGAAGCAAAACTTAAACACACAAGTAAAAACTTTGCTATTGTTGCTTTGTTTTCTTTATTGGGTGTAATAATTACTCCAACCCAGGAACAAGCGTATTTAATTTATGGAGTTGGAGGAACTATTGACTACCTAAAGTCAAACGATAAAGCAAAACAGATGCCCGATAAAGTTATCTATGCTTTAGATAAATGGCTAGACAAACAAATTGAAGATAAGAAATAAGTTATGGAAGCAAAGGATTTAATGATTGGAGATTGGGTTTATCGACCTGACTGTTATTCAAAAGTAAAAGAAATTAGGGAAACAGGAATTATTGGACGTGACTATTTACGAGGCATTATTAGCTTTAAAGAATTAGAGCCAATTCCACTTACAACAGAAATTCTTGAAAAGTATGGGTTTGTTGTTAATAAACATATTTATCCTTATCCCTATTATGAATATATAAATGAAGAAAATAAACTCAAAGTTGGATTTGCATTTCCGCAAGGAAATAGAACCTCATATAAAGACCCTTGGGTTTATATTGATTCTAAACGTGTTTTTGTTGAGCATTTACCTTGTATGTTTGTACATGAACTCCAACACGCATTTAGACTTTGTGGAATTACTAAAGAAATAGAACTATGACATTACAACAATTTTTATATCTTATAGAAGATGAAGAAGCAAGAATTGAACTTGAAATTGATGGTTTTTCTGACGATTATGAATATCTTCATTTTTGGCTAAGTGACTTTCGAGCAAGTCGTGATATTGCCAAATATCATAGCGATAGTATTGTAGAAAGTTTTAGTTTTATACCAGAAATGGAAAATAAGGCAAATATTAAAATACTAATTAAACCTTAAAGTTATGAATATTGAAGAAGATTACGTTTCTTATGAAGTTGCAAAACTATTGAAAGGGAAGGGGTTTAATGCCAAATGCGATAAATGTTATGCTTATTTTGCATATGATGATATTCGTGTTCTAAACTTAAAATATCCAAAATCAGCACAATCATTAAGTGAAAATAGATACCCTTGTATAACGCTTCAAATGGCAATGAGGTGGTTGAGGGAAGTACATAAAATATGTATAGTTGTTTATCCTTTTACTCATAGAGAAAGAGGAACTTACACTTCTGATATTTGTACTGTAACTATGACTATGGAAGAAGGACATCTTAGAGGTGTTTGGAATAGTTATGAAGAGGCTTGTGAAGCTTCAATAAAGTATTCACTTGAAAATTTGATTTAAAGTTATGATTACTGAAGATTATGTTAGTTTTGAAGTAGCAAAACTTCTTAAAGAAAAAGGGTTTCACGAACCCTGTATTGCAACATATAACTTAACAACGAAAGATTTTGCTGTTGAAGAAGTATACCAAGATTGGACAACATGTTGGAAAACATATGTATCAGCACCTACTCTTCAAATGGCTTGTAAATGGCTGAGAGAAGTGTATAATCTTCATGTTGATGTAGGTTATGATGATTTAGATTGGTTTTGGAATATAATCTCCATTTCAGAGGATGTTCCAATTGCTGATAGACCTAAGTTTATTGTTACTGGGACAGCTTGTCATAGAACTTATGAGGAAGCAGTTGAAGCTGCATTAAAGTATTCACTTGAAAATTTGACATGACACCACAAGAAAAACTTACTAAACTTAGACAACTTGCAGATGCTATGTATTACGAAGCACAAAATATATCAACTGATGCTTCAAGGCTACATAAAGCAATGCAAAATTATAGAAAATTTGTTATTTACGAACTTAAAGAAAATTGAATTATGGATATACCAGCAAGTACTACTACTGTTACATTAAATATCCCAAATAATAAAATTGTTGGACAGGCAATGGATGTTTTTGAGCAATACAAACCCATTGTAGAAGAAGCGTTGCAAGAAGCAAGAAAAAAGATTCTCTTTGATGATGAGTTCCAAGAATATATTAAGGGCTATGTTCAAAGAACCATAGAAAGAACAATCAAAGAAGAAGTGGAAAGAATTGCGTCGAATGTCATTTCGAAGGCTTTTGCTCACCAATATTACAATATTGAAGATGCCATTAAAAAGCATGTGAATGAACAAATCAAACTAATGACTGAAGAATGATTTACATTAAAAGAATATTATGGCTATTGGGCTATCCAATAATGTGGGTATTATCTTGTGCATTATTCATTGTAGCAGTTGTATTTATAGGTTTTAAATGTCTCTATCTTTATATTAAAAATGGTGATATAGAAGTCTGTAATGATCCTATTGAATGGGTGGTTAAAATTATAGACTGGTATAACGATATTGAACCTAAAGAAGATTGAATATGAAAAGAGAATATATTATGACTAGTTTATTGAGTCTTTCAATTGTATTTATAGCGATGGGAGTATACACAAACAATCTTATTATTGCTGCTATTGGAGGACTTTTTTGTGGAATCTATAATGGTATGTTATTTAAAAAAGATTGAATTATGAAATGTAAAGACTGTACTACTTTGTGTAACCATAGGTCTTCTGATGGCGAAAAAGAATGTTTTTATTCACAACCTCAACCTGATGTTGCCGTATTAAAAACTTATAATCAAATTAATGAAGAAAAGCATTGGGAAGATGTTAGAGAAAGAGCGGCTATTGCTGCATTAGGTGGATTACTTGCAGATTCTGCATGTGATTCTTCTACAGAATCAATGGTTAAATGTGCTATTGAATTTGCAAATGAACTTGTTAGACAATTAAAAGGAAAATAATTATGTTAATTTTTTGGATTTGTATTTTGGCTATTTCAGTGCTTGTCCTTGCCCTTGTGCCCGCAGAAGAAGGCGATAAGTTGATAGCAAAAGCGCTTCTTGTTCTTTGCTGTTTAGGTGCTTTCTCTATTTGTGTCATTACATTAAGTTATGATGCAGGGATTAAAGACGGCGCATATAACCAATTAAGAGGTAAATATGAAGTTACTTATGTAATTGATAAGGATTCATGTGTTGTGGATACTATTATTAATTTAAATTGATATGGTTACAGAAATTATTTTAATTATATTTGCTATATTGTATTATTTATTTAGTACATTTTTATTTGCAACTATTGTTCAAGATGTAAATAAAAAACATACAGCATTTCAAATATTTGGTATGCTGATTGAAACCATGATTCTTTCTCCTATAGCAACACCTATAATACTTGGAATTAAACTTGGAGAATGGATTAAAAATAACTAAACTTTAGCAATATGGAAATAGTAAAATATATTTGTGAATTTTTCTTTACCAATTTTTGGCATTGGTCAGGATTACTAATTTTCTTAGTAGTAATATTTGGTTCTGTAACAACTAAAATTAACAATTATAAAAATAAATAATTATGTGTGTATTAGATTTTTGCTTTGGAGTAATTATTGGAGTAATAGTTACTATTCTGGGAATACTATTTTTAATATGGCATGCCACTAGAAAGATTGAAGATGTTAAATAAAGAAGATAAAAAATTTCTAGATAGTCTAGACGATGAGCTTTTAATATCTTTTCTATGTATGAGTTATGGAACAACTTTGCCAATTTGGGAAAGATGTTCTAAAGAAGAATATTATGATAATGTTCCAATGCTAGATGGAAACATAATCACTACTAAATGGTTAATGGATTATTCAAAATATCTTTTTAGTGATAAGGAATATAGAAGAGTTCCATTATATCGTAGTAGAAAGGGCGGACTTCTAGATCAAATTAATGGCTTAGATCCAGATGATTATTATTATGAAAAAAGAATTGGGTCCAAATTTGCATTAATGTTAGGAAGTGATATGATTGAGTACTGTCTAACTAGAAAATGTATGGAACCTTTCTTTAAACCCGAAAATTAAGATTTTTTAATTTTGAAATTTCTTTTATATGTAATATTTTAAAGAAGTTAATATTTATAGACACTTACAATTTAATTTTTACTCACTTAAATGTTTAACCATAATTTTTAATAGTCTAGTGTCTAATTTTAAGTTGTGTTATAGCACAAAACTGGGAAGAAGCTTAAGTGGTATATAGCTGAGGCCTGTTAAGCCTAAGATAGTAGGTTCGAGTCCTATCTTCCCAGCAATTTAGGTTCTTGGTGTTAACGGTAGCACGTTGGTCTCCAAAACCAAAAGATGAAGTTCGAATCTTTAAGGATCTGCATACATGGTGTTAGTAGCTCAAATGGTAGAGCGGAAGGTTGTGGTTCTTCTGGTTGCAGGATCGTGCCCTGTCTAACACACTAAAATAATACCGCGGTGAGGGTCAGTACCCCGACAGGTCTCATAAGCCTGTTTTAGTAGGCGCAACTCCTACCTCCGCAACAAATAAACTCATAGATATATGAGAAATTAATAAAAGCCGAGATGATGGAATAGGTAGACATGTCAGACTTAAAATCTGATGGCCATAGAGGCTGTACGGGTCCAAGTCCCGTTCTCGGTACTAAAAAGAGTAGTAGTTCAGTTGGTAGAATGCTAGTTTTGGGAACTAGTGATCGCAAGTCCAAGTCCTGTCTACTCTACTATGGGGATGTAGATCAATAGTAAATCACAACACTTTCAATGTTGAGTCTCCGGAGCGTAACCGGACTTCCCTACTAACATAGGAATATGGTGTAATGGCAGCACATGACATTTTGGATGTTATAGTTTGAGTTCGAATCTCGATGTTCCTACTAAATAATACAAAAACTAAACTATGGAAAGAGACGTTGGCAAATTGATTAAAGTTCCAGGTGAAATGACGTCAGCTGCTGTAAATCATATAGTCGCAGCTGCTATAGATATATATGACTATAATCAAAAGGAATATCAAGAAATTATAAACAGTCGATTATAGTCTTAGATAGATGATATTGATGATTGGGAAAGTCCTGATTCAATACCTTTAGATTATATTGACCTTGTTTGTAGGTAATAACTTTTTAAATTTAAAATATTATGACACAAAAATTTCTTGATTAGGCGGGCCTCGTCGCATTATGGGCCAAAATTAAAGCTCTTATTAATACTGTATCAAATTCAATTGGAAATGGAGCTTTAAAAGTTTCTTCTAATAGTGGTACTGCTACTTAGGCAACTACAATGAATGAGGCTTCAGATAAGACTCTTTAGATTAAAGGTGATGGAACTTGGGTTTCTGGTGCCGTTTCTGGTTCTGCTAATGCAGCAGTAGTAACCTTATCTCACGGTGGACCTAGTACTGGTTCAGCATTAACTACTTCAAATGGTGCAGCTAGTGCTGTTCCCAGTGCTGGAACTGAAGTAACTGTATTAACGGGTGTTACCGCTAGTGCTGATAGTAAAGGACACATTACTGGAGTATCTACTACTAGATAGAAAATTAAAACCCCAAATGATGGAACTTTCTCAGTTAAAACTAAAGTAGGTACAGCTGCAGCAGTTACAGCAGCCGATTTTACCGCTGACTAGGCTTCTGCTGATGATATTACTTTCGTACAAGGTAAAAATATTGTTTTAACTACTGATACTGCTAATAGAACTATTACTATTACTGCGTCTGATGCTCCTGAACAAGTTGCTCCTAATGATGCTACATTAACTGTTAATGGTAATACTGGTACTCAAGTAGCTTTTTCAGCAGACTCTTCAACAGATAAAGATTTATCTATAAATGGTGATAACACTCTTATTGCAACAACAGTTACTTCTGCAACTGATGAGACTGTTGTAACAGTAAGTCACAAAACTCCAACTGGAGGTAGTGTAATAACAGAACCAACAACCACTACTACAACTTATAATGCAGCTAATTCAGCTCATAAATTGTTAGCAGGACTTTCTTTAACAGCAAATAATGGACACGTTACAGCAGTTACTCCTACTTATATGAGAATAGAGAATGCTACTGAAAGCATGCCTGGTTTAATGTCTGCTGCTGATAAGGCCGCATTAAATGGAATGCAACAAGCTATTGCTAATGCTTTAACTAGTGCTATTACTCCTAGAGGTAGTAAAACTTCTACTGAGTTTGTTACTTGGTATAATGAAGGACCATTGGATTCACAAGATCTTGGAAGTCTTTATCAATTAACTTCTCCTTTAGTTATAGGAGCAGCTCAGTCTGGAGATGTTACTATGAGTTATTAGAACTTTGTTGAAGGTGCAAGTTTAACTAATAATGGTACTGAAAGACATGAAATTCCTGCTGGTTCTTATATAATGGTAGTGAACACAGGTACAGCATCTAATCCAGAATATAAACTTGATATAGTATCTAGTCTTTATGATTTCTCACAAGTCCTTAAAGCTATTCCAATTGATACAAATGATTTGGATTATGATGG
>Ga0247611_10003754_pt1 | contig 22048 bp, 13 predicted proteins | sample 177DNAGHGhighgp2_FD_192422 | JGI IMG/M metagenome (GOLD analysis project Ga0247611, IMG submission 192422) | Sheep rumen microbial communities from Palmerston North, Manawatu-Wanganui, New Zealand - 1770 DNA GHGhigh gp2 | ecosystem: Host-associated > Mammals > Digestive system > Stomach > Rumen... | reverse complement strand
ATTCATTATTATCAACATTTAAATTTATTATACTTTTATGTTGATTTTGATTATTTTTTACATTTTTGACAATAATATATTCTTCATATTCTTTTTTTATTGGTTCTTGTAGATAATGATTTAAATATTCTTGGCAATATTTATTTTTATTTATTGTACTTATATTATCGGTTCTAATCGTTAAAGGATAATTTAAATCATTTATATTAATTAGATATCTATTTATTATTATCTGATTTTGCAAATTATTAGTTTTTAATGAAATATTTGATTTATGATGTAAATATTTACCATGTAATGTTATAATGTTTCTTTTTTCTTTTTCCGAAATATTCGACAAATAATAATTTCTTATTAAGTTTATCTGACTTTCATTTAAATGATAAATATTCATAATAATATTTGGATATTCGTTAACAAACATATTAAATATATGATTTAATAATTTAAATTTAATAGATTCAATTCTTTCAGTAATTTTTATATTAACAATATCTGAATTTCTTGGAACATGATTATTAATTGTGTAATGTGTTTGTAAAATATTGACCATATCTTTAAATGAGTATCTATGTGTTAAATGCTTGATAGTATTTTCATTTTCAATTAAAATATCGTTAAGATTTAATAATTCATTTGAATTATCTGAACATTTAATATCTTTATTTGAATTAATTTGAATTGATTGTATTTTTCGTTTATATAATTCATCATCATATTTTAATAATATAGATAATGTATTTTGTAATTTAGTTGATGAATAATTTGGAGTTGAAAATAATACAACATATCCGATTTGTTTTGAATTTTGATTTTCTGAATTTTTATTATTTGATTTTTCTGAATAAGTTCTTAAAGCTCTTCCAATAATTTGGATTGTTTGAATTTCAGATTCTCTATCATTTAGCATTATAACTGTATCAACAAAGGGTAAATCGACTCCTTCGGCAATACAATTAACAGAAATTATAATTCTTATTTCACCTATTTTTAATTTTTCAAAGATTTCATCTCTTTTCTTCCTCGAATCAGTATCGACAATGTATTCAGCATTTGAATGAATTTTAAAATCTTTTTTAGGAATATTAAAGGAATCATTAAATTCACTAAATTCAACATTAGTAATATTATGAGGATTTGATTTATAATCAATTGATATTAAAGATAAATAAAATGATAATAATTGAGCAAGTCTAATTTTATTCACATAAATTAATATTCTTTTATATTTATCATTTTTAAGAATTTGAATTAATTTTGAAAATCTTTCTTCTAATGTATCTTCACAAATATTAACAATATCTAATTCATAAGGCACTAATATTTTATCATTAATAGCTTTTGATAATGTATATTTGTAATCTGGTTTTGATTCGAATGTAGCAGTAAAAGCATAATATGTAAAATTATTTAATAAATTATTGTTACTTATTACATTCGTATTATTATTATTTACATTTAATTCATGCGACGTATTTAAAACAATTTGTCTTATTTTATTATAAAATGTATTTTCGCAATCTTTATTAAAATTATGGACATTACGACATGAAATATTAAACACATGATGCGCTTCATCAATTATAAATAATATATTATGTGATTTTAATTTTAAATAATATTCATTAAACAATGCATCTTCATCATTTTTATCATATTGTTTAACATTTAATTTCAAACTTTTACAAACATAATATAATGTTTTCACAATAGAATTATTAACACAAATTGTAATATTAGAATTATTATTTAAATTATTTTCACTATAATAAGCATTAATTTTAATAATTGGTAATTCTTCAGATTGTTTAATCTCAAATGTTTTATAAATTGTTTGTTCTGCTAATATAATTGATGGCACTAAAATTACAATATGCTCAAAATAATTTTGAATTTTATTAATGATACGTTTAAAAGTAATTGTTTTACCTGTTCCACATGCTGCCATGATTTTATAATTTTTATTTGGATTAGAAATGATAAGGTTGTATATTTCATTTTGAACTTTACGAAATTGATAAATCGGATATAATGTTAATTGTGTTTTTGTTTTTTCTAATTTTTGTGGAATTAATTTTTTGAAAATATTATTATCGTTATTATTGGTAATATTGCTGTCATTATTATTGTTTTTCATTATATTCGTATTATTATCATTGTTTCTCATTACATTCGTATTATTATCATTGTTTCTCATTATATTTGTATTATTATTGATATTATCATTATTACGAGAAATTTTTAATAATTCAAAATATGATATTTTATTTTTACTATCTTTATTAAATTGTACATCGCCTAATTTAAATGATTTAACATATTTTAACAAATCCACAATTGATGTATTATGTGTATTTTTTATTTTTGAATTAATACATTCATTATTTTTAAAATTTTCTTCATTTATATTTAAATCTGAATTAATTTTTCTTTCAATTATTTCCGTATTATATTCGCTAGTTTTCATTTCAAAATTATTATAATTAAGTATACATAATTTTGAATAATTATTATTTATTTCTTTTATTGAATTTTTATCAATACTGGTAGTATGACTTATAACAACATAACCGATCGTAGCATCATAAAATTGGTTAAATGATTTAAAATATGTTTTAAGTTCTCGTGATGTTATTTTTCCATTATTACTTCTATATTTACATTGAATAAGAATTTTAATTTTATTGTCTTTAATACCATATATATCAACTCCAATATCTTTTGTTGTACCTTGATATGTTATCGGAATATTATATTTATAAATTATATTTTCATTCTCAACATGTTCAGAATTGATAAATATATAATCTGGGTAATGTTCTTGAAAATATTTTAATGTATCTGATTCAAATTGTGAACCACATTCTTTAGGTGATTTATTATAATATCTATCTTTTAAATTCATATTACATGAATAATAAAAATATTATTTAAAATTGTTATTATTAAAAATAATGAAATTAAGAATAACGAAATTAAGAAAGTGAAAGAATGAGATGTGAACAGATTTAGAAAAATAAAATTGATGGATTGTTTTGAAGTTGTTAATAGTAAAAAATATAAAACATTAAATGTTCATGAATTAACTGAAGGCGGCAAATATAAAATTATTAGTGCTACTAAATTTAATAATGGTGCTATTAAATGTACAAATGATGTCACAAATGATTTAATTAATACTAATTGTTATACAACTGGTACTGTTGGTGCTGGTTCAGGCTATATATTCTGGCAAAATACTCCATTTTATTCAAATGGTAATGTATTATTATTAATACCAAAAATACAATTTGATTTTAAATTAAATTCTTATTTTATTACTCTTCAAATAGCTAGCTTAGTTGAAAATAAATATATGTCAATTGGTTCAATTTTAAATGATATTGAATTATATATTTATATATGAAAATTTTAAAAAATAATCTTCTATATATTGATTAAAAATATATTTTTATCTAATTAAAATTTAAATGTAAATATATATTTCAACATCATTAAATTTTTCTAAATTTAATTTATTTGCCCAACTAAATTTAATATTTAATTGTAATGATATGAAATATAAATTAATATCATCTATATTTTGTATTTTTCTTAAAACGACTATATCTGTAGTTATGTTAAACGGTATATTTTGTTTAAATATATAACCGATACTGCCATTTTTAGCTAATGAGTACAATCCAGCTTCATAATCATATGTATTTAGATATTTTATATTATCATTATTAAATTTACTAGATCCAATTAATGGATATTGTCCAACTTCTTTAGCATCTTTAATAGTATGCGAAGGGCCACGAACAACTTCAAAACAATCCATCAATTTTATTTTTCTAAATCTGTTCACATCACATTCTTTCACTTTCTTAATTTCGTTAAATATTTTTTCACATTCATTTTCAATTAATTCATTATTATCTAAGCACCAACTATTTTCCATGTTATGTTCTAAATTTTCTCTTAAATTTACAATAACGCCTTCTTTCATTAATTCAAATAAATTCATTTCTGAATTTTCATTTTCTTTAGAATAATATTTTTCTAATTTCCAATTAATACTTTCATTCAAACTTAATTCCTTCATTTTTAATTTTTCTCCTGGTTTAATTTCAGTAATTTCATAATCACAATATTTATGTAATTTTTTAATTTCATTTCTTACTTTTTCAATTTTTATTTTCAATTCTTCTTCATTCATATTATCTGTACTCTCATTATCATTTAATATGATATTCATTATATCACTTCCTAATTTTGTAAACTTAGTATCTTGCTTTTCTCCTCTAGGAGTTGAATTTAAAAATTCAGTTCTACTACCTCTTAAATGATAAATTTTAGTATTTTTACAAGTGAACCATTGTTTATTTCCGATTGTACAAATTATAAAATCTTTTAATCCAACTCCTTGGAATATTTGAAATTCGATATGAATAATTTTAATTATACATCCAATTTGTTTTAATTGTTCGAATAATTCTAATTTATCAAAAGCACTTTTAGGGAAAATAAAACTACCAATTTTACTTATCATCATAGTATTGATAATAAATTCTAATACATAATGATTTGTCAATTGATATTTATAAGGTGGATTAGCTATTGAAACATCAAAAGATGAATAAATTTTTTGTTCTATACCATCTAAATTTTTTAATTTCATTGTTTTATTTTCTTCAATTATTGGCCAACAAACATCATTAGCGTTTATATTTTTATAATATTCAAAGAAATCAGTATTGTGTATGATAATGTTTTTATTATAAATAATATTATTCATATTAGCCATATTAGCATACATAGGTTCTATTTCAATTCCTGTAAATTTCATATTAATCCCATTATTACAATAAATATTAATCATAGAATTAAACAAATTATTTAAACCACTAGTACAATCAATACATGTAATAGGTTTATTTATTTTAATTTGTTGATAATAATTATTTAATGTAACAATTTCATTAATCATCATTCTAGCCATTAAGTCAGCTATACAATCTGGCGTTAATTCAGTATTTTCAGATTTAGCGGAACTTTTACCATTTGTGAAATATTTATAAGCTTGATCATATAAACTTCCTAAAAATTTATCACTATTATTAATTCCATTTATTAAACCTATTAACAAATTATCAAAACACACATATTCATATTTATCTAATTCTAAATACAATATTCTATTATTAGAATCAATACAAATTTCATTATTAATAGCAATTTTTAATTGATCTCTAATTTCATTAAGATATTGATGATATTTTAAATCATTTTTAGGATCTGAAATAGTTTTAATTAATTCACTACGTATATTAATAGTATTTGATATTAATTTCATTATATTTTCTTTATTAATTGCTTTATACAAACCTAACAGTAATGTCATCAAACATTTAAAGAAAGTGTTTGTATCAGTACTATGTATTTCAGTAACTAATAAATTATGAAATTCTTGAGCTGATTTAATATCAAGATTTGTAATGGGCGTTGTTTGAATATTGCTAATAGAAATATTCATTAAATTCATTAAATTATTATTTTTGCCATATTCATCATTAGTTCTAATATTTTTAAATGTTTTCTTTTGTTTGTTATATTGTATTAAAATTGGCGTAGGATCTTCTTTCATTGTTTTTGTTACACGTCCTTGATAAAATTTAATTATTAATGGAATAATATTTTGAATTGTTGAAACATTTTGAATTAATAAATATTGATTATCTTTATAAATGTAAAATAAGAAATTATTATCAATATAAATTAATTGTCTGTTTAATAATTGTCCATTTGGTATAATAGCTTGATTGACTATGACAAATTCATTATTTTGATAAATAATAGGATTCATATTAAATAAATATAAAAAAATAACATTTATTCTTATTTAATAAAATAATTTTATTTAATATTCAAAATATAATAAATAATGATAAATTATTAATAAATTAAAAATATTATTAACAATCAATCAAAAAATATCAATATTTTCATTAATTAATTAAAGCATCTATATTTTCCAAAATGTTATCATTTACATTATTTTCTTCATTTGATGGAATGTAGTCTAAACCTTTAACTAAATTATCATAAGCATTAACTAAATTTTGATTTAATGTATCAAGTGCTACTTGATTACCTGTATTTAAATCAGCTTTTGTTACAAACACACTATCTTTCTTAACAACTACTACATGATATGGATAATGGCCGAATATTTTATTAGAAGCAACTCTAATTAATTCTTTTGTTTTTTTAGTTCCAACGGTTTGAAGACGTTTTACCCCTTCTGCTGCTTGTGGTTCGATAATAATAAAATTAGTAAGTTGATCTTTTAAATTTATTATACCCCATGAATGAACAAATAAAACAAGAATAACATTAAATCTTCTTGCTTTAGTGAAAATATCGGTTAATAATAATTTCATAGCATTACCAATTTTCATAGGTTTTTCAGGACCATCAGTAGCAAACATTCTTTGTTCATTTGATTGAGCTAAGCTTAATAATTCTGCCGTAACGTCATCAATTAAAAGAATTGTTTTTTGTTCAGTTGATAACAATGTTTTAATAATTAATTCTTGTTTCTTATTTAATTTTGACATTCCATAAATATTAATACCTGATAAGATTAAACGTGTTAAAACTTCAACGGCTATTAGATTTTTTTCATCAGTTACTGTTTTATTTGATGTCATAGGTGGTAAGTTTTTATATTTTGTGTGTAATTCGGCATCAATTTTTCTCATTTGATTATTATATTCAGTGATAAGCTTTTTATTTTCAGCATTAGGATAAATGGCAGATAATAAAGCTAACATGTCATCAACTGTTATATTCATATGTTCAGCACCTTCTTTAATCTCTCTCCATATAGCATATAAATTATCAAAGGTAGGTGCTTTCTTAAATACTTTAGGAATTGTATCAATATCGCCGTCACCAATTTGTGATTTAGTTGCTGTAACATAATAAATTTTAGCTGCTTTTTGAGCATATTTATGAATGATATCTATACACATTGTTGTTTTACCTCCTTTTGTTGCTCCTACTGCTAAATATGGAGCATCACCGTCTTGAAATATTTCAGAAATTGATTTAAATTCTAAATTAATAGTTTCATTATCAACTTCAATAGGTTCAGTACGAAAAATTTTTTCCATTTATGAACAAAAATAAAAAATCATTTATGATAAAACTATTTTAAAATATGAAAAAATAATGATAATTGTTAAGTATTAATAAATATTACTAAAAAAAAATTACTAAAATTAATTAAACCAATTAATATCATATTCTTTCCAATTTTTACTACCTTTATCTTTAATCATTTTCTTAATACTAATCATTCCACCAAAACTCAAAGCATATAATTGATCTTCATGTTTTAATGAATCTAAGCAACTTATTAAATTAGGAATATAACATTCTAATGTTTTAATATCTAATTTTTGATGTGTATTATATATTTCTCTTAATTTCTTTTCTGAAATTGCTGATTTAACTACTTTACCATCTTTATTTCTAAATTCCATATTCTTATTAATTTTATATATTGTTTGAATTAAGAAAGCATATTTTTGTATTTTCTGTTCAATGCAATTTTCATTTTTACATATTAAATGTTTGGCATTTTTTGTTTTTCCTTCTTCTAATGTCAATTTATTACCACAAAATGGACATTCTGTAGGTATTTGATATTCTCTACCTTTTTCTACGGAATGTATTAATTCTTCAATGTGTGCCGTAATAGCATTAACAATTGTTACATTTATTTCAGCACCTATACCAAATCCATTATTAATATAATCGCATAATTGACCAACTGATATTTTACTTTGTGAATATTTACTAGATGAATAAATAAATTCATCGAATACTACAATTGGATTTAATTCACCTGATTTAGTCATTTGCCATTTAACATCTTTAATAAGTGTAAAATGTACACTTGAAGGTTTCCAAGCGTGTTTACCATAACCTCGCTTATTAAATTCTTCTAATTGTTGAGGATATCTCCAAGTTTCAGCACAATAAATTAATCCATCAATAGGATAAGATAATTTTTCTAGTAGATTACTATATAATTCAACCATTTTTAAATTTTTAGTTGTTGAAACTTTATAAATAATTGCGTCTAATGCTATTAATGGATTCTGTACATAATTTGCCGGATTAACATAAGAATATTCTACTTTACAATTCTTTAAAATTTGTATAGCTTCTAACTGTGTAGGTACATAACGAATAATTTGATTATTATTAGTTATACAATCTATATAACCAATTTCATAAAATTGTAAGCATAATTTATCAACTTTATTTTTAAATGTTTCATAATCACCATTAACTAAGCCAGCAACTTCAGAAGCAGGCTTATTTAATGTTTCTCCTGTTTTAGAATCTAATTGTTTATAATTTAATATTAATTCGCCTCTTAAAACAATAGTTTGTATTTTTTTAACATTTAGTATTTTAATAATCGATGAATTAATTATAAAACATTTAATTAATGTTTTTAATTTTGGTGTAATATTGGTTGTTATAATTGATGAACCAACTATTTTACCTCTTGTATTAGCACAATCAAATAAATATTCAATTTCATTATCATATTCTTTATTTAAAACAAATTTTGCAGCAACACTAACACCATCATATTTAGGAATTATTAAAGCATTATTAATTTCGACAACTTCTTTATCTTTTGGAATTGTAGCCATATATAATAATGTTGACTCTTCATTTGTTTGAAGTGAACTTACATGCTTATCAAATATTGAAACATAATTATATTTTTGTTTAAATGCTTCATAAACATCATCAGGAGGTAAATCATTTTGGGTAAAACCTTCCACATTACCACCATTGTGGAGAATATCACATATTTTTAATAATTCATAAATTTGATCAATATTAGTTGCTGAATATAATAATATAGTTAATTTAGTTTGTGTAGCCATTAATTTAATGATAAAAAAATAGTTTTTATTTTTTATAAATGATAAAAATCATTATTATTATAGTATTGATTATAATATTGATATTATGTTTTATGTATTTAAAAAGAATGAAATTATATGCTGGTTTGTATTATTCATTAAATGATGTAGAAAATGAATATTCGATATTAAATGATGAGGAAGAGATTAAAAAAAAATTTAAAGAAAAGAAAAATGATTACGAATGGGAGAAAAAACCGTATGAGGAAAAATTTAATGACCGTGATGAAAGAATAAACAAAATAGAATTAAAATTAAATAAAACTGATAAAGATATTAAAAATATGACAAGGCTTAAGAATGAAAAAGATTCATTTCTTAAAACAATCAATAAATATAATGATGAAATTGAAAAAGTTGAACAAGAATATAAAAAACAAAAGAATTTATTTGAAACAAAAAATATTATCTCACATAATTTAACATTATACGATGAAGCTAAATATATGATTTCACCATTAATTGCAAATATTGAAGATGTAAATCAAAAAAATAAAGATGCATTTTTAACTTATGTTAAATTATATGAAAGTGAATTAGGAAAAAGTAATAGATTAGTGAATATTAATTCAAAATCACCATTATTTATTAAAGGTATTATTAAAGGATATACGATAAATGACGATTTTTATAATGATTTATGTATACTTTTGCTATTTTATATAAATGACATTTATAATAATACAACATATTTGAAAAAAAGTCTTGATGATGAAACAGTTAAGAACGAGATTATTCAAAAATGCCTCGAAATGTGTGAAGAATCAATAAATGTAATAAATATAAATAATACAACAAACATAAATAATACCAAAAACACAACTAATAAAAAGAATATAAATAATAAAAAGAATATAAATAATAAAAAGAATACAACTAATAAAGAGAACGTAGATAATAAAAAGAATACAACTAATAAAGAGAACGTAGATAATAAAAAGAACACGAGTGCTCCAACAGAACTACATATAGATCTAAGAAATTATGATAGTTACCGTTTATCAAATCGTGATAATGTACAATATGTAATTAAAAAGGCTGGTACAAATCTTCAAGTAGATAAATTTTATTCCTTGGTAAGCAGTATATATACTCTTAATAATCATCATGGCGGAATAGCAAACTATATACCAACAATTATTAAAACTGTTAATGATAATTGGTCATATGTTGGTGCTTACAATGAATATAAATTACAATTAAATATTCCTTCAGTAACTACTGAAATAATGTTATATTTTATTACTCATGATGAAAGTGGTAAAACTACTATAAATAGTAAAACTCAATATTATCATGATATAATGGGTTATACCATTATTTGTTTATGTAAAATTAATGGTAAATGGTATTATAATCATTCATGGATTTCATCAAAAAAAGAAAAAAGTGATTATTATAAATGTTCAATGCTACCGACACCGGTAGATAAACCTTCAAATTATATTGAAAATGATAAAAATAGTATGATTGAATATTTAAAAGGAGGAAATATAACATGTTCAAAAACTATTTATAAAATTTATAATGAACAACAAGATTTTCACACACCATATATTGATTTAGAAGGTAAAAAATATCATTTAGGACATTATTGTGCAAATATGTACATATATAATAAAATTAAAAACAATGATCTTACTAATATTAATAATTATATTGATAAAGCTAAATATATTGATGATATAATACGTAAAACAATGAAAGATAAGAATTCACCTATCAGTAAAGCATTTATATTAACTAATTCTACAGTAGTTGAAGATTCAATATATGATCCTACATTGAAAGACAGTAATGCTATTCAAAAATTAACCCCAGAAGTTATAATAGATGGACAATTAGAGAAATCATATGAATTTCATTCATTAAAATTTAATATTTCGGCAGATAAAAATTTAATTTTGGATGGAAACAATTATCGTATTATAAATACTAATAATATTTATTATGAGAGACAATTAGATGACATTAAAAATTTCACACATAATGATTTAAAGGAAGAAGAAAAAAAATTTGTTAAATATAAATCTATGAGCGATTATGTAAATTTTAATCCATATTTGATGGATATTATTTAATCCATATTTGGTGGATAAACAAAATTTAATAAAGATGAATATACACTCATAACATTATCTATTTTTTGATCGTTAAAATAATGTCTAACTAACTCAGGATCAAATTCTTTTGATAATTCAGTTATTATTATATTTTTTTGTTCATCATTTAATTTATTAAATGATGTATTAGGTATATTATTATAATATAAAATTCTATTCATATGAATATATGATAAAAAAAGCATTTATCATTTTTGATCTTAAATATTTTCGATATATTTAATTAGTTTTACTACTTTAGGTTGTTTCATAAAATTTAAACGTCTTGTTTTATGTATATTACAAATTTTTTGTAATTCTTTTAATTTCGGATCTTTTTTATTTTCCAATTCTTGCGATAAGAAACAATGATTAATTGTTCTTGGTATCATATTAATATCTTCAACAATATTTTTTGAGTTTGTGCTATAATTAGAAACACAGCATTTACTATTATAATGTTCTATTTTTAATGATTCGTCAATTGATGTTATACATTTATGATATATCATATTATCATGAAAATAAACATTAAATGAAATATGTTGATTACTTTTATCATCTGGAAATTTATAATATAGTTTATTATTAATAATATATGATAAAGAATGATGTGTAGATGATGTAATTGATTGAGGTATTTTCCATCTATCAGTAGGTATAATAGAATTAGTTGAAAAATTGAACCAAGGAATATGATTTGATTTAACTATTTTTAAATGATATTCGCTATCATTTTTTTCCAATACACGTACTATTTCATTGTCATCAAATTCAAATATATTTTTTGATGAATCATAAAGTATTATATTATTTAAATGTGTATTATGTTTTTTATTTGGCGTTAATGATGTATTATCATAAATATGAACATAAATTTTTTCACCATCATTAAGTTTTGAAAGATAATTTGTACCTCCTATAATTTTATACATAACACTCATTGTTGTTGAATGTTGTTTAATATCATTCATATATTTTTCATGTTCTGGAGTATGTATAAATAATTGAAAAGTGTATAAATTATCCGGTAATAATGAAAATTTTTCATATTCATTTAAATCTTTATTTACGTATTTCATAAAATCGGCAAAACGATATAATCTTAATTCTTCATTTTTAAATGATTTAGGGTCAAGGCAATGCACTAAAAATTTACCGTGATGTTCTGGTAACATTGATATGTCATTTACAAAACGTGTATAATTCATTAAAGTTTAATAAAAAAATCATATTTTTATGAAAAATTCAGTATATGATTTACATTAATATTGTTATTCGAATATGTGTATAAATCATGACGTACTAAAAGTTTTTTAGATTTATTATATACGTAATATTCAAAATCAATTAAATGTGAATTAGAATATTTAAATATTTCTTTTAATCCATATTTATTCATAGATTTATAATAAGTAGATTTAAGAATTATTCTTTTACTATTTTCTGAATTTATTACTTTATACAATTTCGAACATGCATCATTTAAAGTTGAATCTTCGATATATTTAATATTAATTTCTAAATTTTCATTTCTTATTTGTATTAATTTATTATTATAATATAAACAATTATAAAATTCACAATAATTTAATGATTTTACATTAGAATTAATATAAATCACTGCTTGATCAATTAATAATTTATTTGAAAATCCATCATTATTAGTATAAAAGAATATCCAAAAATCTTTATCATTTTTAACAATTTTACGTATTCTATTATTTCGTACATATACTGTCCAATTATAAATTAATTTAAAATTATGAACGCCATCTTCGAAATCTTGATTCAAATCAACAAAATTATATCTTGTTATCGAATATACAATTAAACCTTGATGATACAAATCGAACATTATTTTTAATGAAAAAAATAGTTTTTCACAAAAAATTATTAGAATAATTCAATCATACCAATTGGTTTTGAATTAAATATATTAGATGTTTCAATATCAAGTGAATTATTTTCAACGGTATCTTTTATTTCTAAAGATATTATATAAATTATATTTATATATTTGATATATGCCCTAATTATTAAAAAGCATAATATAATTAATATTATAGATTTAAGAATAATATTTATATTAAATATTATACATAATAAAATATATACAACATATAATGGTATAATATTTACAAATTGATATTTATTACCTTCTATTGATAAATTATAATAAGTAGTTTGAATATGTATGCGTGGTTTGAAAATATTCATAATAAAAGATAAAACTAATTCAGCATAAATACATTTAGATGAAAATACATTATTATTAATTTCAATAAATGTTTCTGGAATTATAAAATCGTTCATAATTATTATAAATGATTAATAAAAAATCATTTATTAATAATGTAATATTAAAATAAAAATAATGATGTAATATTAATGAAATTAATAATATTAAAAATAATAATTAATATTAATGAAATTAACGATGTAATATTAAAAATAATAATAATTAATATGAATATTAATGAAATTGATAATGTTAAAAAATAATAATTAACATTAATAAAAATAATAATATTAAAAAATAATAATTAATACGAATTAATATTAAAAATATTAATATACTTCGATTTCTCCTAAAGGTTCAGGATCGATAAACTCACGATTAATAAATACAGATTCATTATTTAATTGTTCTTCTAATTGTTCTGATATTTCTAAAACGCGTTCTTTTAATCTATCAATGTTATGATATAAGAAATATAATATATTAAAAGTAATATATATGTGAACATATATATTTGGTGCTATACATAAACAAGTAATACTAATTAATAATTCATCAATTAAAGGATTTTTTATAACAAATTCATTTGAACCTTCATGATGTGGTTTGTATTTAATTGTAATGTTTCTATTCCATATTTTATATATGACTAATAGCCACAATTCATTAAAGATATTACATGTTTTAATTTTTCGATTATCAATCAAAATAACAGCTTTATCTAATATTGCTTCATTCATTGTGTTATAAATTTTCATATAAAAAAATCACTAATTATTAAATTACAATTCAATATCATTATTTATTAAAATGCATTTGGATTAATTATATACCTATAGTATCTAAAACCATAATCATCAACATCATCTTCGCCTTCTGGTACTAATTCATCAATTTTATCATGTTTTATATGTTCTAATCGATATTCATGATTTTTAAAATCGGTATCAATTAAATTAACATCACGTGATTTAAAATATATTAATGCTTTTTCAATTTCATTACCTACTTCAATAGTTTTTATAGATTCTGAATTTAAAAAATTGAATAAAATGTATTTATGAAAAGTAATATTTTTAAAATTTTCATAATTATTTACTTTTGAAGCAATATAAATATTATTAATACTATCAATATTATTTGATGTAAATACTAAATCTGAATATAATCCACCATGTATTATAGCTTCTTTTATTTCTTCTACATTATGAAAATCATAATTTGTTAATTTGAATTTATCAGAATATTCGAACTCATCTTTTGTAAACTTTTTATCAATAAAATAATTATATAAAATATATTCAGCATTTGAATCATATGGCAATCCATAGCAACATTCATAAAATGAATTTATTGAATTTATATCAAATTTTGAAGTAGGATAATTATACACTAAATCATAAAAATTACTAATCCAATCTCTATTTCTTTTTATAAACATATTGAGATTATTTTTATTTTTAATTCGTTTAATTAATACTAATTCATTTAATTTATTTAAATATACATCTAATAATAATTTAAAGTATATACCTTCTATACATCTTCTAGAATCTGTAATAACTGTACCATTAACTTTATTTTCAATTGGATTACCTCCTTTAATTTTACGGCCAAATCCATAAAGTGGTTCAATATTGCTTTGATTATTAGCATTATCTAAAATTTCTAATCCTGCTTCACCGACTATACCGGTATAATCTTCAGGAACGCATAAACTCTTTCTATCATTAATTAAATTTCTATCAGAACTAGGATCTAAATTGTCTAAATTAATTCCTGGACAAAATACATGAATAGTTTGTGAAGCTATACGTGAATTTGATGGATTATAAATATGCGTACCACATGAATTACCAAAAATTGTTAAAAATCTATTTCCATTTTGTTTAGTAGTATATGATGTGGAAGAAAATGTTTTTAAATCTTCATTGGTTGGATTATCTTTATAAGCATAATCCGTATGATATTGATATGATTCACTAGAAATTACAAATGAATAAGTAATATGTTTAATTTTCATTTTTTGCGTAAATGTTGGTGTAGATGTTGTGATATTAGTAAAATATTCATGACCTGTATTTCTAGTATTATTAGTCGAATAACGATTACTATAAATACGATTTTTTACTAATTTTACTTCATTATTTTCCATATAACATAAAACGTTTGTTTCTTCTTCATAATATCCAATTCCAACTTGTGTTAAATCCATTAAATTTGGTGAATGATAATTAAATCGTCTATTACTTCCACCATTATTTCCGGTAAAATCAAAATAATCATGAAAGTAATAATGTAAATATGCTGGATATTCAATAGCACATCGATATGGATGATCTTTATTTAGTAAATATTTTTTATTATTATATTCAATAATTGGACTTTTGTTAAGAATATCTTCATGAATTTCGTTAAAATTATAACATGCTTTATATTCACCAGTATTCATATATGATAAATTTACATTTTCTTTATTATAAATTTTACCTCCTATATTTTCATTTTCTTCATTAATAAAACCATTTTTAATTTCTCCACTTCCAGTATATTCAATTAAGAATTCTTCTTTTTGTTCATTTGTCATTTGTTCAGGAATCATAAAACATGGATTATATAATACAGAAGAAGGATCTAATTTCGTATCGCCTGGATAATAATAGGTGAATCTAATTTCGGGAATATCAATTAAACGACATAATTTTAAAATAGTAAATTTATTTAATTCATCATCAGGATAAATATAAGTATTATCTGTTTCTGGTTTGTAATTTATTAATGTTGGGACTGTTATAAATATCTGTGATGTATTATATATAGGATCATTTGTAATTTCAGTTGCCATAAATTCGGTAAATATATTTGCTTTATTTTTAATATTTGAGATTAATTCATTTGATGTATAAATTGTGAAATTTTGAGTTTCTGAAGAATTAAAAGTTATAGTTTTAGTTGTTGATGTACCCATAGGCGTATAAGGTAACGAATATGGTATATGTACAGCATTATATCTATATTGTTGATCATATAAACTTTTATGTGTATTGGAAATATTAGGAATATTAGAAAAATTACTATAAACAGACATCGAATATAATAATGTGTTGTATGAATCCAAATTCATAGATTGAGTTTTAGTATCATAGATTAAACTTGAAATGTTAACAATATCGTTAATAAAATTTTTAAATGTGTAACAATCTGTTAAAACTAAATTATTATAATATAATAAATTATTTTCATATTTATGTATTTCAATTTCTTTACTAAGTTCGTTTTTAAGCATAACTAGTTCATAATATAATTGTTTTAATGTTTCTAATGTTACGATTGTTTTTGAATCATTTTTGAGAATTTTTTTAAATTCATTAAAATTAAAATTTTCATCTACAATATCATTTAAAGTTTTATAATTTAAAGTTAACGAATTTACGTTATGTATGTTCATTTAATTATATTTAAAATAAACATCTATTAATTATATTTTAATATTTTTAGTATTTTGTTTTGAATTAATAAATTCAATATTATCATTTAATTTATAAAACCATCTTCCATAATTTAATCCTAAGTAATTTAAATTTGAAATATTAAAATAGGAGAATATACTTTTTATTTTTAATTCAGTAATATAATCTTGTTGTTGTGTATAATTTTGCAATGATGGATTGTGGTAATAATAAACTATAAAATCATTATTAATAAGTTTATTTACAAAATGAAAATAATTAAATGAAGAATCTTCACATCTTGTTTCTTGAATATTTAAAAAATTTAATGGTAAATATGGTGGTATAATATCATTCCATATAGCACATATTTGATTTTGAATTTTATTTTGATTCCAAACATTAAATTTATAAATACAATATTTCATAAATACAACATATAAATAACGACCTAATGGTTTATCAATATTATTTTCAATTATATGCTTGATTATTTTTCTATTTTTTTCATCAAAATTATAATGAACATGATTTATTGATTTTATATTTAAAAATTGTAATATTTTATTTATTTCATTATAATTAATATGAACATTTTCAATGTACCATTTATAAATTGAATAATAATTATTTAATCCTCCTGTAAAATCGTCATCATCAATAAAAAATTTATAATATTCATCAAAATCATTTAAAAATCGTGTTCTATTAATCATTAAATTAGTATGATATCTAGTTCCTTGTAAAGATGAATTAGGATATTTATTATGAAATTCATTGAATATTTTTTTAATTTTATCAACATTTTTAGAATAGTTATTTTTAAAATTTTTAAAATATTTTTTGATTTTGTCATTGAATAATTCTGGTTGTAATTGATATAATTCGATAAATGATGAATATGTTAATTTAAAATTACAATTATAAATTTTTGATATTTCTTTTGAAAAATCATATGATTTGAAATATTTATTATAAACATAATTATATATTATAAAATCAGGTTTTTGAAAATCAAAATTAACATAATTAAATATATATTTTGGTGGAATAATATTATATTTTTGTTGAAAAGATAATATTTTTGATTTAATATCAGTAATGTTAATATTCATAATTTCTTTTTTAATTTGTTCATTAATCTGAGGGAAAGATAAAGGTGACGATTTATAAATAAAATACGGTACTGATTTTAATTGTGAAGCATTAAAAACAGTATCTTTAAATATTTCCTCAAATTCTTTAATATCTATTCGTTTTTTAAAATCATTAATGTCTTTATAAACATAACCAGATAAACCGTCACAATATAAAGCAATATGTATTGGTGGATATTTATTTATTTGTTTAAATCCATGCTGTTTTAAATAATTAATGCATTCATCAATATTTGTGAAGTTATTTTCTTCAGAATATATTTTATTAAATAAATTAACTATTGTGGTGTTAGTGTCGTTATTAATATTATTATTTTTAATATTTACATTATTATTATTATTATTTTTAACATTATTATTATTATTAATATTATTATTATTATTATTATTATTATTATCATCATTATTAATATTAATATTATTATTAATACACAATAATGATGTTAATTGTAAAATCAACTTTGAAATATCGGAATTATAATAACAATTTAAACATATAGCAATACGTTTACTCATTTGTTTAATTAAAAATATAATCAATTTATATTTTAGTATATTCATTTTTATGTGTTGTAGTATTGTAAATATAATCAAAACTATTATCATCATAATATTTATTTTCTGTATTTTCTAGTTCAACAATAAATTTACCTTCTGTAGGTATTGAAACGTTATCTCCAATTATAAAATCAATACCATCGAATTTAAAATCATTAGTATCAGAATATTTAATAATGAATAATCTTCTTATCTTATCAATTTTAACTTCGACATATTTTAAAATAGCAGCTTTTTCTAAAGTATTACTATTTAACTGTGTTCCATTTCTAAGAACTGCTATATATTGAGTTACGTTAATATTATTAAATGTTCTTTGGTCACTTTCACTAATATTAATAGTAATGTCAAATGAATTATCCATTTTATATACATCAAATATTAAACCATAATATTTATCAGTAACATTATAACTTTCAATAATATCAGTAGACTTATAATTAGTAATGTATGAATAGTCATTATCGACATTAATACTTTCATCTGTAACATTAATACATTCTCTATTATCATAATATAATGTTAATGTATGATTTTTAATTTTATAATTAAATAAATCAGTATCATATAAATCATTTTCAGTGTTAGCATTCTCTAATAAATTAATATCGCACACATATTTATTATATAAAACCATATCATCAACATTTACATTTTGTCCAAAATCTTTTAATGAATTAACAGTTACTAATTTATATTTATTATTGTTTAACCATACTTCGTCATCAATATTTAAATCATTAACATAAGCATTACTAAAGGCATTTGTCGTTAATAATTTATTTTCAATTTTTGGATCAACTTTGGAAACTTGTTCAGATTCAAATATTTTTTCTTCAGTTAATACAGAAGTTGTTTTAACATCATGTTCATCTTCTGTAATAATAATTTGATTTATTTTTCGTTCAATCGACATAACATTATTACCATCATATTTAACATTTAAATCGAAATAATTATAAAATGTTAATGTAGTTTGTTGTTGAACATTATCTACAACCTTTGTAATTACATACGATAATTTATCAGATTCATCAATATTAGTAATAGGATAAGCATCAAAATAGTTAGAATATAAATAAAATTTATATGTTAATGTATTCGTTGTATTATTTTTAACAATATTGAATAAAAAGTATATATCATAATCACCACCTGTTAATTCGATTAAAGCAAAATAATTATCAATTTCAATTTCCGTTTCAGTATACGGATCAGTATTCACTTCATATAATTTATTTTTAGGTACATCGTATCTATATATTTTATATTTATATGTAATATAAATACTATCTTTTTTATAAGTGTTATCATCGTTAGTAACATCATTTCTAAAATATTTTATTGATGAAGGACGACTTGCACTAGGAAAAGTTTCCCATATATAACTATAATGCATATCTGAATATTCATATTCTTCAATTATACCATTAGAATAATCGGTTATATTTATCCAACTACCACTCATATCTAAAATTACACTATTGGCAGGAATATTATATTCTTCATGATAAATATCATTATAATCAATGATTTCTGTTGCTGTTAATACATTTGTAAATTCTAATGTATTATTAACATAAGCTGAATTTAAAGCATTTGTTGTTAATAATTTATCTTTAATTTCTGGATCTAATGTTTTATCTTCTAAATCAGTATTATCCGGATTTGTAGTGAGAGTATTAGCAAACAATAATTTATCTTTTATTTCTTCAACTTCGACATCCTTCATAGCTTCAACAGTAACTAATTTATATTTATTTTCATCAAACCATTCATTATCATTAACATTTAATTCATTAACATAAGCATCTTTTAATGCCTCTGTCGTTAATAATTTATATTTAACTTCAGGCAACAATTCAGATGGAATTTCCGAAGATGTTTTTAAATCATCTGGAGAATAAGTATATTTTAACCTAGCATTATAATATTTAAGATTTGGCAATATATAATCATTGGATACTATTTCTTTAGGTTCAGAATAATCTTGATTTGGATCATATTTTTCATAATTTATACCATTAAGCTTAAATTTTACAGATTTTAATTCTGAGTTTTCAGTATAATATAATATTATATCATAATAATTTTCATAAACATATAAATCAATATATGGTTCATCATTGCCATTTGAAATATTAATTGCTTTATAAAATTCATATCCTTTTTCATCATTAGTACCATAAATTACTTTAAAATTATTATTTTCATTAAAAGTCCAAACAGCTTCATAAGATCCATCATCTAATACTACAGAATCACGTATTCTATCTGGAAATGTCCAACTATTATTTGGATTATCTGTTTGAACATATTTATTTCTATTTTCACCATCACCAATCATTATTAAAGCTTGATAACCTTGACTAGAAGTAGCTTTTACATTAAATGTATATCTAGTTTGACTATTATTTGGAGAATATCGAATACTAAATGTACCTGATTTAATAGTTAATGTTCTATTACTTTCAACTAAATTAAGTTGGTAATTTTTTATTGTTTCCGAAGTATTAGAATTTATAATTTGTAAATTATCTGTATAATTTGAATTAACCGAGAAAATTGATTTTATATATTTAGTTTCTGTATCTGTTAAATCAATATTTGCTAAATCATCCTTAACAAATATTAATTTATTTGAAGTATATGCTTGATCTAATGCATCTGTTTTAATAAGTTTATCTTCTATTTCTGGATCCAATGTTTTATCTTCTAAATCAGTATTATCTGGATTCGTTGTTAATGTTTTAGCAAATAATAATTTATCTTCCACTCCTTCAACTTTAATATCATCTAAAGCTTCTACAGTAACCAATTTATATTTATTTTCATTCATCCATTCTCGATTATCCATATCTAATTCATTAACATAAGCATCATCTAAAGCATCAGTTGTTACTAATTTATGTTCAATTTCAAAATTATAATCAATATTTTTCATTAATGATTCATCTGCAACTTGATTTTGATTATATGTTTTAATTCCTTGATTTACAGTAAATTTAAATGATTTATTATCAGGTGAATGTAAACTATTAAGTGAAACATCTTGAATATATTCATCATGTTTTAATGGATCATATATTTCTCTACCTATTAAATTAATAGTTTCTGTATAATGGACATATTCTGAAGAATCTAAATCTAAATAACAATAATAATCGATGAATACTTTAAATGGATTTAAATAATTTTCATTTTCAAAATATACTATAAATTCGCCTATTTTATAATTATTAATAGTATAACTAAATTTAATTGTTTTTGTATTTAAATTTTCAATTTCAAATGAATCTATCGTATTTTTTGAATCTAATGTATATTCATGTTTATAAATACGTTTATTATCTTGTATTGTTTCAGTTAATGTTTGAGCAGTATTATTTAATTTATATGTACATGTTAAAGTTGTTAAACTATAATCAAATAATAAATTATTATTCCATTTATCAATTCTTAATCTTAATTTATATTCATTATTTTCTTTAAAATATTGAATCATATATACATTTGATTTATATGGTCTGACTTCAAATAT
>Ga0247611_10003753_pt1 | contig 22060 bp, 40 predicted proteins | sample 177DNAGHGhighgp2_FD_192422 | JGI IMG/M metagenome (GOLD analysis project Ga0247611, IMG submission 192422) | Sheep rumen microbial communities from Palmerston North, Manawatu-Wanganui, New Zealand - 1770 DNA GHGhigh gp2 | ecosystem: Host-associated > Mammals > Digestive system > Stomach > Rumen... | reverse complement strand
AAACTACATGCCCTTTAGTAGAATTGTTAGCTGTAACATCTACGTGAGACATAGGAGCAAATATAGTTGAAAGTGCTACATTTCCCTAATAGAAATTGGCTGCATGTATATTGCCAGATCCATCAAAGTATAATGAGTTATGATAGACTGGATTTTGTGCATTAGAACTTGTTACTCCAGTAAGATAATATGTTCCTATCTCATTAGTAGAAGAAGTAACAACTTTTGTTGGATCTATATTACTTTCACTAACATTAGTAACATGTCCATATTTATCTATAGTAAGAACAGGTATTTTTACAGAACTTCCATAAGAAGCAGGTTCAGCCAAATTTAAATACTAGTGATGAGTTAGTGTTACTGCTCCATTAGATGTAGTAGCATTTACTATATTATCACCAGAAATTGACTAAACTACTGTACCACTACCAAGAACTGTACTATCTATAGTGAGAGAAGCAGTTCCATTTGCTACAGAAAAACCTAATCCTTCTAATTGGTTTCCAACTACAAATAGTCTAAACTTCTTTCCATGTGTATATACGTATCCATCACCCGTAAAGGCAACACTTTTATATAATGGATTAGCTGCTTGATCACTATTTCTTATACTTATATAAGAACTTTCTAATATATCAGAAGTTGGTGCAAATATTAATTTACTCATAACTCTAACCAGCTTATATAAAGACTCCCATTATCTAAAGTGAAGTCTTCAGTAAAATTTAAGTCCTATCCACTTAATTGTACTGTATGCTTATTAGCATCAACTCCATTTATTCTAATTTTAGAAGCCTATACATAATTATATACTAAATAAGGAGAAGCAGCTTGTGCTTCTACATCAGTTTTATTTTTATCTTGATTATCACTAGAGGGAGATGGATTAGCAGGCATTGTGTCTACTAACTTTACATGTCCGTAAAGATACTTAGAAGCTCCTCCATAATCAGGAGAATCAGAAGAGTGAATTTTAGGTGTTGCTGTACCTGTTACTTCACCTTGTAACTTACCTACAATAGTACCTTCCTATACCACAAGATCTCCTTTTTTGATAACCAAGCTAGAAGCTTTCTATTCTCCTTGAATCTCAATATTATCAACTTTAGCTGTACCAGTGTTGTTATTATAGGTAAATTTTTTACCCTTTCTTACTATATTAGTATCATCCTATTCAACATCTCTTTCAGCTATTAAAATCTGTCTATCCACATTTTGTGAATCTGCCTTACGCTACTCTACATAATCTCTAATTATGTCATTTACAGTTTCCGCACTGACTATATGACCATAATCATCAATTACTAATCTAATAGTTTTTATTGTATTAGCCCCGGACTAACCTACTGCTTCTCCATACTATCCTGCTGTTACTCCTGATTCTTTATGAAATAGCTTTTTGTCCTTCCATTCTAGTGGGCCATCAGTATCTATTTTTGTTAAAGCATTACAAGAAATAACAATAGAATTATCCTCTCCTGCAGATAAATTTATACTTTCTCCTGGGACTATTTTAAAAGAAGAATCAGATAAAGCAACAGTAACAGTATTATCCATTTCAGAAACTCTAAGAGTTTCGTTTCCTGCCTAGAAGTAATGTCCCATGAACCATATTTCATTTGTATCTTCTATAAAGCATAATGGATCGAGATTTTCGGGAAAGGACTACACCATGTTATCAAAGGTAGTTCTCTTTTTAAAATATAAAAATTTACTGTTCATAGACTTCAGTTGTAAATAACTAGTCCAATTTCTTTAGTGCTTCTTTAATGGTATCCGTATTTTTTATATAATGTCCATTATAAGCAGTTAATAAATCCTAAGCATTAAGAACAATATTATTTTTTATGGAGTACCCATTAATTGTAGCACTTAATGTATTATCTACTCTATTTAAGAAATCCTATATAATCTCCTTTATCTGATTGCTATCTAAAAATACAATCCAATCTTGTTGCTCTTCATCATATTTAAGCAATTGATTTTCATCTTTTAACCATAAATGATAAAGAGTTGGAGGAGCTTCACTTCCTCTCCATATATTAATTTGTTTGTTATTTATCATTTATAATAATTGTTGTTTCTCCAAGATTAGTATTAACACTTCTGTAAATATAATACCTAATGGAAGATACATATGTAATTCCAATATACTCAAATCCTCCTATTATTCCATTTACTGATAGATCAGATTCATTTTTAGTAATAACATATATGTATTCATCTTTTCCAGCATTAACAGTAAATTTATTTTTAATTGTCTAACTATCATCTTCTGGATTTTCTGATACTCCATAGAATATAGGAAAAGAGACTTCAAAATTTATATTTCTTGCTAGCCAAGTTCCATCTAAAAGATAGGTTAACCTTATAGATAATGCATCAGAAACATTTTGAAATATATAAGAACGTACACTAGTATCTAATGATATTCCATTTATAGCCTAAGCCTCAACTTCATTTTCATATTCCCAAGTAACTAATATATCTACGGGAAGTTCATTAGATACTCCATACCTAGGTATAATTTCTAAAGATTTGATATTACTAGCAAGTGATTCTATCTTATTTTCTATCTACTAAGTCCAGTATTTAAGTTCTAAGTTTACGCTATCAAGTATTTTACTCTAATCTCTATTTAGAAGTTCTGTTATAAAATTAGATAAATCTTTCTAATTAGCCAAATTACCTTCAATCTTTCCCCAAATTGTCACTCCTTCATTACCAATTCCCAGATTCTATCTTATTATAGCTCTTTGGTAATCATCAGTTAATTCAGAAAAAAGATTTTTAATAGCAAAATACTCGGTAGAACACTCAAACCTAGGAACATTATTTTCTTTTATACATCCTTCTTTAGGTTCCTCAATTTGAACCTCAACTTTATATGGATTAATTACTATATTAGATTGTTCCTAATCATCAGTATTCTATATATTAATTTTTTTAATATTGATTTTAGGTTGTAAAGAAGGATCTTCCTAATTTAAATTTATAAAATTCATATTAAAACAACCTGATAAGAATAAGTAATTGGATCAAGAAAAGAAACTATTGTAGCTTCATTGACTTTATGTACTGTCTTACTTATAGAAGTAGAAAGAACTGTATTTCCAGTATTAATTTTCTTATCATAAATAGATCCAGTTAAATAGCATACAGGTTCATTAAATACATTATTTACTGAATTCCACTTAATAAAAGAATCATGACATCCTTTAGCAAATATATTATTACTAGATTCAGAAGCTATTATATTATAATAGGTATCTCCTATAAATATATTATTGAAGCATCCTTCCTATATAATATTGAATTTTGTATTATGTAATTCAGAAGCATCTAGTACTTGTCCATCCTATATATTAGAAAATGTATATAAAGCTAAGTCAGAATTGGTTATTATTCCAGCAGAAATAAGGTCTGCACGTTTCCAATTCCATTTTATATTTTTAAAGTCATAAAAAGCTTCATTTCCATTATTATCTCTTAAAAAGGTAATAGTACCTTTAGTTGTAGTTCCATCCTCTAATACTATTATATTTGGAGAATATTCAACATCCCAAGTCTTTCCTTTTATAGTAATTCTTTTATCTATCTAATTTGTAGAAACAGCTCTTACATTTAAACTCCATATCTAAGAAGGATTTATAGTAAGTCCCCAAGATATTCTTTGACCAGCAGCATTATATGTATTTGAAGGATAAATAGTTTGAAAGTCTTTTATTTCATATATAGCTCCTGTAATTAACTAATTACTATTTAGTTTATCATAAAACTAAGCATAAGTTAAAATAATTGGACTAGTTTGACTATTTTCTCCAGTATATTCAATAATACCTATATTTTTTCTGAGTTGAGCTTGTTCCATGCTAGTAAGACCTCCTAACAAGTCTTTTTTCTTAAAGTAATTTGTTAAATCACTTATACAAGCATTACGGTCTCTCATTGCATTAATTTCTCATATATATAGTTTATCTTATCAAATCTACTAACATTCTAAATAAAGGATATAGCTTGTAATATATTACAATAATTAACATCAGTATATCCCTTATTTAGCTATGTTAGTAATTTTTCAAAGTCATTTATGACTTTATTTTTTAGTTCAAGAATTGCATCCACAACCTGAATAATTTGTAAGTTTATTATTATCTAAATCTCTACAAATTCCCCAACACGTTTCCACTTGTTCTAGAATATTCTATGCTTTAAAGAACTATTGTTGTTCTATACTATATTTAATAGCATTAATAGCCATCCAAATTATATCTCTATTAAGAATTTCTTTAGTAAATCCTTTAGCTTTATCTGTAAAGCATGGATCAGTGCATGGCATATTTTCTAATAAATATAGACATAATTTAAAGAAACATTGTTCTAACTAACATATAGGAAATGTATATAAACTTCCCTTAATCAGAGTAGTTATTTCTGTATTTACTTCATATATCTCATCTATTTGTACTTCTGTAAAGTTTCCTCCAGAATATTTATAGAATTTATCATCATTAAAGAAATATACAATAGAATATTGATCTAGGGCTGCAGGGTCTCTTTCTAATACATAATCCAGCCATTCTTTAGTTGGAATTATAATATGATCAATCTTTTTTAGTCCATCTTTATTAATATCTATATCGTCTGTATCTATATCAGTATGTGGAACTAATGTATAGGATTCAAATGTTTCATTTTCTTTAGAATCAATAGCTGTAACTATATTAATAGTTATAGTTTGTTCAAAAGTATAATTTCTAAAACTTACTTGCTCAGAGTCTAAATACTAATCAGAATCTCTTTCTAATCCTTGTATTTGTATTCCACAAGTTCCTAGCTTACAAATATTAAATGTTGAAATCATTATATTACTATTCCTGTGATTGAGCCAGTAGCATGTGCATCTACTTGTACTACAGCTTTAGTTCCTACAGCCTGTCCATTTATTTTTAATACTACTTCTACTGATTCAATTGTGTTATTATTAAGATCTATAGAATTATTATTATAACTTAGATTAGATGTCCAGCCATAACCACTATTTCCAGGTTCTATATGATTCTAAGAAGAAGTAACTATTCCATCAGATACTGCAGTTATTAACTATCCACTAGTAGTTCTATACCATATGTCTATAGTTACTGAATTTATATCTCCACCTTGATAAGCAATATTTCCATTATAAACAGATGCAGTACCTCCAGATGTAAATTTCAACTGTCCTTCTGAAGTGTAAGGTTGATTTACAAAATATTCTACATAAAACTTTGGAGTTCCTACTGTATCACTGAATATTACAATAGTTCTACTCTGTGCTCCATAACCACAAGGTAAAGAATACTCAACATAATCATTTGCATCCTGTGGATTTTGTACTTTAATAGTATGTGTTGGATATCTTGAAGAGTTCTATAAACTATTAACTGCACTTTGAAGCGCAGTAATATTATCTCTCATAGAATCAATAACATTGCTATCATAACTTCCAGAACCACTTCCTCCTCCTGATCCATTACTACCTACTAAGCGAAGTAAATCTTTTATATTGACTTTTACATTAACAAATTCAGACCCTTCATTTATAATGGCTGGAACATATAAGTGTGCAGATAATTCATCCCAAGAAGCAAAACTCTTCTCTTCTAATTCGGATATTTTTCTATTTTCCATTATGATTTACGTATTGTATCATTGTAAGGATTACCATCATTAAGTTGCATAATTTCTAACTTAGTACGCTCATCTTCAATTCTATTCTTTTCAGTTTGATAAGCATCGGTACTCTCTACTTGACGTTTTTTAACTTCATAATCTTTATTAATCTTATCTTGTTCTATTTGTAATTTATGTTCATTAAGTTGTTGTATTTGTCCTTGAGCCTTCTATAACTGTTGTTGCATCTACTAGAGTTGTTGCTGTAATTGCTCATTTTGCTAAGTAAGCTAAGCAACCTAACTATTTTCTTTCTTCTACTTAGATAAAGCTTTTCGTAATCTTTCTTTTATTCCAGTAAGATCACGAGTGGTCATTATATCTATAGACATTTCTGGATCAAGTAACTAAGCCTTAATAAACTCAGGAACAAGAGCTCTCAACTATTCTGAATCCTTTATTATTTCTGTTGAAGTAGTAATATGTACATCATAGTCGGAAAGAGTGAAATACTATGGTAAAGCAGTAAATACTTTTTGTAGTTTATCACCAAGAATTATTGTTCCTGTAAGTCCTTTACGATATACTATTTTTGCTATATTAAGTATATCTAACATCATTTCTTCAGTAAGACAATCCATCTATTGATAGTACTGCTTAGTTATAGTAAATGAATTGTTTACAGATGTCTAAACATTTGTTACTGCATCCCTCTATTGAATACCATTAAGTCTTTCCCTAAATACTCCTGTAATTGATGATGCTGTTTGTTCTATAGAGTCAATTGCTATTTGTATAGCCTATATAGCTTGAGCCTTAACTGTATCATCAAATCCATTATAGATAGTATTCATAGGTGTCTGTGAGCCAAGACTACCACCTTCTTGTTGTGTATCTATAAGAGCAAGCCCTGTTTTCTTATAAGCTAAGAATTTCTATAATCTTTCAGGAAGGTCTTTTCCTAAGAATTTAGGAAGAACTGAAATATCAATCCAATCACCTACATTACCAGATGAGGCTATTAGATTATCTCTATAGAAGTGTAGAAGATCATATTTATCTTGTAAAGACGCACAGGCTAATACAAGTGAATAAGGTTCACTTCCTCTGTTAGTAAAGTATATACCATTTACTGAGAGAGTACAATTATTAGGGTTATCATGTGTTCTGATAACATTATCATCCTTACCTATAATTATATAGATATTTTCACCTATACGTACTGTTTTATGTCTTTGCATTACAAAATTTTTATCTGCTTCTAACCATTCTACTTCATAAACAGGAATTAGTTCAAAATGATGAGAATGATAAGTATCTACTGGGTATCCTGGAATTATTTCTCTTCCAGCTCTTATACCATCAGTTGCAGGTCGCCCATCACAATAAGCAAAAGAACGTACGTAATAAGAGTCATTATCAAATGTATCTCTCCATGCTTCTCTAAGAGTTTCTATATCTTCGCTACTTAGTTGTTCTCCATATTGATTTAGAACTTGCTATCTTGTAAGCCATCTGCGAACTACTACTCTATGAGAATCCTTTACGTAAGGGCTTTCCATATTAGGATCTATAAAAGTATTTAAAGGGCTAAGTACTTCTATAGTAACATTGGTTCCAGAAGCAGATGGTTTTGCTCTATAGAATGTCCATCCAGTTATAAGTAAATCAAGAAGAAGCATTTTATGTTTTGTAACAATATCAGCTTCTCTACTCTACATTATAAATTGTATTACATTCTGAGCAGCCTATTCATATTCTGATGTAAAATTAGCATCTAAATCTTCTATAAGTTCTTGCATATCTCTTTCAATACTCTTATCTACTATCTACTAGTTTCCCTATATAGATTGGAGTATTTTATTTTTATATCTCTTCTTCAAGAAATCATAGACTTCTGCTTTTATTTTAAGTTCCTTCTCTCTAGTTATTTTACTAATAGTTCTAGAATCCTTACAAGTTGCTCTTGGCTATATTGGAACTCCTAAGTATTCTCCTACGAGAGCATCTATATGCTTACGTATTAAAGGAATAAATTCAACAGAAGTCGGATTTCCTATTCCATAATTTTCTTCTAAATAACGAAACTACTCAGCATCTCTCTTACCATTATAATAATTATACGCCTTTTGTAGTTCCCATTTAGGTTTTACTAATTCTGCTATAATTTTATTAGTAATTTCAATATATTCTTTATCTGTTTTCATGTTTACATGCACAGCTTGTATCAAAACATTGATCATCGGGAGGAACCCTATAACCAGTGTAATAATGAACGTCATTTAAATGTCTATCTCGTAATTCTTGAACAAAGAACTTTAAGAACTTATTTAGAGGAAGCTCTGCCATTATGGTTATTGGTCTTTCTGAATTCTAAATTCCTAATCGTACTTTATAACCAACAGGTTTAAGTTCTTCTACATCAAGAGTTCCTGTATAATCCACACAGTAAACTTTACGAATACTTTCGAGGATCACTTGTTCGATTTCTGTTAACTATTTCATTTGTAAAGTCTTGTAATATTCTTACTTTAGGCTATTCATTTCTAGGAATTATTCCAAAGTGTCTTATACCTCTTTCATCCTTATAATAACCTATATCCTAGAATTTATTTTCTTCTTCAGGTTCTACATCAGTAGCAACTACTCCTCCTAATTCTTCATCAGCAAGTTCAGCCATGGCCATTGCAGCTATAATATCAAACTTACCTTTTTTCTCATCAGTATATCTATTTAACTAGTCTAAGAATTCATAGAACCATATATTATGACAATAGTCTTCTACGTAATTAGCAATTAAATCTGTCTAATGAGATATGATAGTAGGAGTAGCAGGTGTACCAATAGTGTTTCCTACTTTCTTTGAAGCTTCTGGGTAAGTAGCACGAGGTCTTCTCATAAAGTAATCTCCCCAGCCACGTCCTTTTGCCCAGTTTAAGAAAGAAAGACGAGTAGCTTCTATGTTACATCTACAATTATAATATAACATAAGTTTCATAGCAGTCTAGAATGCTTGTCTTTCATCATCTGGACGAAACATATAATATGCAACATACTTAGGTTCCTAAAGTCCAAAAGCTCTCTTCTTTATGACTATACAGAATTTAGATGGATCTTTAGTTTCTTCAGAGGTTTGTTCCATACCAATATCTATACCGTCTACTCCTGCTACATAAAGATTTCGTTTCTAACCATATTGTATAGAGTTACCTTCTTCATCTTCATGTATGCCCATCCATATAGGATGCTCAAGAATATGAACTAGTCCAGCATTGTTTTGTATCCATCTAACTCCAGTAACATTTTTCATATTAGTTCTGTCACTTCCCTATTTAAACATAAATTGAAAATCCCCATTCTCAATAGGTGGACATTCTTTAAGTACTTTAATCTTAGTAATTTGTTCAGCTATAAGTACTTTATTGAATTTATTAGTTCCTTCAAGAGCAAAGGCTTCTTCTGCATTAAAACAATATTCAGCAGAATATTCAACCAAGCCTCTAGGATCTGCTGCTCTTTTTCTTCTTTCCGATTCATAGTATTCTTTACCTCTTTTAGCATCACAAAAACCTCTTTCATCCATATAATTCCCATTATATAGAGCTATATAAGCTGGAATGAAATAACAAGTTTTTGTCCAATCTCCATCCTATGTATAGTTATGTAAGAAAGGTAATACATCATGACCTTCTGGATCATAATACATATTGCTAAGACCTTCCAAATTTGGACCAGAGTCACCACCAGTACCACCAGCAAGTATTATTCCGAACTTGTTACCACCAAGAGATACAAGAGCTTCACCCTTAATAAAGGAACGTCTGAATTTAGGATTAGAACCAGCCTCCTCAAGTACTAGTAAATCTACACGATCACCTCTTATCTTAGAGTCATCGTCAGCTATAATACCTTCTATTTGAGATTTCCATCCATCTTCAATTTTTTGTCCCTGTATTATTTTATAATATGAAGCTCTCTTTTTATATGCTGTATCAGATACCTGTCTAAGTTTGAAAAATCCTCCTTCAGTATTATCATTTAAGAAGTTTAGCTCTCCCCAAATCTTTTCAAGTGTTTTATCAACATAGTTTTTAGATGCTGCAGTCATCAAGGTATTAGACCCTCTAAATGTAGAATACATACAAGCACATAGACATGCATTTATCTCCGAAAAACCAATACCTCTGGACTTCATAAGACCACAATTCTTACGTAATATTCTACATAATTCATAATAGTGGAAGAATTCATATTGATATACATAGAAATTTGGATAAATATTTCCACGAGAACTACCCGCCTTTCCTGCATCTGTATTAGGTAACTGATAATAATTTAAAAAGAAGTAATGAGGTCCTGTAATTGTATAACCATTTACAGTCATACCTTCTCTTGACCTTACATATTCCTTATGCCAGAAATCTGCATAAGCTTTAGAACCAGGAACGAACTAACAATACTTCCCTGTTCTATTTTTATTATCTCTAGCTTCTGTAAACCATTCTGGTCTAAAATCTAGACCGTGGTTTTCATCTATAGGTTTATATCCTGTAAGTTCATAGGATAATCTTTTATCAAAAAAATGAATAGCAGCGTCCTTGGGTACATCCCATTCAGAACGCTGCTATTTCAATTCTGCAACGTACTGTTGCACTTCTTCGTGAACTTCCTACTCTTCCTTCTTTACAACTTCCTATATAATAGCTTGTACCTCTTCAGGTATTTCTGGAAGTAGAGCAGATTTCTTCTTAGGTCGTCCTCTTTTCTTTTCAGCCATTAAAAGTCAGTTGGTAAATAACCTTCTACAGCTCCTGCACGTAATTGAGATGCTTCCTCCATCTCTTTCTTAACTGCAGCTTCTAGAGTTTTTAACTCTTCATGAACTTTAGAAAGGTTAGAAATTTCAGTCATTATATCTTTAACCTTATATATAGGTTTTCCCGTCTAAGCATCACGTTCTTCAGGGTCTATATTTGTAAAATAGTCTATAAATTTATCTACTGTAAGTTGTGCTGCATGTAACATTCTTATCGTCCTATTACTTTCTTGTAAAGCACGATACTTTCTACAAGCAGCCCTAAATAAAGGATCATTAAACTCTTCTTCAGTGAGTCCCGAATCTTTAAGAGCTTCTTCATGTCTTTCTTGTTCAGTATATCCTGCATATAAGGACTACCAATCAAGTGCTAGCCATATATATGTAAATTCTTTGAAAGCTCTCAAACATTTTTCTCCAGTTTTATCAGCATCACATACATTTCTACTCTTCTGTACTAGCGCCTTAAACTCACTTATCAGTAGAATTTCAGGTTTTTCTAGTTCAACCTTACCATTAACATTATTATACTGGAAAATATGTAACATTGTTTTATTATTTTGTTATTCCCCAAGCAGTATTGAATCTTCTTTTTAAAGTATCATATTCTTGATGTTCTTCTGGGGTGCTAGTATTATAATTACTTTGTACGAATCCTCCAACTATTGGTAACATATATCTCTTTTTCTTTCCAAAGTAATAATTATTACCAGCAGCTCTGATCACACCCCGCATAGGTCTAATAAAAGAAGGTCTTTCTGCATATGTAGTGTCGTTATATGTAGGACTTACTTTTGAATGTCTTATATATTCTACTATTTCAGCTGGATATTTGTACCATGGAGCCTAAGACTCTACTCCTCTTACAGATATAGAATCTCCAAGATATCTTAAAGAATTAGTTACTCTTCTTCCTCCTTTATATCTGTCTTCTACTTTTTGAGCAGTTGGAAGTTTTTCTCCTTCCTATGCAGTTAATACATCAAACTATCCATTATTTATCTCAAAACCTTTAAGTGTAGGTTTTTTACCCGTGAGCATATTTACTTGACCTAACTAAAATCTTTGGGAATCATTCAAAGGAAGTTTACTTAAATTGACTTCTCCTCCACTGTAATGTTTTGTTATGTTTTTAGACTTTTGCTAATTATTACCAAGTAATTTAGGCTACTAGATAGGATAATCCTATAATGGAATTCTTACTCTATATTTCTATCTTTGAATTTCATCATATTGTTTTTGATCCTACTTCATTTTATATGCTTCTCTAAATCCAGGGATCATATGTTTAAAAAAGGCCATTAATGATATTCCATTACTACTTGGTATCTTGTCCCCTTTTTGCATAGCAGGAGTAAGATAATTTACTGGAGCACTAGGATCCACAAAAGATTCATTTTTCACAAAATCATTCTTTTGAGGTGAATTAGAAGCAAGAATTCCAGATGCAAGTTTAGCTTGTTGTAATCCAGCCTACTATGTGAGACCACTTAATCCTTTAAATAGCATATCAATATTAGCAGTAGATCCTCCTTGCTAAAATCGTTTAATTAGTTTCATAATCCTAATGATTTTCTTAATTGTTCAAGCGTTCCTCCAATTTGGTGTTTCTTCATCATCCCACCACATTTCTTTTCTGGAAGAACTTTACTTTTTTTCTTCATCTTACCACCACACTTTTCTTTATAAGCTTCAAGTGCACTCTTTTTAGGTTCAGCTTTTCCACCTTGTTCATTTTTTACACAATTACATCCCATAACTCCACCTTTTGCAAAGTATTCTAGGTGTGTACCTTCTGGGCATTGATGTTTAAGATCTTTAATGAACTTTAGTTTGGCTCCTTGTTTAGCCATTTGAGCTTGCTGAGCTTGTATTTCTTGCATAAACATTCCAAGAGCTTGTTCAAGAGCAGCTGGGTCCTGTAATTGATTAGGATCTATTCCTTTTTGTTGTGCCCATTGTTGGAAGGCTTGCATTATTTGTTGCTACTAATCTTGAGGTAATTGTTGAATCTGAGCTAATATTCCACCCTATTGTGGAGCAGCACCACCTTGTTGAAATTTATTAATCATTTTCTATTTTAATTAAATCCTTTGTATTCCAAACGTCTTCCTAAAGTAATCCATCTACAGTAAACCATCTACAACGAATTCCTTTAAGATTCTAATCTTCTTTATTTTTATATATATATGTCTCTTTTTTAACAACAATCATAATTGGCTTATTGGGTAAGTTCTATTTAATTGTAACCAAATCACCAGGCATAAAATAAACTTTCTCATCCATTTTTCTTTATAGCATTAAATCGAGCACTAAGACCTTCATTTACTACAGTCATAATACTCTGTTCATTTACTAATACAAGTCCTTGTTTGTAGAAAGGTACAGGAGTTTCAGATACTTTTCTCCACATTACTATATCTCCTTCTGCTACCCATTTACAAGCAGGTCCACTATCTATTACAGTTCCTACATGAATAAATTGTTCTTCCTCTTCCCATTCTCCAGTTTCACGGCTCTTATATGTTGGTTTCATTCCACCAAGATCAGTAATAATAGCTCCTTCCCTTTTTATCATTTGGAATGGATTCTCATCAAATGGCTTAATAAGGAGTCCAGCTCCTATAGCTTTAATTTCAAGCTTATTAAGATCTTCACATAAAGATTCTTGATACTGTTTTAAAAGTTCAGCATGATCGTCAAGTTTCTTTACATATTGTTCAACCTCATTATTAAACTTTTCTTTAGCTTGATCTTTTACCATTTCATCTACTGATTGTTTATTAGCATAAAAAAGTTGTCCATCTGATACTTGTCTTGCAATTTTTTCCTTTTCTGTAGGAATACTGTTAAAATCATGTCCATTAATTGTTTCCATAAATCATTACCATTTTTTAGCTGGGCAGGTTGCTGTACTTATTGTTGTTTTTGCTTGTAGTCTGCATCCACACCCTCTATAATAACCATCTTCTTGTTCTGTACTAACCTGTCCTGTAACTGGATTTAGCCATAAATTACTATTACATACACCACCAAGTGTATCTTTATATAATGGACAAGTACTACAAATTTTCATTCTAACTTCTTTCAAATCATTATTAAGACCTAAAACCTCATTAACATGTCCCTTAACTATTTGTCCTATTTCCATATTAGTATTCTATTCTTTTATACTTACTTTTTTGCTTTTCTCTTACTAATTCTTTTTCATAATGCTTTAGCATCTTTTCTACATCATCTTTAAGATAGTCTAAATGATATATAGTTTGTTTATTATTATGATCAAAATGTACCATAATAAGTTCATTTAAATCTAGTTCTGGACGTAACTTTTGAATCATCCATGCATATGTGGATAACTAAAGAGTATAATGATAAAAGTTACAATCATCTAAATTATTTAAAGGATAGAGCATTTTAGCACTATTTTTTGTTTGAGTGTTAAATCCAGACTTTGTCTTTATTTCTTTATTAGTTTTCCAATCTAGAATCCAAAAAGAATTTCCAGATATAACTAATAAATCTATTTGTCCCGCTAATCTTAGTAGTTTTCCCTCAGACGAATACGAAATTAAATATTCTGGATAAACTCCATTTTCTAAATCTAGAGATGTCCGACCCTTATCACAAATAAATTTACCTCCAACTCCAAACTTTTTTAGAGTTACATTCGCTCCCATATCATACATACTTTGTTCAAGTTTTGCATGAATTTTAGTTCCTCTTTCACATGATTCTCTATTAGTTTTATCCCATTCATCTAAAATACTTTGTTGTAGCTTGTTAAATGTTAGCTCATCAATATTATAGGTATTAAGTAACTCCCTATCAAATTTGTGAGTAGCAAGCAACGATTTCTTCTCAATTCCCCAAACTAATGCAGGTAATAATTGTTCTAGAGCTTTGTAAGCTGACCAGAAATCCTTGTCAAAAGGTTGGGCATATCTCTCTATCAATGTTGTTACCGAGATATACTTTACATTGTCATGTTCATTCCAGTAGACGTGTTCTTTTTCAGAAAAGCATACGTCTCCATTTCTCTTGTCAATTTTCATAATTAATTATTTTCATAACGTCTATCTATCTAATCTCTTACTTCTTCTCTTATTCTTTCATGTACTCTACTAGTGGCTTCCCCTAATTTAGATTTGATATAAATACTTACACCAAAAATACCTCCTGCATAAGCTAGAGCCTAAGCAACATACCATAAAATACTAGCTTCTATTGCTTGAATAGCAAAGAAAGATAAAAAGGCTAAAATAATAGCACTTAGAATCATTGCTATAGCTGAACCATACTAAATCCAATCCTTTGTATTAGCTTTCATATTGTTAAATTAAATTAATGAGAAGTCCAAGTTATATCCTACTAAGATATAGCATATTTATCTATGATGTTTATATATTACTGTTCTCGTATTTTGAACTACTCAAACTTAATATTATTTTTACAATAAACAAAGTGATTTAATTTTTAATTTAATTATTTAATACTATGAAAATTATAGGATTGAAATTTGGAGGAAAGCCAATTGGAGCTTTTAACTTCAGGCCTAATAGAACTGTTGATAGTAATCCTACATTATCTAATATGAAGGGCGACTATAAAGATAGAAAGAAAAAACTTATAAAAAGAAAGAAAAAATGACACTTGAAGAGGTTACACCTTATATAAAAGAAGGTAAGTGGGGAAGACTTACTAATTATCAGGGATACTTTAAATATGACTATTATAGATAGTGTGTTTATATGCAAAACGGAGATTATAAAAATTATAATTTAGATGATGTAAAACATAGAACTGATTTTTGGTACATAATATGATTATAAAATTACAAAACGGAGATAAATTTAAAATAGAATCGGATAAAAAGAAAGAAGCAAGAAGAAAATATAAAGAACATTCCTAGCTTTCCATAGGTTAGAAATTAAAAAGGAATTTAAATATAGCTTCTAACTTTTTAAAATCAGGTCCAAATATAACTAATTTTGGAAATGCAGTTTCTGCTTTATTTGGTGGCTACAGTCCAGAAGATCCAGACTTACACTATGGAGAAGCTCCAGGTGTAGGTATAAAAAACTTTGGAAATCTAGTAAGAACTGCAAGAGTTGCTAGAGAGTTTAACAATGTTGTAAAAGGTCCTGTTAATTAGTTTAAGTTACTAAATAATTTTATAGAAAAATTTGTTACTAATCCTAAAGGATCTGGAAAACTTGTTCATTATGATAAAGGTGATGGTAAATCTATATTTCAAAAGAATAGAGGAGCTTCTATAATAAATAATAAGCTCATACCAGGAAAAACAAAGAGAGAAGGGCAGAAAGACTATACTTGGTGGAATACAGATAATCCTTACATGAATGTACATAAAGCAAAAGAAGGACCTTTTAGTCCAACTAGATATATAGTAGTAGATGACAATACTCAATTTAAACATCCTTTTGATTTAAAAGAACCAGTTGGACAAAGTGCAGGTAAAGGTAGAGGTTTTATTATAAAAACTGAAAGAGTTACTGATAAACCTGTGAATCTTACTAATGCTGAGATTTATGAAAAAAGTCCATTCGGATGGTGGGAAAGAATAAAAGTATAGCCTACATCTGAAATTACTAAAAGTAAGCAATCTAGACTAATATCTCCTGATACATATCCTTGGTATAGAGGTCCAAGATTCAATATAAATGAAATAGTAAATTCTGATGGAACAGTTAATCCAAGAAAAGCTATGTAGACCTAGCATACAGTTGCTAAACAATTTGGAAGGGGAGCTTATAAAATGGAACACAGACTTGAAAGTCCGGAATGGCATAAAGAGGATCCAAATACATATGAACATACTAAAAGAGTAGCACAAAGTGCTTGGAGAATTCCTACTCCAGAAGGTTATACTAAGTAGGATTAGATGATTGCTGCTTTAGGACATGACTTTGGAAAAATAGTATCAGGAGACGGACATGCATAGATAGGAGCTGATTTAGCAAAACAAGTATTTATTGGTATTAAGCCACATTAGTTACAAGCTATAAAAGAACATATGGGTTAGCCTACTACTCAACTTGGAGAAGTAACTAAAGCTGCAGATATACTTAATGGACGTAATTTTAGTTACTTATAGTAGATTTCTCCAGAATTATATAATAAAGTTTTTATAAAACCTAAAATAGAAAAAAGAAATGATATATAAAGAAAAGAATAAGATAGAAAAAGGATAGTTTGGATTAATTTCTAAAATAAAAGATAGAATGTATCAAACTATTACTCCTAGAGGTTATCATATAGGACAAGCAGCCAAAGAATTTATAAAAGGAGATACTAGAGATATGAGTAAGTTTACTCCTTTAGAAAATGAAGTTTGGGCCAGATATTTAGGAACTAAGTATGAAGGCCCATCTAATCTTGAACCTGCTATATATAGACCAACTAAAGGAGAAGCAACATATAATGATGTTGTAAAATTAAAAGATGAATCATAGATATTATCTAATGATGTTCTTAAATAGTTATTAGATAATTATAAAAAGACTGGAAAGAAATCTATGTTAGTAAAAGGAAATGAATCAGGTCTTGGTACTTATACAATATCTATGGGAAAAGATGAAAAAGGTAAATATATTTCATATTATGATGATTGGGATATAAATCCAACGCGAGGAATAAGTGCTAAATATAATATACCTATTCTTAGTTAGATAGGAGATATAGTTCCTGGAACTCATCCATTCTCTGTATATGGAAGAAGATATTATAAAAATGGAGGTAAAATGAACGCAATAGAACAATTTAAACAAGGAAGTAAAATTCATATTAAAAAGAAGAATAGAGGTAAGTTTACTGCATACTGTGGAGGTAATGTAACTTCTGCTTGTATAGCTAAAGCAAAAGCTAGTGGTAATCCTACCTTAATAAAGAGAGCCACATTTGCAGCTAATGCTCGTAAATGGAAACATTAGAATGGAGGATCTTTTAAAGGGTATCCAAGTAAAGCAGCTTACGATGTTAGACTAGAAGAGGTTGCTGGATTTAAGAAAGGAGGTAAATTATGTCTAATCCCAAGAAATTAACAGATTTACAAAGGAATTGGAACATAGCTAAATAGTATGTAAAGGAAAGTCCTAGTCTTCCTAATATTTTGAAGGCTTTGAAATATCTTCTTGATGGCCCTTCTAAATATTAGACAGGATAGCCTGAAGTTCTTCCTGGTTTCTAGTTAAAAGGGCTTATGAAAGGAAGTCAACTTGAATCACAACTTTCTAAAGCTGGAACAATCAGTACAAACGCAATTAAAGCTCTTGCTAATAAAAGTAATGAAATGCAAGGAAAGATATTAAATAAGGTACTTGATAATTAGTTTCCAGCTTAGAGAGCTGTTGATTATGATAAATTTCGTAGAGCTGTATAGTAGGAATTAATATAGTATCAAACTAAACCAGCTACTAAATTTGCTGACTATGGTATTGATCGTCTTGGATTTAGTAGTAAAATGAATCCTGATAATGTTATATTTAATCCAACTACAGGGTAGTTTGAATCTAAAGTTGTAAAATTAAATACATTTACTTTTGAAAGTCCTAGAATACCTCTTGGTAATGCTAGACATTATAATAAAAATACTATAGGACATACTAGGACATTTAGTAATCCAGATGAACCCGGCATATTAAATGTTCTTGAGACATAGAGTGACTGGGCTCAAAATCCTACAAGAGGGTATGAAAAAGCCTCAAAAGCGGCCTCTCATCATTTGCAATAGCTAAGAAAAATGTTATCTTAGTAGAAAGAATTAGGACTTCCTACATAGGAAACAGAAAGCAGAATTCCTATATAGACTTAGTATAAGGAAGTTCCAGCTTACCATATAAGGTATTTACAAGAAAATTATCTTCCTAGATAGCTTCAAGAAAACATGCTCTATGCTTCTAGAAATGGATATACACGTATGAGATATCCTACAAGGGATACTGCTATAAAGGTTGAAGGTTATGAACCAAAGCTCTTATTTAATGGTAATGTATCTAAAGAAACAGAAGCTTTAAAATTACAGGAAAGAATCTAGCAAATAGAATTCCAAATGTAGCAAGCTAATCCACTTATATAGAGAAGTCTATCTAGAGAGTTAGATACCTTAAAGCAACAATATAATATACTTAGGTAGGAGAGCACTGGACAAGTATATAGTCCGCAAGAAGAAACTATTCTAAGGAAGTATGATTCATTTCCGAAAATGTTTGGAAAGCTATTTAAGGATTAGAAGCCTTAGATAGTAAAAGATACAAAAGGTAATAGCTGGTTTGAATTTGCTATTCCTAAGAATATGTAGTAGATAGAACTATAGTACAAGAGAGGTGGAACACTATGAAGAAAAATAAGTTCTATAAAGAAAATAAAAGAATACTTCAGGAACATAAGACAAAATGTTGTATATGTGGAGAAGATGCCAAATGTTGTTTAGAGTTTCACCATTTAAGAGATAAGCTATATAACATATCAGAAGCAGCTAGCCATATACCTACAGATTTATTTCTAAAGGAATTAGAAAAGTGTATATGTATATGTTCAAACTGTCATAAAAAGTTACACAATGGATTACTCACAATTCCAGGTAAAGTACATAAAGAATCCTGATCTTCAGGTATCTAATCCTTTTGAATAGTCTTTTGATAGTATAGAATATGAGCCTATAGATATTAGTGGTCTTAAATTTAATTATGCACAAGCTGATGAACCTACTGCTATTATAAAATAGGAAGTAGAATAGCCAGTTTAGAAACAGAAAAAGAAAATTAAGAAAGTTATTGCTAAGCCACTTAATATTCCTGGATCTAAAGGATTAGATGACTTCAATAGATTTTATGATTAGGCTATCTCATAGTACGGAGACATATCAAAATAGTTAAAAGATAGAAGAAATTTATTTACTAAAATTGCTTAGATAGAATCCTCTTTTAATTCTAGTATATAGAACTATAGTGGTGCTCCAGCATATGGTTATTTTCAGTTTATGGAAGGTCCTTATAGAGGTACTAACTATAATAATATTACTAAACATGCAAAAGTTGATATAAATACATTTAGGAGTTCTCCTATGTTATAGATGAGAGCCGCTAATAGTCTAGCCAACGAATTCTTAAGTTCATTTAAACCTGCTGAATTGCAAAGATTACATGAACTAGGATGGACAGACAATGCTATAATAGGTGGATGTTGGTTAGGTGGTCCTGGTAGTGTAAGAAAGTTTGCATTTAGAAATATAGATTCAAAAGACGTAACGGGTGATAGTGTTGCTCGTCGCATGAAAATATTTAATAATATATAATTATGAATTACATTGAAGAATTAAAAATCAAAGGTGTTCTTTATACTTTAAAAGATCCTACAGTTGCTGCTCAAATCAATGAAAGAATTCAAGAGCTTATAGGTACAGCTCCAGAAAATCTTGATACATTACAAGAACTAGCAGCAGCTATTTCAAACGGTGATGCAGCAGTTGAAAGTATTCTAAATACTTTGGCTACTAAAACATCAAAAGAATATGTAGATAATTTAATTGCTAATATATCTTTAACTCCTGGTCCTCAGGGTCCAAAAGGAGATACTGGTGAAACTGGAGCAACGGGCGCTACTGGAGCAACAGGTCCTAAAGGTGATACAGGTGAACAAGGTCCAAAGGGTGATCCCTTTACTTATGAGGATTTTACAGCAGAACAACTTGAAGGTCTAAGAGGCCCACAAGGTAATACTGGAGCTTAGGGCCTTAAAGGTGAAGATGGTAAATCTGCATATGAACTAGCACAAGACGGTGGTTATGCTGGAACACAAGAGGAATGGATTGCTTCATTAAAAGGTGAAACTGGTACATTTGATCCATCTGATCTTGCAGACTATGCAACTAAGATAGAAGTAGATGCTAAAATTGGAAATATTGGTGACACTTCTGTTAAAGAGTTTGTAGAAAATAAGATTGAAGATATTGTAGGAGCCGCTCCATCTACTTTAGATACACTTGAAGAGATAGCTGAGGCACTAGAAAACAATGCTACATTAGCAGATGTAACTGCTGCTATTTCAACTAAGGCTAATGCTGCAGATATTCCTGGACAAATCGATGCTAAGTTAGGTAATCTTGGAACTACATCACCAATTTATAGCTTTGAGTCCTATAGTGCTAATGGAGCTGTTAAATATGGAGAAGGAACTGTTAAGCTTACAGGAGAAATTAATACTAATGTTGCAGAGGTAATTGTTCTTACTAATGTTTCTACAGATCCTAATGCTGCTGATTTTGTTGGACAAAAATTCTGGATTGCAGATGATGCAGCAATTGGAGATACTCTTTATCAGTTACTTGATGGAGAAGGTCAAGAAGTAGGTATTGCAGTTAAACTTACAGATATTTCTGTAAGAAATCTTACTGTTAAAGAATATGTAGATGCTCTTGATCTTAAGAAAGCTGATAAAGGTGATTCTTATACAAAAGCTGAGTCAGATGCTAAGTATTTAACTTCACATCAAGATATTTCAGGAAAAGCTAATGTAGGTGACTCTTACACTAAGCAAGAATCTGATGCAAAATATCTAACAGATCACCAAGACATTTCTGGTAAAGCTAATACAGCTGATGTAAATCTTGCTCTTGAGAGTAAAGCTGATCTATCATTAATTGGTAGTCTTGGCAATAAATCAGAAGCAGTTGAAGCTACTTATTATACTGCTGAAGAAGCTGCTGCATATAATACTGAAAATGAATTATAGGAAGGAGATGAAGGTTATAAATCAGAAGGAGATTTAAAGAGTGCAGCAATTGAAGCTGTTCCATACTCTACAGTTATGGAAGTAATACTCGATAAGTATCAATCTCTTCTTACTAGACTTGAAGCTTTAGAAAATGCTTGATTTTATTTAAAAATTTATAAATTATGAAGGCTCTCCCCATAAAGGAGGGCCTTTATTTTTATATATAGTGCCCAGAATAAAATTGTAAAAAATTTTTCTGTAAACATTTTTTACTTTCAAATTTAGAGTTTATTATTGATTTGTAATTACATACATAGAGTGTTGACACCTAAATTATTAACTTTTTATGAACTTTTATTTAAACTTTTTATGGACGAGAAAATTTTAACAGTTCCTATGAACTAGGGACTCGATGCAGCTAGTCTTATGGCTATGCAACAAAATTAGATGTTTAATAACCCCTGGGCATATCTAATTTTACTTTCTATTTTCCAGAATGGAGGTTTTGGTAATAGATTTGGTAATGGAGGTCCTGGAGCTGTAGCAGGAGGAGTTGTTGCTACTGATATAGATGCTAAGCTAAACGCTTTATCTAACTAGATTGCACAGAATCAAAGTACAGACAGTATCTTAAGTGCAATTCAAGGTAATGCATTTGCACAATCACAACTTGCACAGAACTTAAATGTAGATTTTAATGCAGTACAAGGAGGTATAGGTAGTTTGAATATGGCTATTGCACAGGTTGGAACACAAACAGGCCTAGGTATTATGGGAGTACAGCAAGCAATATCTAATGGTAATCTGAACATTATACAGAATCTTAAAGATTGTTGCTGCGGAATAAAGACTGAAGTA
>Ga0247611_10003752_pt1 | contig 22062 bp, 19 predicted proteins | sample 177DNAGHGhighgp2_FD_192422 | JGI IMG/M metagenome (GOLD analysis project Ga0247611, IMG submission 192422) | Sheep rumen microbial communities from Palmerston North, Manawatu-Wanganui, New Zealand - 1770 DNA GHGhigh gp2 | ecosystem: Host-associated > Mammals > Digestive system > Stomach > Rumen... | reverse complement strand
AGCAGCTATTCTATCAGGTTCAAAGAACATATGCTCAGTACGACAAAGTCCAATACCTTCTGCTCCAAGTTCACGAGCTCTTCTAGCATCTTCTGGAGTATCAGCATTAGTTCTTACTCCTAATGTTCTATATTTATCAGCCCATGCCATTATTCTTCCAAAGTCACCTGAAACAGTTGCTTCTACAGTAGGAATAGCTCCATCATAAATATTTCCTGTTGTTCCATCAATTGAAATAACATCTCCTTCATGATAAGTATTTCCACCTAAAGTAAATTTCTTATTTTCTTCATCCATATTGATTTCAGTACATCCAGAAACACAACATTTACCCATACCACGAGCAACAACAGCAGCATGTGAAGTTCTTCCACCTCTAACTGTTAAGATTCCTTGTGATGCTTTCATACCAACAATATCTTCTGGTGAAGTTTCAAGTCTAACAAGAATTACTTTTTCACCTTTTTTAGCCCACTCTTCAGCATCTTCTGCAGTAAATACTACTTTACCACAAGCAGCACCTGGTGAAGCTCCTAAAGCTTTTCCAATTGGAGTTGCTTCTTTAATTGCTTTTGGATCAAATGTTGGGTGAAGTAATGTATCTAAGTTACGAGGATCTATCATAGCAACAGCTTCTTCTTCACTTCTCATTCCTTCATCAACTAAATCACAAGCAATTTTAATAGATGCTTGAGCAGTTCTTTTACCATTACGAGTTTGTAACATATAAAGTTTACCATGTTCTACAGTAAATTCCATATCTTGCATATCACGATAATGATCTTCTAATATTTTACATACAGCTTTAAATTGTTTAAATGCTTCTGGGAATTTTTCTTCCATTTCAGTAATATGCATTGGTGTACGAACACCAGCAACAACATCTTCTCCTTGAGCATTTGTTAAAAATTCACCAAATAAACCTTTTTCTCCAGTAGCAGGATCTCTTGTGAAAGCAACACCTGTTCCACAATCATCTCCCATATTACCAAAAGCCATACTTTGTACATTTACTGCTGTTCCCCAAGAATAAGGAATATCATTATCTCTTCTATATACATTTGCTCTTGGATTATCCCAACTTCTAAATACAGCTTTAATAGCTCCCCATAATTGTTCAATTGGATCACTTGGGAATTCAGATCCTATCTTTGATTTATATTCAGCTTTAAATTCACTAGCTAATTCTTTTAAATCTTCAGCAGTTAAATCAACATCTTGAGTAACACCTTTATTACTCTTCATTTTATCAATTAGTTGTTCAAAGTATTTTTTTCCTACTTCCATAACTACATCAGAATACATTTGAATAAATCTTCTATAACAATCCCATGCCCATCTTGGATTACCAGATTTTTCACTTAAAACTTCAACTACTTCTTCATTTAAACCTAAATTAAGAATTGTATCCATCATTCCTGGCATAGATGCTCTAGCACCTGATCTTACAGAAACAAGTAAAGGATTTTCTTTATCTCCAAATTTCTTTCCTGTAATTTTTTCTAATTTGCTAATATACTCAGTTACTTGTTCTTTAATATCATCATTGATTTCACGTCCATCATCATAATAAGCAGTACAAGCTTCTGTTGTAATTGTGAATCCTTGTGGTACTGGTAGACCAATATTAGTCATTTCAGCTAAATTAGCTCCCTTTCCACCAAGGAGTTCTCTCATATCAGCATTACCTTCGCTAAAAAGATAAACATATTTTTTCTTTTCCATTTTTCCTCCTTAATTACCTCATTTATTATAACATTTATAAAAATACCTGACAACAAAAAATCAAGCTTGTGCCTGATTTTTAACATTAATTTACTACTTTTTTTAGTTCATAAACTATATCAGATTTCTTTACTACATTTTCAGAGTGAGTAACTATTATTACACATTTATTTTCTTTATGTGCTAAATTTATAAAAATATCTAGTATTTCATTTTCTGTATCTTTATCTAAATTACCAGTTGGTTCATCTGCAAGTAATAATTCTGGATTATATGAAAGACTTCTAGCTATTGCAACTCTTTGTTGTTCTCCTCCTGATAATTTTAATACTCTTCTATCTTTTAATGATTCACTAAGTCCAACTCTTTTCATTAATTTTACAGCATCTTCTTTTTTATTATTTGTTTTTATTTTACTTATATCCATAGATAAAATTATGTTTTCACTAGCAGTTAAATGTGGAAGCAAATTATAACTTTGAAATACTATTCCAATATCATGATTTCTAAATGAATCTAAATCCATTTTTTTAAGTTCTTTATCTTTATATAAAATACTTCCTTCATATCTATTTTCAAGACCACTTATTAATGATAATAATGTTGTTTTTCCACTACCACTTTTTCCTCTAATTGCATAAACTTTTCCTTTTTCAAATTCAAAATTTATATCTTTTAATACATACTCATCTTTTTGAGCATCTTTATATCTATAATTAACATTTTTTAATTTTAATATTTTCATTAACTTCTCTCCTTTAAAATTGTAAGTGGTGAAAATCTTGATATAGCTATCATTGATGCTAAACTACTAAATAGAGTTAATCCTATTCCAATACCTAATAATTCTAATAATACTTTAATATTAACTGCTGCATCTATACTTTCTACTTCATTTATATTTGCTATTCCAAAATTATATTTTTCATTATTATTTTTTTCATCAGTATTTTCTTTTGCTTCTGTAGTTTGTGTTGTTTCATCTTCTTTATCTTCATCAGATGTTTTTTCTTCCATTGGTCTCATTCCAAAATTTTTACTTATGTCTTCATATTTTGAATTAGCATTTTCTATTTCATTTTGAAGTAATTTATTTGATACAGGAACACTTGCAAATGTACCAATTGATGCACCAATTAATAATGATATTATACAAACAATTAACAACTCACTTGTAAATTGAAGAGATACTTTTGATTTTTTCATACCAATTGTTCTAAGTACTCCAATCTCATATTTTCTTTCTCTTATATTTATCATATTTATAACAATTAATACTACTCCACCAATAACAAGTGTAATGATTAAAAATGTAACTGCAAATGTTTTTACATTATTAACTACTTCAGTTGCACTTTCTATTTCTTCTAAATTGTTAGTTACTTGATAATATTCACTTAGTCCTTTTGTACTTACTTCTTTTGCAAAATCTTCTACAATTGATTTATCTGTTAAATAAAATACTGGTGTTATTGTTGCATTCAAATCTGAGTTTTTCTTTAATATATTTTTTATAAAATTATTATTTGTAATTATACTATTTACTGATGAACTATACATACTATTCATACTTGATGATTCATCAGTGTTTTCTTTATATATACCAGTTATAATAAGTTCATAAGTGTTCTTTTCATTTCTTGGATCAACAACAGTTATTTTATCACCAACTTTTAAACTATTTAAACTTGCTAACTCTTCACTAATAACACAATTATTTGATTCAAAATCATTACTTACTTCACCATCTGTTATTACATATTTTCCACTAATAAAATCACTCATATCTTCATAAGAATTATATCCAATTAGTGTAAATGCCCCATTTTCTGATTTTTCATTAAATATTTTTTCAGTTTTTGTTGTTGTAGTTTTCTTTCGTGAAGTGGTTGTTGTTTGACTTTCTCCTCCAAAATCTCCAGGTGGCATTCCAGGTCTATTACCATTAGATGAATTATTAAATCTTTTTGTTCTTGTAGTAGTATTTGTTTCTGTCTTAGTTGTTGTAGTTTCTTTTACTAAACTATCTGTTGCTTCTTTAATATTTTTAGCATTAACATTTAAATTATATTTATAATAATAACTACTAACATATTTACTATCAGCATAATTAATAATTTCTTCTTCAGTGATATTTTTTATATCACTAAAAGCATTTATCATTTCTTCTTGTGATTTATCACCATCTCTTAAGTATTCCATTAAAGTATGTCTATTCATTTCAATAGTTGCACTCAAAGCATTTTTTTCTTCATATGCTTTTACTATTCCATTTGCTGAATTTAATATAGCAAGTGTTATTGTACAAGATACAGCAATTACTATGACAATTATACCTATTAAAATATTCCTTCCTTTACTTCTTCTAATACTAGTTATTGCATTTTTTAATATATACATTATTTCTCCTTTCAAGAGAATAATATTAAAAAATGATTAAAATAATATTAAAAGAAGAAAATTTATTCTTCTAAATTTTCTTCTTTAATTCCTAGTACTTTTTCTAAATAACATTTTCCACATAAAGCTTCATACTTTACTTCATTTTCACCATCTATTGCTACTTGTGAACCAGATGATGTAAACTTTCCATTAACAATTCTTCCATTGAATTTAGCTCTTTTACCACATCTACATATAGTAAATAATTCTTCTAGAGTATCTGCTACTTCAAATAATCTCAAACTTCCTGGAAATGATATTGTTTTAAAATCACTTCTAAGTCCATAACATATTATTGGAATATCTTTTAGTTTACTAAACATAAATAATTCATCTACTTGATCTCTTGTTAAAAATTGTGCTTCATCAACTAGAATACATGCAGTATTTTTACATGCTTCATTTAAATATGATGTTAAGTTTTCATCATTTCCAATTAAATGATCAACTTTTCTTTTCAAACCTATTCTTGTTACTATACTATCATTTCCTTTAGTATCAACTTCTGGTTTTAATATTAAAACCTTCATATCTCTTTCTTCATAATTATGAGCTACTTGTAATAATTCTGTAGTTTTTCCACAATTCATAGCTCCATATCTAAAATATAGTTTACTCATCCCTATCCCTCCTTGGATGATATTTATAATATACTTCTTTTAGCCTTTCATTAGTAACATGTGTATATATTTCGGTTGTTCTAAGACTTGAATGTCCAAGTAATTCTTGTACTATTCGAATATCACATCCATTATTTAACATATCTGTAGCAAATGTATGTCTTAATACATGGGGTGTAACATGAACTTTTACAGATAGTTTTTTCATAATATTATCTATTATATATCTAACTCCTCTATCAGATAATCTTCCACCTTTACTATTTGTAAATACATATCCTTCATTATTCTTTTTATGAGTTGCTGTATATTCTTTTAATGCATCAAGTGCATAATCACCAAAATAAACTATTCTTTCTTTATTACCTTTTCCACATACTCTAATTCTTTTATTATTATAATCAATATCACTATATTTTATATTTATAAGTTCACTAACTCTAACTCCAGTAGCATAAAGCATCTCTATTATCAGTTTATCTCTTATACCATCTTTATCTCTTTTAGATTCATCTATTATTTCAAGTAAATCATTATAATATATAAATTTAGGTAATTTTTTTTCTAATTTTGGATAAGCTATTCTAGACATAGGATAATCTTTTTTTTCAATAAAATTTTCTAAATATAAAAATTTATAGAATGTTTTAAAACAACTTATCTTTCTTCTTATACTACTAGAATTTTCTTTTTTTCCATTTAAATATTCTAAATACTCTCTTATATCATTCTCACATACATTTATTAAATCTTTATTAACATGAAGATAAAAATAATATAAATCACTTATATATGATATATAAGTATTCTCAGAATAATTCTTCTTTTTTATATAATCAGAAAATTCTTTTATTACTTTTAATTCAATAAATTTTTCTTTTTCCATACTTTAATTATAATATATTTTAAATAAAATACAAATTTATTCAAAATTCTTTCTTAAACTAACTCTAAATATATCAAAACCAAATGATTTATATAATTTATATGCTATTTTGTTATTATAGAAAACATTAGTATCAATATATTTTGCTTTTTTTCTTTTTAATATATATAGAGCTTCTTTTATTAATAAAGTTGCTATACCTTGTCTTCTATATTCTTTTTTTACATATAAACCATCTATTAAATAACCATTATCTTTATATTTTAAATATAAATAAGCTTTAATTTCATTATTATCTTTATATGCAAGTAAAATATTATTATCATTCTTAATAACATTTCTAAAATAATTATTTACTTTTACTATTTCATCCATATACTTGTCATAATTTTTCTCATCTTTAATTAATTCTTCTAATAATTTATCACAAATATCTGCATCTTTATCTTCATATACTCTTATAATCATATAAACTCCAATATTATTTGTATACTCTTTTTAAAACATTTACAAATTCATCTGGTAATCCTTCTATTGCATCATTCTTTTGTTTATCACTCATACCATACATAGCTTCAGCTACTGAACCCACTATACACGCGTTAGTATCTGTATCTCCACCCATTAAAAGTACTCTTCTAATTGCATCTTCAAAACTATTTGAATTATATATAGCATACAAACAATTACCCAAAGTATCACTACAAGTACAATTAAACTTTTCAAAAGGCTTATATTCTACATTTAATTCTAATTTGTCAAATATTTCATCTCTCGATAGTCCAATTCTAAAATGATATATTAAAAGTGCTATTGTAACTGCGCCATAAAGAGCTTCTGGTGTATTATGTGTTGTCATAGTTGCATAATATGCATTTTTTATAACTAGAGCTTCATCATTAAATAAATAACCTACTGGTGAAATTCTCATCATTGCTCCATTCCCTTTACTTTTTATTTTTTTTATTCTTGTAGCCCAATTTATAGTATTATCTGTAAACATAGATTTAAAATATGGAGAATGATTTGGCATATAATCTTGATACTTTAGAATAAATTCTCTTAATGTACTACCATAATCCTTATTATTAATTATACTATCCATTATTGCAATTGTTTCAATAGTATCATCACTATAAAATGAATTTGGTAGAATTAACTCTTTTGGATCAATTGGTTTTATTTCTTTTAATTGTTCATATTCATATAAGCTACCAGCTTTATCACCATAAATAGCTCCTAACATAATACCACCTCCGTTCATAATATTATAACTCAAAATTATTAATTATTTAAGTAAAATTTAGCAAATAAAAACTATTATTACAAATAATAGTTTATTCAAAAATCTTATTAGCTAATTCTTTAAGACTATTACAATTCTCATTCATTCCTTTATTTTTAAATGTATATGTAACATTAGATATAGAAGTCTTATTATTATCATTTAGTATATCTTCTTCTAATTTTAATAAATCAGTTTTATTTTTTATACTACCTGAATCAATATCTTTTTCTACACTAGACCCATTAATAGTTATATCTGATTTTGATTTTATATAAAAGTATTCTTTATTATTTGATTGTGATATTGGATATATATAATAATGATATTCAACACCAGCATCCATACCTAACATAACACTATGATATATTTCTGCAGTATAATCATATGCAGGTCTTATATATTTATTACTTTTACTATTCTTAATAGTTACTATTATCAATAATGAAACTATAAATATAGCTACTATTGCTATTATTATTCTTTTAATATTATTTTTCATATAATACACTTCCTATGTTAATTTTATCATATTTATTATAATAATAGTATATCATAAAAAAAAAACTATGAATGAATAGTTGTTAAATTTTTTTATTTTGTAACATTTCATAATTTGCTAGTTCATTTACAAATCCTACTAGATAAAATAAATCACTTGGTTTTATATCATATTTTGAAACAAAATCACGATAATTATCTTCTTCAAATATATTAAGTCTATATCAATATTTAGTACTATTGTAACTTTCTTGATAATACTTGACTTGTTGGCTTTATAGTAACTAAAAATGACTTATTTCTTATTACTTGTTCAGTATGTTCGTCTAAACCATAACCTACTGTTTTAGTAGAAATATATGAATCATCTTTTAAGCTTAATAATTCTACTTTACTCTCACTAAATATAATAGATAATATTTCTTTTAAATCATCCATTGATAGATTTTGCTCAGCTTTAGTTTTTATTCCACATATTGATGATGTAAAAGTTACTTTAATGAAAGTCATAATTGTACCTGGAAATCTATCAGTATCTTTTAAATTACTAATTTTAACTGATACATTTACATTATTTCTTGAATAATAATTCTTAATTATTTCTTCCATTTCTTTATAAGTTATTCTCTCTCTGATAATATTATTCATTCTATTTTACCTCCCCACTGAATATTTATTATAATACAAAATTAATTATCATTGTTCTAATAATAGTTTTATAATTTCTTCTTTTGGACTATCATTCATTTCAATATCAATAAAAACATCATTATTTAAATGATATAATAAATTTCTTAATTCATTTTCATCTATTTTTTTTAAATAATCTATCATTTCATCTTTATTTAATGAATCAAAATAATTTTCTTTAATTTCATTTACATATCTATCTCTTAATCTTATAAATGACTCAACTTTTTTTAATTTATTAAAGTATTTTTTAAATAAATTAATTATATATTCTTTTTTTAATTCCATATCTTCAAAATTTACATTTAATCTCATAGTTCTACAATATAAACCCTTTAAATTTTTCTCACATAGATTAAAATCAAATCCCATTTCAATTTTTTCATCATTTATACCTATATATTGTATAACATCATGATCATTTAAAATATAATCTATTAGCGAAGATAGTTCTTCAAAACTAATAACATATGAAATACTTAAAGCTTCTTTAATATCTAGTCTACTTGTAGTTGTTATTGTTCTTTTGAGAGAATCAAATTTAACATAAGACATAGTTTTATTAATATATATATTTATATCAAGTTCTATATTTTCATCCAAAAGAGATAATCTATTTTCAGTATAAGGGCAATATTTTTCAATAACAAATCTAAAATATGATAATAAATCCTGATTATTATGTACAATGTTTTCCATAAACCCTCCTAAATGTTATCTTTTATTTTAATCTAATATATTCAAAGATGCAATATAATTAAATTACTTTCTTTTAAAGCCACTTATAACATTCCTTTCAGAAGAATTATTATGCTCTACTCTTAACTCAGGTATACTTTCATGTTGAAATGTAATACTCTTATTATGATTTTGATTTTTAATTAAATTATTATCTAAATCTATAAGATTTTTTGTTAATAATTCACTGCCTTCATAGGGTTTAATATCTATTCCCATATATTTTTCTTTTGCTTTTCTTACTGCAGTAAAACCTATTAAAAACTCAAGCAACAATTCTTTACTTTGTTCATTATTATAAGTCCCTATAATATGATCCCATATATAACCACTTCTTAATTCTTCAAACCATTTATAAAATAATTCATCATTATCTTCTATATTTCCAAATCCATTTAAAGTTCTTAAAAAATTCATAAATAGTTGTTCATACTCTGGATATGTAATAAAAAAAGATTTAAAATGACTATTTTTTATCATTATTTTTGACTCAAATGTTGAATTTTCTTTTTTTGTTTTTTTATATGAATAATTTGTTAATAATTCTGCTAAATATTGTGTAGTAACTTCATTGAATGATTTCATTACTTCAACAATTAAATTTGAATTTTTTTCTAAATATTTAGTATTAAATAAATCAATGTATTTTTCTTTAATCTTATCAAATTGTTCTTTTTCAGATATTTCAGCTAATCTCATAATATAATTTAAAAAATTATAATAATATAAATTATTAGCATTAAATAATTGAGCCATTAAAGCATGAATCAACTCATGAAATAATACATTTCTTCTCTCTTCTCTTGTTCTTTCTAAAAAAAATCTTTTTTCTAAAGTTAAATCATTTAATAACCAATATGCATATGCATTTCCATCTAAATACTTTACATTATCTATTCTAAATAATTCTAATTCATTTTCATTTGTAATTAAATTTAATTCTATACCTACTTTAATAAATGTTGCATAATCTTCAACTATTTCATTTATATAACTAGAGTATTCCGTTTTATTTAAAGCATCTGATATTTTATTCTTAGCAGATTCTATCATTTGAGTAATTTTTACATCCATATAATTCACATCATATAAAAATTATATCATATCTTTTTAGAAAAGAAAAAAATGGCATTTGCCACTATCTCATTGTATTTTCTTTATCTATTTCATATTTACTAACAACATACATTCTTTGATTGTCTGTTTTTACTTGATTTTTAAAATTCATGTAATAATCATCAAATGATTTAATTGTTGAGTTATTTATAAAATCTAAAAATTCTTCATTACTTAATATACCAACAAATGGATAATAATGTATTAAGCTACCATCATTATTATAAGATGCTACTGGGACACTATAATCTAACAATGCATAATCATTTTTTCTTTTAACAATATTAAAACAATGAGGCATTTGTCTATCTCCTAAATCAACACATCCCATACAATAATATGACTCAACACCAAATAAGCTTAATACTTGTTGTGCTAATGCACTTCTTTCAGTACATTCTGCTGCTCCCTTACCTTTTAAGTCTCCTATTTTATTATTTTCTAATGCATTAAAATATTCTTCATCTGTAGTTGTTGTTTGCCATGCAATATCATTAAATATTGTTTCTCTATTAGATTTACCTGGATAACCAAAATAAGTATTAATAAAAAACTCTAAATTATATATTAATGCTACTTTACTTTTAATATTATTATTTCGTATAAAATGAGCAAATTCATAAAAGAAATCAGTAGTTTCCATTCCATAATCTTCTACATTTAAATTTGCATATTTTATTCTAGTCTTAAGTGGAATAAATCCTTTATATACACTATATGCTTTTTCATAATCTAAGAAGCCTAATTTTTCAACACTCTGAGCACCTTTATTTGATTCATTAATAGCATTTTCAATAATTGAATCAATTTCTGATTCATCACATTGTATAATTCTTTGAAATAAATCCATTAATTATCACATCCTACAGTTATTATATCATAACAATTATAATTTATAGATTATTTAGTCAATTTTTTATATAAAAAAAGAACTATTGGGGTTCACTTCAAATAGTTCTTAAACATTTTATTTCTTTTTTAATTTAATTTATCAAATATTTGACCTTTTGTGTTTTTTATTATAATGTTTTCTTGATATTTTGAAAATTCTACAATAATAGTAGGATTAGTAATTACCATTGTAACCATATCACCTTTATCTGGAGTAATTTCCTCTACTATTATTTCAGTTTTTCCATCAATTGAATTTACTTCTTTAACTTTTAAACTATATCCTCCAGTATTTTTTTGACCCATGCATATGATATAAAGATATGGTGCATTAGGTTGATTCAAAGTATCTATATAATACCCTCTTTTTGATATATCTAGATATTTACCTGTAAATTCACCATTTATTTTATAATCAACTCCATCTCTAAGTTTAGTTTTATCGTTTCTGTTACAGCCAGTAAATACCAATAGACATAACACCACTACTAATATCAAAATATGCTTATTTTTCATATATATCACACTCCTATAATTATTGTATCACACAAGTTCATATTCTCTAACAGCAATTCTTTCATCCGAACAATATTCTATAACAAATTTATTTTCTCTTTTGCAAATTAATATTCCCATAGTATTGTTATTACTTATTTCTTTTACATTTTTATCAATATAATTCATATACTTCTGTACTTGTGAAATATACTCAACTTTAAATTCTGTTACTTTTAATTCAACTACTACATAACAATTGTATTTTATATTAAATAGTAATAAATCAATATAATGATTTCTATCTCCTATTTTAATTTTATATTCACTACCGATAAAACTAAATGAATTACCAAGTTCTTTCATAAATGATTCAATATCTTCTTATATTAAATAATGTAGTGACTTTTCTGTAATTATTTCTAAATTATTCTTATTTTTAATTAAAATTGGATTAGGCACTAAATCTTTTACTTCAATTTTATCATCAAACATTAATTTATTTTTGGTTTCAATAGGTAATCTACTATATTCATTATTACGTATTTTTTCTCTTAATGAATCTCATCCAATATTTTGCTCTTTACATATATTGATATAATACTTTATTTCATCAATATTTTTTAACGGTAATAATTCAACATAATGACTCCACGATAATTGTGTCGCAAGCTGCGACACTTTTTCATCTTTAAATATATTATAAAATTGTTTCATTCTAAATAAAGTTCTTCTATTGTATTGTTTACCTACGTCAACAACTAATTTTTTAGAATATTCATCTATAATATTATCTCCATATTTGCCACCTGCTTCGTTTAATAATTTACCTATTTCAAAATATGCAATTACTTTATGTCTTTCTTTTGAATAATCTTTAACTCTTGAATATACTTCATTATCAATTAATCTGTTTTTAATCTCGTTATAATAATTCATATTACTCCTTTCTATGGGCTATATGTTTCCATTTTTAAGTTATTATTTATAATCTTGAACATAATACTACCATCCTCATCGGTTCGATATTTTTTAGACTTTTTTAAATTATCTAATACTTCTTTATTTGGATGACCATATCTATTATTCTTGCCTACACTAATAATCACATATTTAGGATTAATTTCATTAATAAATTCTTTACCACTACTTGTCTTACTTCCATGATGTCCTACTTTTAAGATATCTATATTTGGTAAATTATATTTATCTAGTATCTCTTTTTCAGTATTAATAGATGCATCACCCATAAACATAAATTTATATCCATTTAGTTCTGTATAGATAACATTACTATTATCGTTTTCATTATCATATTCTTTTGTCTGTAAAAAATGTAATTTATTATTATCAACATTTAATTCTTTAACACATGAATAGTACAGTATCTTCTTTTTATTGAGTACTTTAATTAATTCTTTTTCTAAATCATTGTATGGTCCACAGTTAAAGATAACTTTCTCAACTATAAAATTATTAACTAAGTTTATCGCTTCACCCATATGATCATAATCTCCATGACTAATAATTAAATAATCTAAGTTTCTTAACCCAATACTTTTAAAATAAGTAATAAGTGATGTGTAAATATTATTTTCAATGCTATGTTTTTCCCATTCTTCAACTTCTTTTTTTATAATTCCACCAGTATCTACTAGAATACTTTGTTTATCAACAATAATTAATGATGAATCTCCTTGATTAACATCAAAAAAAATAACACTATCATTTTGTATAGGATTTATATAGATTATAATAATTAATAATAATAAAATATAAATATATTTTTTATCTTTTTTTATAAATAAAATTAGTAATAAATAATATATTATTATTTCAATAATATTTAATTTTCTAATAATTATATTAATTGTTAATACATTAGAACATACACTTGATATTATTTCTAAAATATTAGTTAAAATTTTCAAAATAAAAGATAACTTAGGTATAATAAAAGCTATTATAGAAAAAGGAAAAACAATACTTGAAATAAATGGTATAAATATCATATTATTAAATATTGATAATAAATTAAATTCGTAATAATTATTGATTATTATTGGTAAACTTGATAAAAAAGAAATAATATTTATTTTAAATAAAGAAAGTTTATTATATGTTTTATAAATTATAATGAATAAACTAATAACAATAGATAAAATAAATCCATTATTATATATATTTTTGGGATTAATTAATAATATTATAAATATAGTAAGAATTAATATATTAGTTTTATTTGTTTTAATGTTTAATATTTTAAATATTTTATTTAATGAAAAAAATATGAATGCTCTTAAAACAGAAGGAGAAAAGTCAACAATAAATGAATAAAAAAACAATAATAGAAATACAATTATAAAACTAGTATTATAATTAATTTTAAATTTTCTTAAAATAGTAAATATAATATTTGAAAACATAGTAATATGTAGTGCTGATACAGCAAATAAATGAGTAATACCATTTTCTTTATATCTATTATATATGTTATTATCTATATATGAAGTATTACCTAATATATATGCATAAATATATTCATTATGATTAATATTATTTATTCTTTTGTATATATTATTTTTTATATTATAGAATATATTTTTATTATCTTTAATTTTATAAAAGTTTTTTATTATTAAGATATATTCAATATCATTATAATAAAGATATTTTTTATAATTAAATGTATTTGGAATAGTATTATTATTGGGTATTTTCAAAGTACCATAAACCATTATAGTATCTCCTAATGAATAGTCATTTATAAATTCAATCTTTTCATTTAATGTATTAAAATAATAAAAACAAACTAAGTTATTAGTGTTAATTTTTAATTTATTTCCATCTACTTCATAATTATTAATTCTTATATTAAAGACTTTATTATTAAAATCATAAACATGTTTGACTTTATATGTAACAACAAATAATGATATATATATTATTATAAATAAAACAATTAAATAATATAATAAATTACACTGTAATACTATCCTTAATCTTTTCAAACAATGATTCACTAATTCCAGTTACTTTCTTTAAATCTTCAATACTTTTAAAAGTACCATTTATATTTCTATAATCTATTATTGATTTAGCTTTAGCTTCACCTATACCATTTAATGTTTTTAACTCTTCAATACTTGCTGTATTAATATTTATTTTATTACTACTTACTTCTTCATCATCTTGTTTATAACATGCATCATTTTTAACTTCCTCACATACACATGGTGTTTCTATATAAACTATGTTTTCTTTTCTTGCTTTTTCAATTTCAGATGATGAATACACTACTACTACATCTCCATCTTTTAATTGTTTAGATAAATTAATAAATCTTGTATTAGCATCTTTATCTATTCCTCCTGATGCTTCTACTGCATCTATTACTCTTGAATCTTTTTTTAATTTGTAAACTCCAGGTTTTTTAACACTACCTTTTACATCTACATAAATAAATTCTTCAATTTCATCATTTTTAATATCTGTTACTTCAACAATTTGACTTTGTTTAATTACTTCTTTATTATTTTTCTTAATAATTGTTAATAGATAAACAAATCCAGCTACATATAATAATATTATTATTGTTGGAAATATAAGCTTTCTAAAATCAAAATCTTCAAATACATTTGATAAATATTCTATAAAATCTTCCATATTATTTCTTACCTTTCTATATGTATAATATGGCAAAAAAAAAGCAAACACTTTATTTTGTTTGCTTATAAACTTTTTATTGTTGTAAATCAATTGGCTTTTGTTTATAACTTAATGCTAAGTAACCAAGTGTAAATGCAACTAATGTTACCATTAATAATAATGCAATATTTTGAACACCTGTTTTTGCATTTGTAACTACACTTAAATCACCATTAATAGTTGTTAGAGATGTTTTACCACCAATTAATGCATTTTGACTCATTGATGAAATTGGATAATAAATTCTACCTCTATCTGTAGCTGGTGAAAAAGTTACAACATTACTTAAAGCAAATTCAATAGTTACATTACCTATTGGTGTATCTTTTGGTACCATAATATAAAATTGTTGATCTTTAGCCAAACTTGATAATTCTCTTTTATTTGAATCTACAATTTTAACATCATCTGAATTTGCACTTGTAATATTATATGTAATTCCAGCTGTACTATCTACTATAGCATTATATGTTGCACTATAAGGTCCATATATAAATGCACTATTAGTAGTTTCATGTAATTCATCATCTCCAGATGGACGTGTAAATGTTATATTTTTACTGAAAGTTCTATTATCAGCATATCCATCATAATCTCTACTTTCATCTATTAAATAAGTATATAATTTATTTAATTCAGACTGAGATGTTGTGGAATTAGCCATTTTATTACCTAATGTTTCTCCGTCAACTTGATGACCAGTTACTTTCCATATAGCATATTGTACAATACCATATGTTACACTTTTTTTATAAGTAGAAACTTGTGAATCATTAAGACTATATAATGTTTTTATTTGATTTTCATATGTTGTAACATTAACTCCAGCCTTACTTAATGCATCATCTACATCTAATGTTGGATATGAATTTTCAACAATCCATAGTGCATGATTGTAATTTGGTAAAGATGTTATAGATGTTGTTGATGCATATTTTTGGAAGGCATAATCAGCAAGTGTACCTGTATTATTTGTAATATCATTCAAAGGTATTGGACCACTAGCAGCACTTCCATTTATATATTTAACTGTTGCATCTGGATGGTTAGCAACTAAATCATTATATGTTGCACTATCAGCTGCATAATAAACTTCTTGACTAAGATTTCTTGCATTACTAAAACCAATAAATCTCAATCCAACAGCAACTTTAGTATTTGTTTGTCCCATAAAATAAGTATAAAAATCTTCAATTGTTTGACTATCATCAAGAGGAACTATTTCAACAGATTCTTCTGGCATTTGTATGTATGTAGCAGGTATTATCTGAGTTAAATCTTCAAGCATAGCAGAAAAAGTTGGATCATTTGAAATTGCAGCCATAGCTATTGCTTGTTGTAATGCTACAGGATCTGATAAATCATTATATGTTCCATCAGCTTTAACAGCATGAGAATATCCAGATCCTATATTATCTTCATCATCATAGTAACCACCTGAATTAAATAATCCAAAAACTGGATACTTTTTATTTGCATCTAAACAATATGCTGTAAACCAATTTTGAAGTAAAACATCCAAACTCTTTTTAGCATCATTGTTTCCAGTAATTTGACTTCTATTTAAAGAACCAATAATTATTTTTTCTAGATCTGTTTTTCCTGGTAAATTATTACCACTTGAATCAGTAAAGATTACTTTACTTAAGTCAAATGTTCCAGACATTGTTGCATATACTTTATCTTCATCTGGTAATGTTGTTGGAGCCTTTGCATCAACATCATTATAATCCACATTAAATAGTGGAGGATATTGTGTTACATCTGCATTAACTCTTACTAAGAATACACTACATAAAAATAAAGTGAATATGCTTAAAAATAGTTTTTTCATATATATATTTTCACTCCTTTATCCTATATAAATTAATTTTATCATTTTTTTAATTCAAGTACAATACAAAAAAAAGAATTTTTAGATTTTCCAAAAATTCTTTTTATTATTATTCTTCAATATTATTATCTTTTTTTTCTTTTTTCTCTATTTTAGGTAATAATTCTTTCCTTGAAAGATTTAGTTTACCTTTTCTATCATAACCAGTTGCTTTAACTACAATTTCATCACCAACTTTTAATATATCACTTGGATGATTTACTCTCTTATTATCAAGTTGTGAAACATGAACTAATCCTTCACATCCTGGCCATAATTCAACAAATGCACCAAAATCTTCTATTTTAACTACTTTAGCTGTATAAACAGCACCAATTTCAACTTCTTTAACAATATTTTCAATCATTGAAATTGCTTTATCTAATACATCTTTATTCATATGATAACAAATTACATTTCCATCATCATCAATATCAATTTTAACTGCATCTTTATGATTTACTGATGTTACATTACTTGCTTCTAAGATAATCTTAGTAATTGTTTCTCCACCCTTACCAATAACATCTTTAATTTTATCAGGATTAATCTTCATTGTTCTAATCTTAGGTGCATATTCACTTAATTCTTTTCTTGGTTCAGGTATTGTATTTTCCATTACATCAAGTATTTTCATTCTAGCATCATGTGCTTGAGCTAATGCTTCTTTTAATACATTTTTAGTAACACCTTTAATTTTAATATCCATTTGTAAAGCAGTAATACCTTTTCTTGTTCCAGCTACTTTGAAGTCCATATCTCCCATATGATCTTCAAGTCCTTGAATATCAGTTAATATTGTATATTTTGAATCACATGTTCCATCTTCTGTAATTAATCCCATTGCAATACCAGCAACTGGAGCTTTAATTGGTACACCTGCAGCCATTAAAGACATACATCCTGCACAAATACTAGCTTGACTTGAAGAACCATTACTTTCTAATACTTCAGATACAACTCTTACTGTATATGGAAATTCTTCTTGTGATGGCATAACTTGTTGTAAAGCTCTTCCAGCAAGAGCTCCATGTCCTATTTCTCTTCTACCTGGAGCTCCATATCTTCCAGTTTCACCTACACTAAATGCAGGAAAATTATAATGGAAAATAAACTTCTTAGAATCTTCAAGTCCAAGTCCATCTAATATTTGTTCTTCATTTTGAGCACCCAATGTAGTTATTGCTAAAGCTTGAGTTTGTCCTCTTGTAAATAATGCACTACCATGAGTTCTTGGAAGTAAATCTACATCTGCTGATAATTCTCTAATTTCATCCATTTTTCTTCCATCAGGTCTAATATGTTCATTAGTAATTAAACGTCTAACTTCATTACCTTCTATTTCATCAGCAACCTTCTTAACAAGTTTTAGATTTTCTTCTAATTCTTCATCATCTTCATGATTTTCAGTATATTTATCTAGTGCCATTTGTTTAACTTCATCTATTCTTGCATACTTTTCTAATTTATCTTTAATTTGAATTGCTGCAATCATTTCATCTTTAATAGTATCTTCTACTTCACTTCTAAGTTCATCAGGAATATAAGCTAATTCTACCTCAATCTTTTCTTCACCAATTTCACTTATAATATCTTCTTCAATAGCACATAACTCTTTAACTGCTTCATGACCAAACATTAATGCTTCTAACATTTCATCTTCGCTTACTTCTTTACTTCCTGATTCTACCATGTTAATTGCATCTTTAGTTCCTGCTACTGTTAAATCAATAGTACTTCTTTCCATTTCTTCGCAAGTTGGATTAATCTTAAGTTCACCATCAATCTTACCAACTTTTACACCAGCAACTGGACCTTCAAATGGAATAGATGAAATTCCTAAACATAATGATGTTCCAAATAATGCTGTCATTTCTGGTGTTCTATCAGGATCTACACTTAAAACAGTATTAACAACTTGAACCTCATTTCTAAAATTTTCATCAAACATTGGTCTAATTGGTCTATCAATTACTCTTGCTGTAAGAGTTGCTTCATCTGTTGGACGACCTTCCCTCTTGATAAAACTTCCTGGTATTTTACCAACAGAATATAATTTTTCTTGATATAAAATAGTTAATGGAAAAAAATCTGCTGTTGAAACATTATTACTCATAACACATGTAGATAGTATTACTGTATCATCATATCTTACAAGAACAGCTCCAGCAGCTTGCTTAGCTAACTCTCCATGCTCTATTATCAATTTCCTACCTTGAAAATCGTATTCAAATACTCTCTTCATTACTTCACTCCTTCCAAAAATAAAAGACACTTAAAATAAGTGCCTACTTTCTTAAATTTAACTTCTTTATTAGATCACGATATCTTTGAACATCTTCTTCTTTTAAATAATCTAATAAACTTTTTCTCTTACCAACCATTTTTAATAATCCACGATTAGTATGAAAATCATGCTTATGTTCTTTCATATGTTCTGTTAAATTATTGATTCTTTCAGTTAATAAAGCAACTTGTACTTCAACACTTCCAGTATCTCCTTTTTTTCTAGCAAATTCAGAAACTATAGCATTTTTCTTTTCTTTTGTTAAAGCCATTTTAAAACTCTCCTTCCATTTAATAATATCCGTTAATTCTGAGTAAAGAAACGAAGGTATATCTAAACTCGGAATAAACTTCCATTTAATAATACTATATATTTATCTAAAAATCAACTATTTTCTAGCTCATTTTTTAAATGACTTAAATAAAAACAAACAAATGTATGAAGTAATGTAACTATACCTGCTCCTAAAAATAATACTTTTAATGAATTAGATAATAATATACCTGCTAAATAAGCTCCAATTCCTTCTCCTAAACTCATTATAAAATATCTTATATTACCAAATAAGAATTGATTTTTTTCATCTATCATTTCTACAAATGTTCCTGTTACTTTATCTTCCAAAACTCTACTCATTATAAAACCATATATAATAGCAAATATAAACATAATATTTTTATTAATTAAAAATGCTATTAAATAAATTATTCCTCTAGTACCATATTTAATAAAAGCACTTAAACTAACTGAATATTTTTTGCTTATTTTACTAAATATAAATGAGAAAAATGTTCCAAACATATTAGATACAATTATAAATATTGATGTAAATGCTACATCAAATCCAATATAATTTGTAAGTATTAACATCATTAAATCAAATATAGTTCCATATGCTATATAACCAAGTAATTGATTTGATAAAAAGACTGAATTTACTTTGCTTTTAAATATTTCTTTTATTGATATTATAAATGAATCTGATTTTTTAAAGTTTTCTTCATTACTTTTTTGAAATAATAAAAAGAACATTGATAATAAAGAACAAATCGCAGATATTATTAAACAACCATAGTAATCAAATACATAATTACCAAGACTAACTCCAAGTAATAATCCACATGCTACAACACCAATATCTTTAAATAAATAATCAATTAGTAATTTCTTTTTATATGCTCTATTTGATCTTGTTTCAAAACTAAGTAATGGATAATAAGATATAGAAAAAATAACTTCACACATAATACAAAGTAATGTACATGTCTTTATTATAAAATCATTCATTGTAAATGGTAATACAAGCAAAGAAAATGTTCTTAATATTAGTGATAATACAACTATATTTTTTACTTTTATTTTTGAAGAAAAAAAACTAATAATAAATGCTAAAACACTACTACATATTAAAGCAACTGATAATATTTTGCTTATTCCACTTATAGAATAACCTACATCTTGCAACCATAATTGTCTATATTTAGACCATATTCCAGTTGATAAAGACATAAAAGCAAGAACTATCATCAATATATTTTCACTACTAATTCCTTTTATTCTTTTTTTCACTATATCACCTATTGTCAATAATTAATTATAATTTATTTAACAATTTTTTTCAACTTTTTGTTGACAACCTTTCTTTTTTTTGATAGCATTTTTTTCATACGGTTAAATTTTACATGATAGCACTTATATTTATAGGAGGTAACATGAATCTAAGTGAAGAAGAATTTCAAAAAGAAATCAATCATCTAGAATTAACTACTACAATTTTAAGATCTCAAATATCACAAATGGCTCAAGAGTTATATGATAGTGAGGAAAAACAACAAGAATTCAAAAAATTTATATGGGATACTAGAGCTGATTTAGACCCATCAGAAATGAAAACAATCATTTCAAATAATGAACAAGAAATAGACAACCTAGAAATGAAAGCAAAATACTATAAGAAACTATATAGAATTCAAAACTCACCATACTTTGCAAAAATAGTTTTTGAAAGTGATGAAGGAAAAAAAGATATTTATATTGGTCTTACTTATTTAACTAAAGATAATGACAATATAATATATGATTGGAGAAGCCCTATTGCTAGTATATTTTATGATTATGAAGAAGGAAAATGTTCATACATAGCTCCAATGGGAAAAATAGAAGGATACTTACATAATAAAAGACAATTTAGTATTGAAGATTCTAAAATAGTAAGAGTATTTGACTCAAAACTTAATGTTCAAGATGAACTATTGCAAGAAGTATTAGCATCTAAAACAGATGACTATATGAAAAATATAGTTAATACAATTCAAATGGAACAAAATGCCATAATAAGAAATATCAAAGATAAAAACTTAATAGTACAAGGAATAGCTGGTTCTGGTAAAACAAGTGTAGCACTTCATAGAATAGCATTCTTACTATATAAAATAAATAACTTAACAAGTGATAAAGTACTAATATTCGCACCAAATAAAGTATTTAGTGAATACATATCGAATGTACTTCCAGAATTAGGAGAAGAAAACACAAAAGAAACAACATTTAGTGACTTCTTAGAAACATATATAACAGAATATAAATATGTAGAATCATTTACATCATTTATAGAAAGATATTATAAACATGAAGAAATAGATGTTAACTTAGTAAAATATAAACAATCTAATGAAATAATAAATGTTATAGAAGAATATATAAAAAATTATACAAAAAAAGTAAAATTTACAGATGATATACTAAATCATGATTTATATATATCAAAAGAAAAATTAAATGAATATCTTCATAAAAGATACTCCT
>Ga0247611_10003750_pt1 | contig 22067 bp, 16 predicted proteins | sample 177DNAGHGhighgp2_FD_192422 | JGI IMG/M metagenome (GOLD analysis project Ga0247611, IMG submission 192422) | Sheep rumen microbial communities from Palmerston North, Manawatu-Wanganui, New Zealand - 1770 DNA GHGhigh gp2 | ecosystem: Host-associated > Mammals > Digestive system > Stomach > Rumen... | reverse complement strand
CAAGATTAGATATCCCATAACATAAGTTAGTAAGACCCCTTGAAGACGACAAGGTTGATAGGGCAGAGGTGTAAGTGAAGTAATTCATTCAGCTGACTGCTACTAATAGGTCGAGGGCTTGACCAAAATAAGGTTAAGAAAAAAAGTTTGCAAAATTAGAAAAAAGTAGTTGACAACTTAAAGTAAATCTGCTATAATAGACAGGTAATGCAAAGCAATTTACTTGAATAAAATTCAGTATGATTGTTTGGCCTGATGGCTCAGTTGGTTAGAGCACCGCCCTGTCACGGCGGGGGTCGAGGGTCCGAGTCCCTCTCAGGTCGCTTAATAAACAGAAATGTTTATTATAAAATTTAATAAATACATGGGATCTTAGCTCAGCTGGGAGAGCATCTGCCTTACAAGCAGAGGGTCAATGGTTCGAACCCATTAGGTCCCATATATTTGCCGATGTGGCTCAACGGTAGAGCAGCTGATTTGTAATCAGCAGGTTATCGGTCCGAATCCGATCATCGGCTTTTATAGTCTAAAAAATTATTTTTAGTACTATATGGGCGGATTCCCGAGTGGCCAAAGGGGGCAGACTGTAAATCTGTTAGCAACGCTTTCGAAGGTCCGAATCCTTCTCCGCCCAATTTGTCATTTTTATACCGAGTACAGTTGCAATCGGGTTGACATCAAACATCGCGGGGTAGAGCAGCTGGAAGCTCGTCGGGCTCATAACCCGGAGGTCACAGGTTCAAGTCCTGTCCCCGCAACTTCTTTTTTTTGTAAAAATCAATAATTTATATGCCCAGATAGCTCAGTTGGTAGAGCAGAGGACTGAAAATCCTCGTGTCGCTGGTTCGATTCCGGCTCTGGGCATCTTTTTTTATTCTAAGCCTTGTAGGGCTTTTTTTTATGTCTGAAAATTATGATTAGGATTAAAGATTTCTTCTATTTAAGGAGCTTTCAGGGACTTATAATAATGATAAATGGACCTGAAATTACATCGAAAATTTCGCAAAAAGTAATTGAGAAATGGCTTATTATTCAGAAAATAACGTTTTAAAAGAATATGTCAAAGTAGTGAGGTCTAGAAGTCTATAAAATAAAGGAAAGTTAATAAAAATGTGGATAACTTTTGAAATAAATTAATGTAAAACGCAATTTATGCACAATCTGTTGATAACTCGTGGATAAGTAGTGTAAAACTGATAGAATCTTAGTTGATAAAAAAATGGATAATCTCTAGAAACCGCATAAATAAAGGAACGTAGGAATACAGGATGTTGATACAGGTTATACACAGCAAAAAAACTTATGCACTACTAAAAAAATGCAACATTTTAAGTAATTTATCTGTATAATAATATATAGCAAGTAATTTATAAAAGAGATTATTTGTATGGCAATTAATTAATTTGGAGGTGTTTACATGATAAAACCGATTTTTACTTTTGCAAGTCTTGCGTTGTCGTCAGCTATTTTTTCTTCTTCTATATTTGGAGGTGGATTAATGAAGGATTCATTTAATAACGGAATAGGCATAAATAATTCTAATAATGTAAGCTCTGCTAGCTATTCAGGACAGAGTTCATCACAGAAGGTGAATGAGCTTTTAGAGGAAGCATCTAGACTATATTCATCAGATTATACCCTAAGGTGTACTGCTGGATATGGAAGCAAGGCAAATAGTTATAAATATATTGATTACGTAGATTATTCTACATACACTAAGCTGGGTAATTCATGGATAAAGGGAGATTTATACGATGTAAAGTATGATGTAAATTTAAGGGATAATATCGGATCAACCCTTTATGACTTCCTTTTAAATGCAAGGATATATAAGAGCGATAGTAAGTATATCTTTATCAAAGCTGATATCAATCCATCCAGTTATTTTTCTGATTACAGTACTGCTATTATAAAGCTAGAAAAGAAAACCGGAAAGTTAAAGGTTGCTAAGTTCTATAATATAGTTAAAAAGGAAAATGGTAAAAATGGAACTGGTAATTATGTCCGTTTTGAAGTAAAAAGTGCGGCAAAGAGTGATGATTCTAGTAAGGCTTCTTCTGCTGTACCAGCTTCCGTTATTAAGAGTGCAGCAAAGGGAAAAATAGAAGATTATATTTCTGCTCAGGCCGATTTTGCCTTTGATTTATTTAAGAAGGATTCCCTAGAGGCTGTAAAGAAGGGTGAGAATGTAATGATTTCACCTGTATCAGTATATCTTGCCATTTCCATGCTAGCTAATGGAGCTGACGGTGAAACATTGAATGAGATTACTGAGGTTTTAGGTGATAAGCTTTCGTTAAAGGAAATCAACAGCTTTAATAAGTCTTATACTGATGCCTTAACAAAGGGAAGTACAGAAAAATTCAAGCTTAATATTGCAAATTCAGCCTGGTATAAGTCAGGAATAGGCCTTAGTTTAAAGAAGGATTTTGAGAATAATCTAAAGAATTATTACAATGCACAGATTAAGTCAGTAGCCTTTGATAAGAGCACCGTAAAGGAAATTAATAGCTGGGTGAGCAAAAATACTGACGAAATGATTAATAAAATTGTAGATGAGTTTAATGGATTAGAAAGGCTGAATTTAATTAATGCTGTTTGCTTTGATTCTAAGTGGAAGGATCCATATGAAGATGAAGATGTAAAAGAGAATCAGAATTTTACTAATTCAAAGGGTGAGACTGAAAAGGTCACAATGTTAAGCAGTTCTGAGGAATATGCCTTTAAGACAGATTACGCTGAGGGCTTTGTAAAGGATTATTCAGGAGATAGATATAGATTTGTTGCCATATTACCTAATAAGGGCTTATCAAATGCTGAGGTGATGGAAAAGCTTTCAGGTGATGAGTTCATTAAGATCATGGATAGTCTTGAGAGACCTGATGAATTATATGTTAAGATTCCTGAATTTACATACGAGTACGAGTCAGAAATGACAAGCACCTTAAAGAAGCTCGGTATAAAAAAGGCCTTTACAGATTCTGCAGAACTAACTGAGATATTTGATCAAAAAGAGTCATTATCTGTAAGCGGAGTTTTACATAAGACATTTATTAAGCTAGATAAGGAAGGCACAAAAGCAGCTGCAGTTACTTCAATATTGGTAGGCTGTACAAGCATTCCGCAAAAACTTGATATTAGACGTATTTATTTAGATAGACCATTTATTTATGCAATAGTTGACACTGAATATAATTTACCTGTATTTGTAGGTGCTGTAAATAGCATAAAGTAAGATGGAATAAGGAAGTAGGTGCTATAAATAGCATAAAATAAGATGGCATAAGGAAGTAGGTGCTATAAATAGCATAAAATAAGATGGCATAAGGAAATAGTATTATAATGAAGTAGAATTTTGAGGTAACAGTGCAAATAAACGCTACCATAATAAAAATAATAACAAAATAATAGGGCAGGATGATAAAATATGACCTCCATACTAGAACTTTTTCTGGTATGGAGGAATTTTTATACTAAAATTTTACGCTTTATTTATATGGCTTATTTTTATGGGATAAAATTTGACTTTAGTTGACGAATTACTGAATATGTGCTAAAATTAAAGAATCTATGTGGTAAAATGATATGATTGTTAGTAACTATAAATAGTAAAATATTGTAAAATGAATGGAGGCAGGCTTTGGATTTTTTGTCAGATATTAAGCCAGTGCTTAAGGAGCTTTTAGATGAGCTTTTAAAGAAATATCCATATGCATCTATACTTGCACAGGATAATTATGCGAAGGATTACAGTGTTTCAGCGCAGGGAACAGTAATAAAGGAAAATGAGCTTCTTACTGGAAGAGGCTTTGTTGTGCGCGTTTTTGACGAAGAGATAGCAGAGTTTTCTTTCAATGATATAAGCAAGGGAACTCTTGGAATGATACTGACTAAGATAGAGAGAAATTTATCTCAGCTTAAGGCAAATGTTCCAGGTCTTATCCATAGAAAAAAGATAAAGGTAAATAAGCTTTTTATTGAAAAGTTAGATGGAGTTGATAAGATAGAATTTGATAAGAGTACTCCGTTTGAAATTGATCCAAGGACTGTAAAGGATAAGGATGTTGTTAAAAAGCTTACTAAAGCTAGTGAGGCTGGAAGAGCACTTAAATATGACAATGCAAATGTAATAGATTGTCAGGTTCGTTTTAATTATCAGTGCATTGATAAGCTTTTCCTTTCAAAAAATAAGGATTTAAGACAGCATATTACATGGACTGTAGGTGCTTTCGTTACAATTGTTGAAAGAGATGGCAAGATAAAGACAGGTTATAAGCCATTTTCATTGCTTGGAGGCGCTGAAATCCTTGATAAATTAAAGGAAGGTGCTAAGTCAGCAATAGATAGGGCTGTGCTTCTTCTTGATGCAGAGCCTATTACGCCAGGAACCTATGAGTGCATTACTTCTCCTGCTGTTACAGGAATGATTGTTCATGAGGCCTTCGGTCACGGTGTTGAAATGGATATGTTCATGAAGGACAGAGCTCTTGCTAAGCATTATATTAATAAGAGAGTTGCTTCAGATCTTATCACAATGCACGATAGTGCGTTAGCATCCGAGGATCCTACTTATAATAATGTTGCAACTTACTTCTTTGATGATGAAGGAACTCTTCCTAAGGATACTGTAATCATTGAAAAGGGTATTTTAAAGAGAGGAATGTGCGATCTTGTTTCTGCAATCAATCTCAATAAGGCATCTACAGGTAATGGCAGAAGAGAGAGCTATAGCCGTAAGGCATATACAAGAATGACAAATACTTATTTTGAAGGTGGTACGGATAGCGTTGAGGATATGATAAAGTCTGTAGAATATGGCTTTCTGCTTGAGGATCCTTCAAATGGAATGGAAGATCCGAAGAACTGGGGTATTCAGTGCATGGTAAATACTGCACGTGAAATAAAGGATGGCAAGCTTACTGGAAAGGTATTTTCACCTATAGTGCTCACAGGATATGTTCCAGATCTTCTTAAATCAGTTTCAATGCTTTCGCCTTTTGATTCTCTTGGAGGAAGTGGTTTCTGTGGCAAGGGCTATAAGGAATGGGTCAAGGTTTCAGATGGAGGCCCATATATGAAGGCTAAGATTACATTAGGTTAATATAGTAATTCGTTTTAGTAAAAGATTAGAGAAGGGGTTTCTTTTTAAAGTGAAGGGACGATATGATAGATAAGATAAAAGAAGCGTTAAAAAGGGCAAAGGTAAGCATTTATCAGATAAAGGAAGTAAAAAGCCTTTCTGCAGAGCTGTTTTTTGTAAAGCATGAATTAAATACCAGAAGAATGACTGATAAGGTTGAATATACTGTAAAGGTATTTAATGAATTTGAAGAGGATGATAATCATTATTTAGGTGAGGCTTCAGTTACTTTACCAGCTTATAGCATAATTACTTCAGCTGAAATGGTAAAGAAATTTAAGGAAGCTTATAAGAATGCAGCCTTTGTAAAGAATAAGTATTATAGTCTGCCTGATAAGGAGGCAGCAGGAAAGTTCAGACCTGATACTCAGAAGAATTTTAATGGAAAAACTGTTCAGGAAGTAGCAGGAGATGTTGCAATGACAGTTTTCATGGCTGAAGAAGATCACCTGCGAGGTGGTAACTCTTTTGATACTCCGATAGAGGATATTATTAAGGAGGGAAGGTCTTTCCTTAATTCTCTTGAAGTTTATGCCATAGATAAGACAACGAGAATCATTAATTCAAATGAACTCGACGTAAGCTTTAAGGAGCAGATTACTGAAGGTGAGATTGTTGTTCAGTGCAAGAAGAAGGAAGATGTTGAGCTCTTTAGAGAGTTTTATTATAAGGGAACCGAGAATGATATCTTATCTAGAATGGTAAGAGAATTCCTTTCAATGGCTGAGCTAAGAAGTGAAGCCATAAAGTTCAAGCTGACAGATAATAAGCCTCTTCCTGTAATTTTATATGGTGACAGCGTGCGTGAGATGCTGCAGTACTATGTTGAAAAGTCTCTTGCATCTTATGTATATCCTCATTATTCTGATTATAAGGTCGGAAAAGAGGTTCAGGATGCTGACAATGCACCTCATTCTTTTGATGAGATAAATATTACTCTTAATGCACCTGCTCCTTATGACGAGGAAGGCAGAAGCATTGATGATAAGGTAATAATAAAGGATGGTATCTGTAAGGTTATCCATGGTGGCAGCAGATTTTCAGAGTATCTTGGAATTGAGCCAGCTGGTGTATATGTTAAGGGAGGCCTTACTGCTGAGCCTACTGCGTTTTTCTCAGTACCTGCAGGAACTCATACTTTATCCGGCCTAAAAAACGGCAGATATCTTGAAATTATGGGCTTCTCTGATTTCCAGGTGGATCCTATTACTGGAGAGTTCGGCGGTGAGTTCAGACTTGCAATCCTGCACATTGATGATGCATGCATACCTGTAACAGGTGGAACAATCAATGGAATAGTTGATAAGAGCTCTAATACCTTTAAATTCTCAAAGGAAATGCAAAAGAGCAATGGCTTTAGCGGACCTCTTGCTTTAAAATTTGATAGAGCTTCAGTTGGCTGTAAGCTTTAAAAAATATTTTTATTACCAATTTTGATAAAATCAATTCATTTTTAGTAGTTTAAAATGCAAAGAAAATAGATTATATTTATATATGATTGTTTTGCTCGCATAAGAAAGGAATATATGGACGAATTTAAAATGTATAATACGCTTTCACATAGCGTAGAGGTATTCAAACCAAATGAAGAAGGAAAGGTTAAGATGTATACCTGTGGTCCTACAGTGTACCACTTTGTACATATTGGTAATCTTCGTACCTATATCATGGAGGATATTCTTGAAAAGTCACTTAGATATATTGGTTATGATGTTAAGAGAGTAATGAACATTACTGATGTCGGTCATCTTACAAGTGATGCTGACGAGGGTGAGGATAAGATGGTTAAGGGCGCTCAGAGAGAGCATACCACAGTAATGCAGATAGCTCAGCACTATACAGAATGCTTTATGGATGACATAAAGTCACTTAATATAAAGAAACCTGATGTTATAGAGCCTGCTACTAACTGTATTCCAGAATTCAAGAATGTTATTTCAGGTCTTCTTAAGAAGGGCAAGGCATATACAGCAGGTGGAAATGTTTATTTTGACACCTCTAAGATTGAAAATAAGTATTATGTATTTGGTAATGACATGAAATCTGAGGATCTTCAGGTAGGTGTAAGAGATGATGTAACTGAAGATACCAATAAGCATAATAAGGCAGATTTCGTTCTTTGGTTTACAAAGTCAAAGTTCGAGGATCAGCAGCTTAAGTGGGACAGTCCATGGGGAGTAGGTTACCCTGGCTGGCATATTGAATGCTCATGTATTTCTATGAAGCATTTAGGTGAGCAGCTCGATATTCACTGCGGCGGAGTTGATAATATTTTCCCTCATCATACAAATGAGGTTGCTCAGTCTGAAGCATATCTTGGACATAAGTGGTGCAATTACTGGTTCCATGTTGTTCATCTTAATGATGCTGAAGGTAAGATGAGTAAGTCTAAAGGAAATATCCTTACAGTAAGTGCTCTTAAGGAAAAGGGCTTTGATCCTATGGATTATAGATTCTTCTGCCTTTCATCTCATTATAAAAAGCCTCTTTTATTCAAGTATGATTTATTAGAGAATTCAAAGAATGCTTATGAGAAGCTTGTTTTAAAAATAGCTCAAAATATAAAGGCAGCAGATGAAAATAAGTTAAATGAACTACTTAAGGCTGTTGGTGAGATTGACTTTACTGATGGTGCTACCTTTGATTATACTGTTGAGCAGGGAAAGAGCGCATATACTCAGGCAGAGGATTCTCTTTTCAGTGAGCAGGCAGTAGAGCTAAAGAAGGCATATAAGGCAGCTATCTGTAATGATATTAATACTTCAGATGGAATTACTGTTATTTATGATGTTCTTAAGTCATCCATTTCTCCAGAGGAAAAGGTTGCACTCATTGCTGATTTTGATAAGGTGCTTTCTCTTAATCTTGTTGAGAATGCAAAGAAGAAGGCAGCAGCAGAAAAGCTTCATGATGATAATGAAGGTGGCGTGGCAGATGATGAGTTTACAGCTTATATAAAGAGTAAGATAGCTGAGCGTAAGGAAGCTAAGAAGGCTAAGGACTTTGCTAAGGCAGATGCAATTAGAAATGAGCTTCTTGATAAGGGTGTTGAGCTTAAGGATACTAGAGAAGGAACGGTATATACTATAAAGGGTTAATAAGGGTGAAAGTATAAGATTTTAAGAAAAAGCTTTAAGAAAAGCAATAATATATGCTTAAAAAAAGCATTAAGAAAAGTTTTAAATAGCAAGCTCTTGTAGGGGAAAATACAAGAGCTAATTGTGAACTAGGTAATGAATTTAGTATTTAGATAGTTGATGTAGGGGATTGTTGGCCAAAGAAAGAGAGGTCAGTATGAAGGGAATGCTTAAAAGGCGACTTTTAGGTACGGTTTTGAAGACGTTTTCCATTTTTAGTGTATTCAGTGCAATTGCAGCTGTTGTAGCAATACTTGTAGTTGAACAGATGCCGCTTTTCTGGGGAATTACTGTTGCTATACTTATTTTGTATATACCATTTAAGGTGTGTTATGGAATAATTAAAAGAGATTTTGATCTCCGACTTGAGTCGTTAAATCAGCTTTGTGATGCGATAGAGTTAGTAAATGAAGAAAAGCCGGATTATACGGCGTATGAAGATAAAAAGAAAATTGATAAAATTCTTCACGCATTTGAGATTGTAACAGATGATGAAATTGGCTGGATTGCAGAGAACTATGGTGCTATGGTGAGGAGCAAGCAGCTTACTGCCCAGGATGCGAATCTTGCAAATTATGATAAGAGACGCTGGGAAAGGAGAGGAGAGAAGCTTAAACAGGAAAAAGAGGTATTTGAGTCTCATGCTGAGCACGATCCGCTCACAGGTCTCCTTAATAGAAAGGGCTTTGAAGAGAGAGCAGATAATCTATTAAGGGAAAATGCCTATAATATGTCAGCCTATATTATGATTGACCAGGATAACTTCAAGGGTGTTAATGATGGATATGGTCATATGACCGGTGATGAGGTACTTAAGAGAACTGCAAGAATACTTAGAAATTCCTTTAGATCCGGTGACCTGGTTGCCAGGGTGGGCGGAGATGAATTCTGTGCATTTCTTCCTCACATTGCTGGTAAGGACTGGATAGAGGAAAGATTAGATAGCATTGAAAGAAACATAAAGGAAGAATTTACCTGTAATGGAATGATGATGCATGTTTCAGTATCTATTGGAGCAGCGATTTATCCAGAGGCAGGAGGTTCTATAGAAGAGCTCTATTCTTCAGCTGATAAGGCGCTTTACGCAGCAAAGGATGCAGGAAAGGGAAGATTTGAGGTTTATTCACCTTTGCGTTACGGAAATACTAAAAATACGGTTACTTCAAATCTTGCTGGAATGGAAACAAACTTTACAGATAGTAATAACTATTAAAATCAGAGCATTATCTTTTTCTAAGAAACAGAAAAAGATAATGCTTTTTTATTTTCACTTTTTTCCCAGGAAACAGAAGATGATGCTTTTAAAGTATGTTTTAAATTGTCAGATAAAAACGCAAATTTGTTAAAAATTTAGCAAGATTCACAAAATGTTCACAAATTATTAGCACTCACCTATTGACAGTGCTAATAATTTGTGTTATAATCCTGGATGTAAGATAAATAAAAGAAAGGAATCTTACAGAACTATTACTCGTAGACAATTTAATTTTTATATGAAGCGTATATCTAGAAAAAAGACACGTAATAAAACGCACACACAACACAAAAACACACACATACTTAAGTCTGATTTTTAGGTATAACGCTTCAAAAGGAGGACATTATGTTTGAACCTAGTATTTTTGGAGAAGATTTATTTGATGATTTTGACAGGATGTTTATGCCAAGTGGTTTTTACAGACCTGATTATGGCTTCAACCAGGGAAACGGGAAGAAGAATAAGGGCCTCATGAAGACAGACGTAAAGGAAACAAATGCTGGTTATCAGATAGATATGGATATCCCAGGCTACAAGAAGGATGAAGTTTCTGCAAAGCTTGAGAATGGATATCTCACAATTACAGCTAGTAAGAATACTGAAAATGACAAGAAGGATGAAGAAGGTCATTATATCCGTAAAGAGCGTTTCAGTGGAACATGCACAAGAAGCTTTTACATTGGAGAAAATATAAAGCAGGAAGATATAAAGGCAAGCTTCCATGATGGAATTCTTACCCTTAATGTTCCAAAGGAGGATCCAAAGAAGGTAGAGGAAAGCAAAAAAATTTTAATAGAAGGTTAATTAATTAGTTAATTGGTAGTTGACTGGATTAATCATCTGATAAATGGTGATTAATTTGTGGATAATAATAAAAGTTAGTAATAAAAGAGCCGGAATCTGAATAATCAGGTTCCGGTTTTTTTTATTAAAGATATTTAGGAAATTAGCAGAATTCTGGCAATCCGTTATGATAGGTGATACTTACTTCGCCCTGGATAAGAGGAAGAATATAATCCTTTAATTCCTGAGTGATGTCATGTCCATCTGGAGTGATCCAGCTATTAGGAACGCTTTTTGCCTCATTTGCTATCTTTGATATTTCTGCATAGTCACATTTAGTTTCATAAGGAGCATTTGATACTCTCTTTAGAGTAACCATTACGCCACTCTTATTTTCTGTTGCAAGCTTGATGCCATAAGCACCCTGCTTTTTGGATTCTGCAAGATCTGTTGCTGAAGCCATATGTGCAGCGCAACGCTGAAGAACGTTTATCTCGATTGAACGGGTCTTTATCTTAAGCTCTTCCTTTACAAGAGTTTCAAGTACCTTACCTACACCGCTTAAATGAGTGTTTCCAAAAATGTCAGCGGTATTATGATTTTTTTCCTTTGCGGAATTAAAGCCTGTTGAAATATATTCTGAAAGTTCTGCAGGAGTATATTCGCAGATATACCTTCCCTCAACATCACGTATTCCCTCAGAAACAGTAACTATTACATTATTTCTTCTTGTAAGCTCATTTCTTATATTATCAAGGAAGGATACTATATTAAATGGCTTTTCTGGAAGATAGATAAAATGAGGTGCATCGCCTGGATTTCTTCTTGCAAGAGCTGAAGCAGCTGTAAGCCAGCCTGCATCTCTTCCCATTATTTCTATGATGGTAACGCTCTTTACAGGATAAATGAAGGTATCGTAGGTTATTTCACGAACTGTTGCAGCGATGTACTTTGCTGCAGAACCAAAGCCCGGAGTATGATCTGTTTCACAAAGATCATTGTCGATTGTCTTTGGAATTCCTACGAAATTTATTTTCTCATCATGAAGCTTTGCATAGCCTGAAAGCTTACTGATGGTATCCATGGAATCGTTTCCTCCTATATAAAAGAAGGCACCTATATTTAATTTATGGAGCTCATCGAATATTTTTGAATAGACCTCGTCTGTAAAATCAGCTGGAAGCTTATATCTACAAGAGCCAAGGAACATAGCAGGTGTAACGTATAGCTTATCTAGGAAACCAGGAATGGCTGCCATTTCGGTTAGATTGATATAATTTGAAGAAATAACTCCGGTAATTCCATTAAGAGCACCGTAGCAGGTTTCAAAATTCTCATTTTCAAGTGAACCTGTAATTACTCCGCAAAGACTTGCGTTTATTGCTGAAGTTGGACCTCCGGACTGTGCTACAATACAATTCTTTTTCATGCTATGTTTTCCTCCAAGGATTACTAAATGATAAATATGTTTTTACACACTGCCGCATTATAACAGAAAAATATTAAATATGCAATGATTTTCGCGAAAGTTTCGTTAAAGCGAAAATTTTCGCTGGTATTTTTATTATCTTGTACTATTAAAATGAGATTTTTTTAATTGCATTTGAGAAAAAGTGTGCTATAATACAGTGTATGTTAGAATATCTGTATTATGGCATTTTTTTAAAAGGTTTTTAATTAAATATGCTCAGCATCATCTAGAAGAGAGGTTGTCAGATGAATCATATTACACTTACAGGAAATTTAGGAAGCGGAAAATCGACAGTTTGCGGAATACTTGAAGAAAAGTATGGCTTTGAGCCCTATGCGACTGGAAAGGTCCAGAGAAAGATAGCTGAAGAAATGGGAATTTCTGTACTTGAAATGAATAAGCTCATGAAGAAGGATCATAAGTATGATCATCTCATTGACGATACTACAGCAAAGATATCCAGAGAAAATCCGGATAAGAAAATAGTTTTTGACTCAAGACTTGCATGGAATTTTGTTGAAAAATCCTTTAAGGTATTCCTGTCAGTAGATATTGATGAATCGACTAGAAGAGTATTTTCTGATGCAAGCAGGGGCAATGTTGAAAAATATAGTTCTCTTGAGGATTGTAAAAATCAGCTTATTGCGCGTGCAACTGAGGAAAATACAAGATATCATGAACTCTACAATCTAAATTATTTTGATTATAATAACTATGATCTTGTTTTAGATTCGACCTATGCAAGCCCGGATCAGGTAGTTGAGACACTTGTAAAGGAGGCCGAGGCCTTTGATGAAAAAGCGGATAAGAGCAAGGGACATATTCTTTTATCTCCAAAGAGACTTCTTAAAGAGATAGGAATATTTGTTGATGAGTCAGGTGATGTTTCAGAAGATGATAAAAAGAAATATGCTGATGCCATGAGCCGAGAGGTTTTTGATGTAAAGAGCGATGGCTTTAGCTTTGAGCCTGCACTTAATGAAGAGGCTCAGGAGAAGCTCATAGACGCAGTGCTTGCAGGTGTAGTTTTTGTACGTTGCAGATTGGTGTAAATCGGCAGATGGCATAAGTCATTAGTAAGGTAAGTAAATGACATAAGTCATTAGTAAGATAAGCAAATGGCTGATATAAATAAGTAGTTTAAGCTAATAGAAAAAAGAAAAGAAAAAAAATATATTATTTAATATAGAAGAAAGAGGATTATTATGGCAGAGGAAAAGAAACTGGTAGAGCAGATTACTTCAATGGATGAGGATTTTGCGCAGTGGTATACAGATGTATGTATCAAGGCAAATCTCATTTCATATTCACAGATCAAGGGATTTATGGTTATTAAGCCAGATGGTTATGCAATCTGGGAAAATATCCAGAGACACCTTGATGATAGATTTAAGGCGACAGGTGTACAGAATGTATACATGCCTATGCTTATTCCGGAGAGCCTTCTTAAGAAGGAGGGAGAGCTTGTTCAGGGCTTCGCACCAGAGGTAGCGTGGGTTACTGCAGGTGGTACAGAGCCTCTTACAGAGCGCCTCTGCGTTAGACCAACATCAGAAACAGTATTTTCAGATTTCTATAAGGATGATGTTCAGTCATATAGAGATCTTCCAAGATTATATAATCAGTGGTGTTCAGTAGTTCGTTGGGAAAAGGAGACAAGACCATTCCTTCGTTCACGTGAATTCTTATGGCAGGAGGGACATACCATCCATGCAACAAAGGAAGAGGCCGAGGAGAGGACACAGCAGATGCTTGATGTCTATGCAGACTTCCTTAGAGAGGATATGGCTATCCCAACTATAAAGGGAAGAAAGACAGATAAGGAAAAGTTTGCAGGTGCAGAGGCAACCTATACAGTAGAAGCACTTATGCATGATGGAAGAGCACTTCAGAGCGCTACTAGCCATTTCTTTGGACAGAAGTTCGCAGAGGCTTATGACATCAAGTTCACAGATAAGGACAATAAGCTTAAGTATGTATGGCAGACCTCTTGGGGATTAACAACTAGAGTTATCGGTGCCATGATAATGGTACATGGTGATAATTCAGGTCTTGTACTTCCACCTAGAATTGCTCCTACACAGGTAATTATCGTACCTATCATGCAGAAGAAGGAGGGTGTTCTTGAGAAGGCAGCAGAGCTTAAGGACAGACTTTCAAAGAGCTTTAGAGTTAAGGTTGATGATACAGATAAGACACCTGGCTTTAAGTTTGCTGAAGCTGAAATGCGCGGTATCCCAGTAAGAATTGAAATCGGACCTAAGGACATCGAAAAGAATCAGGCAGTTATTGTTAGACGTGACACAAGAGAAAAGCAGTTCGTTTCACTTGATGAGCTTGAGGCAAAGCTTGCTGAGACTCTTGAGAAGATGCAGGCAGATATGCTTGAGAGAGCAGAGAAGAGAATTGAAGAGCTTACAACTGAGGCTAAGACCTTTGATGAATTCAAGGAAAAGGCTTCACAGAAGAACGGCTTCATCAAGGCTATGTGGTGCGGCGATTTAGAGTGTGAAGAGAAGGTTAAGGCAGAGGCAGGCTATACAAGTAGATGTATTCCATTTAAGCAGGAAAAAATTTCAGATGTTTGTCCATTCTGTGGAAAGCCAGCAAAGCAGCTTGTTTATTGGGGTAATGCATATTAATAAATATTGGCTAAATGTAAAAATATTACATATTAAATGCTGATTTTAAAATTAATTAAATAAAACAAATGGCTTTGGAGACATAATTAATGATATAATTATTTTTTCCAAAGCCTTTTTTATTAAGCTCTTTCATAAAGGAGAAAAAATGAAGGTTGTACTTGAGCATCTTACTAAGAAATTCCCAAATAGGAATAAAAAGATAAAGGAAGACGTAATAGCAGTAAATGATTTTAATTTTGAAATACCGGACGGAAAGCTTATAGGACTATTAGGTCCATCAGGCTGCGGAAAGAGCACCATGCTTAATCTTATAAGCGGTCTTGAAACTCCGACAGAGGGAAAAATTTTCTTTGGAGAAGATGATGTAACTAAGCTCCCACCAGAAAACAGGGGCATCGGATTAGTATTTCAGAACTATGCACTCTATCCTCATCTTACGGTAGAAAAGAACATAATGTTCCCTCTTGAAAATTTAAAGGGGGATAAGAAGCTTACCAAGGAGGAGATGAAGAAAAAGGCCCTTGAGACAGCAAAGCTTGTTCAGATAGATGCTTATATGGAGAGAAAGCCTGCTGAATTATCGGGCGGTCAGCAGCAGAGAGTTGCCATAGCAAGAGCTTTAGTAAAGCTTCCTAAGGTGCTTTTACTTGATGAGCCGCTATCTAATCTTGATGCTAGATTAAGACTTCAGACTAGAGAAGAAATAAGAAGGATTCAAAGGGAAACTAAAATTACTACTATCTTTGTAACTCATGATCAGGAAGAGGCCATGAGTATTTCTGACATGATTGTTGTAATGAAGGATGGTTTATTTCAGCAGATGGGAAAGCCTCAGGAGGTATATAATGAGCCTGTGAATCTCTTTGTTGCTAAGTTCCTTGGTACACCTCCTATAAATGTTTTTAAGGCAAAAATAAAAAAAGAAAAGCTTTTTATTGGAGAGGCCGAAATCTGTGATGCCAAAAATTTGTCAGATAGAGATGTATTTGCAGGAATAAGACCTGAGGGAGTTATATTAAATCCAAAGGGCAGGCTTACCTGTAAGCTAGACAGAGTGGAGGTAATGGGAAGAGATACTTCAGTTGTATGCACAAATGACCATGCAACTAATGATATCTTAAGATTCATAATACCAGCAGAGAATAAGATAGATGAGGATGATAAGACTGTTTCCTTTGACATCAAGCCTTCAAAGCTGCATGTGTTTGATGCAAAAACAGAAGAGGTCATAAAGCTATGAAGAAAAATAATCTAAAGGCCTGGCTGTATCTGCTTCCAGCGATTTTATTTCTTGGGGTATTTATGGTATATCCGCTTATAGATGTTCTGGTTTATTCCTTTGAGGAGGGCTATAATTTTGCTTCTCAGGAATACTTTGGAACGGGTATCTATAATTATTCCTATGTGCTGCATGATACATACTTTTTGCAGGCATTAAAAAATACTCTTATACTTGTAATAATAACGGTTCCTTTATCTACGGGAATAGCGCTATTGATAAGTCTTGCTCTTAATTCCATTAAGCCGTTAAAGAATTTCTTTCAGACTGTCTACTTTTTACCATATGTAACTAATACCCTAGCAGTAGGACTTGTATTTATGGTACTTTTTAAAAAGACGGCCTATTCAGAGGGGCTTATAAATCTTTTGATAAATGCACTAGGTTTTTCAAGTGTTGATTTCATAGATGGACCGTATTGGGCAAAAATGCTTGTTACCTGCATTTATACCATTTGGATCGTAATGCCGTTTAAGATACTTATCCTAACAAGTGCACTTGCTTCCGTTGATGAACAGTACTACAAGGCAGCGAAGGTGGATGGAACCTCTAGGGGAAGAATATTCTTTAAAATTACTCTTCCTATGATTTCACCTATGATATTCTATCTTGTGATTACAGGCTTTATTGGAGCCTTCAAGGCATATTCGGATGAGGTAGCGCTTTTTGGAACTGACCTTAATGCAGCAGGAATGAATACCATGGTAGGTTATGTTTATGACATGCTTTATGGAGATAGCGGTGGATATCCATCCTATGCTTCGGCAGCAGCGTTGATACTTTTTTCAATAGTATTTACGATAACCATAATCAATCTGCTTATCAGTAAGAATAAGGTTCATTATTGATAAAAAGGAGAATTAATGAGCACATTAACGAATAAATCAACGAATAAATCTGAAAATACAGAAAATGATTTTGATAAAATAGAAAAAAGGGCTCTCATAAGTAAAAGAATAAGACTTACCATTACCTACATTTTTCTATCAATCTGGGCTATAGTGGTGTTGTTTCCATTTTACTGGATGATACTTACCTCCATAAAGAGCTATAGTTCTTATAATTCTGAGCATATGCCGAAGTTTTATGCAGCAGATCCTACACTAAAGAATTATGCTGATGCCTTTAGTGCAGTGCCGCTTGCGAAGTATTTTCTTAATACTCTTGTTTTTACATTGGTCACAACGGCGCTTATGATGGTAGTTATCATACTTGCAGCCTTTGCCTTTTCAAGATTGAGCTTTAAGGGAAAGAATCTTCTTTTTGCTTTTTTCCTTGCTCTTATGATGATACCGAATGAACTGGTTGTAATTACAAATTTTGTAACCATCACAAACATGGATTTAAGAAATACCTTTACGGGTCTTATTCTTCCATCGGTTACTTCGGTTTTCTACATATATTTACTAAAGGAAAATTTTGAGGCGATACCTGAAAATCTCTACAAGGCAGCGAAGGTAGATGGAACCTCAGACCTTAAGTATCTAGTGAAGGTAATGCTTCCGATTTCTCAGCCTACCATAGTGACCATCATAATTCTTAAGGTAATTGAGTGCTGGAATTCTTATGTATGGCCAAGACTTATAACTGATGATGAGAACTATTACCTTGTATCAAATGGAATTCAGGAGATAAGGGAAAATGGTTTTGGAAGAGAAAATATCCCGGCAATGATGGCAGCAGTAGTTGTTATTTCAGTTCCGCTTATAATACTTTTCCTCATCTTCCATAAGAAGATAATGAACGGTGTTTCAAGAGGAGGTACTAAGGGATGAGAAAGTTTAAATTACTTCTTGCAGGAATGCTCCTAGGAGCGATGTCTCTTACAGGTTGTCACGGCGGAAAGCGTACCGCAGCCTTTGAAATCCCAGATACATTCGATGAGGGAAAGAATTATGAAATAACCTTCTGGGCGAAAAATGATACTAATAAGACTCAGGTAAATATTTACGAAAAGACAATAAAGGATTTTGAAAGTATTTACCCGAATATTGATGTTACCTTAAAGACTTATACTGATTATAATACCATTTATAATGATGTAATTACTAATATTTCAACTAATACTACACCGAATGTGTGCATAACCTATCCGGATCATATAGCAACTTATATAACCGGTGAAAACGTGGTAGTTCCTCTTGATGATCTGATGATGGATTCAGAGTATGGACTAGGGGGAAGTAAAGTAAAATTTGATTCGGTAGGATTTGATGAAATAGTACCGCAGTTTTTAGAAGAGGGCATTATAGGAAATCAGCATTATGCACTTCCCTTCATGAGATCAACTGAGGCCTGCTATATCAATAAGACCTATGTTGAAAAGCTGGGCTATGAAATACCGGAAAACCTTACCTGGGATTTTGTATGGGAGGTATCAGAGGCAGCAGTAGCAAGTCTGGATGAAAAAACTGGCATTTATGCAGTCAATGGTCAAAATGTCATGATCCCGTTTATTTATAAGTCAACTGATAATATGCTAATAACCATGCTAAGACAGCTTGATGCGGGATATTCAGATGCGTCCGGAAATATTGAAATATTTAATGAGGATACCAAAGAGATAATGAGAGAGGTCTATTTCCATGGAAAGACAAAGGCCTTTTCGACCTTTAAAATCTCAAGCTATCCTGGAAATTTCTTAAACGCAGGTCAGTGCCTTTTTGCGATAGATTCAACTGCGGGAGCTACCTGGATGGGAAGCGATGCACCGCTTGGAGATATAGCCAAAGAAAATATAGTAGATTTTGAAACAATAGTAAAAATGATTCCTCAGTACGATGTAAATAATGCCAGGATGATATCTCAGGGACCTTCTGTATGTGTATTTAATAAAGAAGATTCGGGAGAAGTACTTGCAAGCTGGCTTTTTACACAGTTCCTATTAACTAATGATGTTCAGATAGCCTATTCAAAAACTGAGGGCTATGTTCCGGTAACTCTAAAGGCTAAAGAGAGCAGTGAATATATGGACTATCTCTCGCGTGAGGGAGAGGATAATAATGAGCATTACTATGTAAAGATCGAGGCGGCAAAGCTCTTACTTGATAATACCGATAAGACCTTCGTTACACCGGTTTTTAATGGCTCGGCGTCGCTTAGAAATGCAGCAGGTCAGCTCATTGAGGATTCTGTAAAGGCTGCAAGGAGAAAGCAGGATATGACAAGTGAGGAGGCCATAGAGGCTGAGTTTAAAAACATAACCTCGCTCTATAGGCTTGATCAGCGAAGTGCTCAGGGCAACACAGAAGGAAAAGCTGCACTCGGAAAGCTACCTGCGGCTTCTGTAGCATTAATAGTCACTCTTATAATAGCATGGATTTTTATACTGATTTATGTGATATTTAGCAGAATAAGGGCCAAAAACAGGGCATAAAACTGTACAATTTGACTATTGCAAATTGACTGATAATTTGTATAATAAGGGTGTTCAGGACAATAGACCAGTTTAACTGGTATGAAAGAGGAGAAAATTATGAAGAAGAAATTCGCATTATTATCAGCATGTGTACTTGTAATGGCAGCTACAACAAACTGCGGAAAAAATCAGGACGAGGCTACAACAACAGTGGCAGAAGCAACAACAGTAGCTGAGGACACAACAGCAGCAGAGGACACAACAGCAGCAGAAGACACAACAGTAGCAGAGGACACAACAGCAGCAGAAGACACAACAGCAGCAGAAGACACAACAGTAGCTGAAGATACAACAGCATCTACAGCAGAAGCTGCAGCAGTTATGTCATATGCAGATTATGTAGCAGCTGATGTTGACACAGCAGTTACAGTAGAGACATATGTTCAGGCTACACAGTCATGGTGGGATAATACTATTACAGCTTATACACAGGATGCAGACGGAGCATATTTCATCTATGGAATGGCTTGTTCAGAGGAAGATGCAGCAAAGCTTGTTCCAGGAACAAAGATCAAGGTATCAGGTTATAAGTCAATCTGGTCAGGTGAAGTTGAGATTGTAGATGCTACATTTGAGTTCGTAGAGGGAGCAGATTCATATATTGCACCAGCTACAGATGTAACAGCATTCCTTGGAACAGATGATATCGAGAATTACATGAACCAGTTCGTAAGTTTTAAGGGACTTACAGTTGAGGCAGCATCAGAGGACGGAGCAGCTTTCCTTTATAAGTATGATGGTTCAGGAGCAGATGGTGACGATCTTTACTTCAATGTATCAGATGCTAATGGAAATAAGTATTCATTTACAGTAGAGTCATATCTTTGCGATAATACAACAGATGTTTATTCAGCAGTTAAGAACCTTACAGTAGGACAGAAGGTAGATCTTGAAGGTTTCTTATATTGGTATGAGGGTGTTAATCCACACATCACAGCAGTAACAGTTGTAGAATAATATTGTTTTATAGATAAAAAACAGTATGTAAGAGCAATAAGTTAAAGCATTTGCTACTGTGAGTTTTAACTTAAATTTATAAATTTGCGGTGTAGAATCATTTCTACGCCGTTTTTTTATGGAATAAGCCTGATACCTCTACCTAATCTAATTTATGATATTCACCTATGAATTCTTTTGAGTTCATAGGGCTTCCACTTTCGCCTTAGGGGATGAGTGCAGAAGAAGCTCTAAATACCTAAATATGAAATAAATAATTACTGAAGTGAAAAGTTTATTTCCACTCTGAAATAAATAATTTGTATTTAATAATTGATTTTTTAATAAATTTTTAATATAATGATAAAGGGTCTGTGAGTATGTGACTATATTGCAGAGAAAAATAAATGAATACGAAAGGGGAAAAGAGATGTTTAGTATCAATAATTTTATTCCATTTGAAGGAAGTCAGGGAAATGACGACATTGATATTGTAGCAGAGAGAGGGGCATTTAAGGTAATTGAGTATAAGAGAGATCTTAGCGTATATCCTGAGACAGCAGCAACTGCATATTTTTCAGCACAGATGAATGTGCATAAAAGACAGGTAGTATGCGACTTATCAAAGTCAAATGTTACACTTCAGGCAGGAGCTATGCAGTGGACAATCGGAAATGTAAATGCAACAACAGGCGTAAAGGGCGTTGGAGACTTCTTTGGTAAGGCACTTAAGGGTGTTGTAACAAAGGAAAGCGCAATTAAGCCTGAGTATACAGGTGATGGATTGCTTGTATTAGAGCCTACTTATAAGTATCTTCTTCTCGAGGATGTTGCTGAATGGAACGGCGGTTTAGTAGTAGAGGATGGAATGTTCCTTGCAAGTGAGGCAGATGTTAAGCACTCACTCGTAGCAAGAAGCAACATATCTTCAGCCGTAGCAGGTGGAGAGGGGTTATTTAATCTCTCACTTGAGGGAAGAGGAATTGTTGCTCTTGAGTCATTTGTACCAAGAGAAGAACTTATTGTAATGAATCTTCAGGATGATGAGGTAAAAATCGATGGAAATATGGCAGTTGCATGGAGCAAGAGCCTTAGATTTACAGTAGAAAGATCAGGAAAGAGTCTCATTGGATCAGCAGCATCAGGTGAAGGTCTTGTAAATGTATATCGCGGAACAGGTAAGATCCTTATGGCACCGGTTAGAAAGTTCTAATAAATACAAGTTTAAGTAAAAACTTAAATCTAAAAGTAAATACTAAAATAATCAAATTTTTATGGGTCAAATATCGGTCGGAAGCATTGATATTTGGCCCGTATTTTTATATATTTTATATAGTAAAAATTAATCATTTGATGAAGAAAATGAAAATTTGACTTAAATTATTGTGATTAATGAACGAGGAAATATGGTTTAGTTTTTAAGGGAGATTGTGATGAAAAAGAAGACATTACAGAGAATGTTATGTACAGTTATGACTGCGGCTATGTTTATGTCGGGATGTGCGGGTTCTGCTAGAGAGCAGAAGGATACTACCTCAGCTAGTGATAAGACAGAGGAAGCAGATAGCGCAGGTAAAGAGGCTACCACGCAGAAAGAAGCCTCTGATGAAGGAAATTCTAATGGTACAGGTAAAGGAGACGATGCAGAAAAAGGAGATGGAGCAGAAAAAGAAGATGGCTCCCAAAAAACAGATTCTGCAGAGCAGGGAAAAATAGAAGAAGTTCCTAAGACCTATGTACTAAATGTAAATGCTGCAAATGAGGTACATGAAATAAGTGACCTTTTATATGGCATATTTATTGAGGATATAAACTTTGCAGCAGACGGCGGCCTTTATGCAGAAATGGTGCAGAACCGTTCCTTTGAATTTGGGAAGCTTGCAGCAGGTGATGAGCTTCATGCCTGGAGCAATGTAGGAGAAGCTAGTGTAAAGGTTGTTACAGATGATACTAAAGGGTGTCTTAATTTAAATAATCCTAATTATGCAGTGATAGAAAAT
>Ga0247611_10003749_pt1 | contig 22069 bp, 15 predicted proteins | sample 177DNAGHGhighgp2_FD_192422 | JGI IMG/M metagenome (GOLD analysis project Ga0247611, IMG submission 192422) | Sheep rumen microbial communities from Palmerston North, Manawatu-Wanganui, New Zealand - 1770 DNA GHGhigh gp2 | ecosystem: Host-associated > Mammals > Digestive system > Stomach > Rumen... | reverse complement strand
ACGGGTTCTGTGGTTGTTACCGTTGATAGAAGCGGCCTTGCACAAGGCAGTTACGAAAACACCATGGTAGTAACCTCCAACGACGGAGGCAGTGAGACTATTTATGTTAATATGGTAGTAGATTTTTACATCCAATCACCTACGGTAAGCATACTGGCTATTAATCCTACTGACAATTCTGCAGTACTTGTTGGAAACTTAGCAAGCATTGGTTCTTCTGCCGTTGCGTCTCATGGATTTTACTGGACAACGAATCCCAATATGCCTGTTGAGGATGTAATAAGCGATTTGAGCAATCCCGAAAGCAAGAACAAGGTAAATCTCGGACGCGCAGACGCCCCCATAGATAGGTTTGAATATAGTCTTTCTGGTCTTACAGCAAACACTGTTTACTATGTCTATGCCTACGCGATAAATGACATTGGAGTGGGTGTCAGCAGCAGGAAGAGTTTCTCGACCCTTTCAACACAAGGTCCTCCAACAGTAGAGACTGGTGAAGCATCACAGATACTTTCTAACAGCGCCAGCGTTGCAGGAAACATAACAGACCTTGGTTGCACGGAAGGTGTTACTAAGTACGGTCATGTATGGAGCAATGTAAGCAGTGTCCCCAACATCAACGACAACGAAAAGACAGATTTGGGCACAAAAAAACAAGTGGGTAGTTTCACGTCGTCACTAACAAACCTAAAGCCTAATACCTTGTATTATGTTCGTGCCTATGCAATCAATAAATATAATACAAGTGATCCCACCTATGGCAAAGTGATTCAGTTCACCACTCAATATGCGCCAGCCGTATTAACAACAAAGTCTGTTACAAGCATTACTCATAATGAAGCTACGAGTGGCGGCAGTATCACAGACAAGGGAGGTCACACAATTACAGAACGTGGTGTTTGCTGGGGTACAAACATAAATCCAACCTATGAGGACAACAGCCATTCTGCCAGCACAAATAACACCGATAATTTCAGTGTACGCCTAACCAACCTCTCAGAGACGACCTCATATCATGCCCGTGCTTATGTAAAGACAGGAACAGGTAAAATTTACTATGGTCAGGATGTCACATTCACAACAACACACGAAATTGTTATGCCTCAAACCTCTGCTACTACAGTTAGCGAAGTCGGCTCTACCACGGTGAAACTTAGTGGAACAGTTATCGATAATGGCAAGGGGACAATTCGTGATGCCGGATTCTGTTATTCCACTTCATCCGAACCCAAAATTTCCGACTATAAAAAAAGTTGCGGAAGTGTTACATCTTCATTTACTGCCACACTGACAAACTTGAATTTTAACACCCACTACTACGTTCGTGCCTATGTAACAAACGAATGTGGTACAGCTTATGGGAAACAAGCAGAGTTTACTACATTGGATATAACCATTCCTACACTCACGGCTGTAACAGTTAGCAGCATCACACATAAGAGTGCTAAATTCACCGCAAAAGCTACTTCCCTGGGCAATGGAACAGTAAAGCGTTCCGGATTCTGTTACTCCACAAGCCATAACCCAGTAGCTAACAATACTGTTAATGCTGTTATAGAGTGTGGAAAAGTTAAAGACCTTAGTGCTACTGCATCATCCCTCTCAGTAGAAACCACCTACTATGTACGTGCATTTGTAGAGAACGAAAAGGGAATAGCATATAGTGAAGAACAGACATTCACCACACTTGAAGGAAACAGCATTCAGCGTGAAGACTGGGAGAACGATGAGAATTGGAACTAACATAATATAATAGTATTGAATATATGAAAAAAATATTTCATACATTGATTCCAGCAGCCATGATGTTGCTGACCGGCTGTTCTACTGAAATAGAAGAGCAGATACCATCAGGCAACGAAGAAGGGATGGTTCATACCGTTACTATGCGTCTTGACGGCGAAATCCAACACTTTGACGACGATACTCGTTCGGTCAGCTCTGATTGGGATAATAATGCCAAGCTCTATATCCAATACCAAACTTCCAGCGGGAAAGTGAGTGGCGTCGCCACGTACAATAAGAGCTCTGACGAGTGGACAGTAAGTTATTATGGAAGTATCACCAGCAATGTTAAAACTGCATGTGAAGTCTATTATTTTGAAAATCCATCATATACAAATGTCTCAAGTGTCGGATTAAACGCAAGAAAACCAGTATATTTTGATACACAGGCCTCATATCTTTATAAAGAGGGTGTAGTTTATTTAAAAACCCTACTAAGACCCAAGACAGGACGTATACGTTTCCATGGTACACCTGGGTATAAATTCACGTTTGCAGGGCTGAAGTGTTTTACAGAATATAACATTTCAGAGAATCGTATTCTTTCAGAGACCATTGCACAAAATATAACCGTTGGAACTGATGGTTATACACCATATATCTATGCAACATTTGTTGATGATACAAATTGTCAAATAACGGTATATGATGCAGAGACAGATTATTACTACCAAAGAGGTTTCAACAAGAATTCCGTCCTTACTCCTACAAAAAGCGGATATATTGATGTGCCAACTCTACAATCAAGGAACGGATGGACAATACAGGAACTAAGTCCTCTTTGTCCAGACAACAACCACCCACATAAAATTGATATGGGTAATGGATTGAAATGGGCGTGCCACAATCTTGGAAATGATGAACCAGGTGCTGGCGGTTATTGCTATGCTTGGGGAGAAACAAGCAATAAGTATAAATTCAATGACGAAAATTATAAATATTACAAATATGTAAATAGTTATGAAGATTGGATTTACACCAAATATTACAACGACGCCCCTGACTATGGCAAAGTAGATAATAAAACCGAACTTGAACTTTCCGACGATGCTGCACGTGCAGCATGGGGTGGAACTTGGAGAATGCCTACTCACGATGAGTTCATTTCTCTAATCAATGGTTGTACATGGATTTTAACCCAACGTAATAGATTTTATGGATATAGAGTTTTAGCTCCAAACGGGAACACTATTTTCTTACCTTTTGCAGGTATATATGAATATGATTGGAGTGAAGACGATTCTGATGGTAACACCCTTAAATATAGTCGCGAAATGGGATTATATTGGTCTTCTACACTTGAAATTGAAGAAAGTGGCTGTGAATGTGCATATTGTTTATACATAAGTGACACAGATGAAAATGTATGTGTAAGTAATAATGATTATGATAATTATCGCTGGAATGGTTTGACGGTCCGTCCTGTATGCAAATAAATTGATAAAAAGATAAAGGTGAAAATATGAAACACAAACTTTTCCTTCTCATGCTACCCTTGTTGGCTGTGCTGTTCACAGCCTGTCCGTCAGACCCTGTGGACACCACTGGTAGCATTTCGGGAATAATCCGCGATGCACTTAACAGCAACCCTTTGCAGGGCGCAATAGTTACTCTCAGTCCCTTTGGACAAAGTACCACAACGGGCTCTGACGGACGATACCAGTTCAGCAATGTCGAAATTGGTGATTATGAGGTAAATGTAGCCAGAACAGATTACAGACCCGATTCCAAACTCACGACTGTGAAGGTGGGACAGAATTCTGTTGTTGATTTCACCTTAGGACGTGCCAACTCTTCACTCGAAGTAACTCCTACGACATTGGATTTCGGAGCAAGCAATACACACTTGAACCTCAACATTAAGAATGTTGGTCAAGCCACTATGACATGGGAGATTTTTGAAGATACACCGTGGCTCAGTTGTTCCACGACCAGAGGTACGGTGCTGGCTGGTCAGACAGGTTCCGTAGCCGTTACCATTGATAAGACGGGTCTTGCGCAAGGTTCCTACGAAAACACCCTTGTTGTAACCTCTAATGACGGCGGAAGTGTGACAATTCAAGTAAAAATGGCTGTGGATTTAGATAAATTGGTACCTACAGTAAGCATGATTGGTGTCAATCCGACTGACATTTCAGCAACATTGACGGGATCACTGATAAGCATAGGTTCTTCTGCTGTCACAGATTTTGGCTTCTACTGGACTACGAACGTCAATATGTCAATAGATAATGTAATAACAGAGTTGGGCAAAGCTGGAAACAAGAATAAACTCAGTCTTGGACGCGCAGAAACAGCAAGGGAACATTTCGACTATAATCTCTATGGGTTGTCAGCCAACTCTGTCTACTATGTTTATGCCTATGCAATTAACAGCGTTGGTCCGGCAGTTAGTGACAAGATTAGTTTCACCACCTTATCTACACAGGGACCTCCCACAGTTGTTACGGGAGCGGCTTCGCAGGTGACTTCCAATAGCGCAGTTGTATCAGGCGTAGTCACAGATTTGGGTTGCGTGGAAGGTGTGACACAATATGGTCATGTGTGGAGTAACAAGACATCTGAGCCCACAATAGATCACAATAAGACAGAAAAAGGAGAACTGAAACAAACGGATAGCTATACATCCACTCTCACAAACTTGGAACCCAACACATTGTATTATGTTCGTGCTTACGCAACAAACAAGTTTAAGGTAATAAAATATGGAGAGGTGGTTCAGGTGAAGACATTACCAGCTGATATTAAGTTTGCCAAACCCGTGCTAGCAAGTGTATCCCACAACGAAGCTACATTCGAGTTACGAATCACGGACACAGGAAACAACACTATAACAGAACGCGGTGTATGTTGGGGTACAAACGTCAATCCCACGTTAGCCAATAACTATTCTCCTAGTGCAGTTAGTTCAGAGAACTATACTGTACACATAACAGGTCTTACGGAATCGACAAACTATCACGTTAGAGCATATGCAAAAGCAAGTACGGGAATAACCTATTATAGTGAGGATTTATCATTCTCAACAACAAAGGAAATCCTATTGCCATCAGTGTCCGTTACTACCATTTCGAACATAAAGCCTTATTCTGTAACGGCAAGTGCTTCCGTTGTTAGTAATGGTGGTGGTAAAATTTCAAATGCAGGTTTCTGCTATTCCACATCGCCTAATCCAACCATTACTGATAACAAGAAAAGCTTTGGCAAAGCCACATCAAGCTTTTCTACAACTATTAGCAACCTTCAGGATAATACACTTTATTATGTTCGAGCCTATGTAACAAACGAACGAGGTACGAGCTATGGCGACCAAGTGGAATTCAGAACGCTTGAAGTTACAGTGCCAACGGTTTCTGCTGTATCGGTTTCAGACATCACATTTAAGGCTGCAACATTTGCCGCCAGTGTAACCTCATTAGGCAACGGCACTTTGACAAAAGTAGGATTCTGCTATTCGACGAGTCACAACCCCACCATCAATAATACTACAGTGAACCTTGGAACCGTTACAAGCTTAAAAACTACCGTTACCAAGTTTACTGCCGAAACTACATACTATGTTCGTGCATTTGCCGAAAATGAGAAGGGTATAGTCTATAGCGAAGAGACCTCATTTACCACTACTGACGGAGGGAACATCAAACTTGATGGATGGGATGAGGATAAAAACTGGAACTAAATAACATATTGTAACTATGAAATCAATATTATATACATGCCTAACCGCAGCCTTAGTTTTGGCTGCCTGCAGTTCCGACTCGGAGAAATTAAATATTTCAAATATAGATGACGAGGGTACACCTCATTCTATACCTTTGCATTTCATCGGAGACATACATGGATTTGAGGAGCAGGAAACACGCGTTCCACTTCAAGATTTTAGTTACTATTCACGACTCTATATTCAATACCATACAGCCAATGGATTAGTTGATGGCATTGCAACATATAACACAGAAACAGGAGAATGGACTACAAACTATTATGGAAGTATAACACGTGGAGAGACTACAAAATGCGAGGTCTATTATCTTAATGGTTGGGATTATCGTGATGATACGGAAGTAAAGTTTAGTTCTGATGCGCAAGGTGCTAATTATTCAGATACTGATGCAACATATATCTTTGAAAATGGAGTCGTGACATTGAATGCACATCTGCGCCCAATGACTGGACGATTGCGTTTTCGTGGAACCCCAGGCTGTACTTTTTCCTTTGAAGGCTTGAAGGTATATACAAGTTATAATATTACAACTAATTCTTTTATTTTAAAGGATAGGACTTTGACACTTCGTGTCAATAAAGAAGGATATACTCCATATGTTTATGCATCCTTTGCTGATGAGGAATCACGCCAAATGACAGTTTACTGCGAAGATGGAATCCATCTTTTCCACCGCAATTTCGATGAATCTGTGTTGGCCAAAGGCGAAAGTGGATATATTGATGTCCCCACATTGGAATCACGTAATGGATGGAGAATGACGGAGGAAGTCCCCGTGCAACTTTGTCCTAACAATAGTCACCCACACAAGATTGAAATGAGTGATGGCATTAAGTGGGCATGTTGCAATGTTGGAGCTACAAGCCCATCAAATGGTGGATCTTGTTACGCTTGGGGTGAGACGAGCACAAAGTATAGTTATTATCTGGAGAATTACAAATATTATGATACTGAAAAAAAGGACTATACTAAATATGTGGCTGAAAACCAGTTTGCGGTTTTTGTGGATAACAAAGTACAACTTGAGCTCAGTGATGATGCAGCGTATAAGAATTGGGGCAGTACATGGCGAACGCCAACACCAGAGGAGTTTGAATTATTAATTTATAACTGTACATGGATATGGACAACGATTAATGGATCAAAAGGCTTTAAGGTTATTGCACCCAACGATAACATCATTTTTCTTCCAGCTGCTGGAATATATGATGATTGGGACGATCCATCTAACCGAGAAGGAGCAGGAGAAATCGGTCTATATTGGTGCTCATCACTTTACCAAAATTATTGTAGCGATGCTTATTGTTTAATTCTAAATGGTTTTTATGCAGTTGGATCTAATTATAGACCATTTGGCTTGATGGTCCGCCCTGTCGTGAGATAGCCTTATTTATATAATTAGTAATATAGCGAAACATCTATAGTCTTTTCGCAGAACATCTATAGTGATTTATCAGAATATCTATAGTGTCCACCACCTCTTAATAAGGTCCCGCAACGATTTCACTGCTCCAAAATTTGGCATTTCACTCACTTAATCGTATCTTTGCGACATATCAATAAGAAAATTGTTTGAAATGAAAATAACTAATGTAAAGATTAAATGGCTGGTGCTACTGTTGGTGGCAGTGTGCAGCGTGGGGCTTTCTTCGTGCGAAGAAATAAGCGATGAACCGCTTGTGGGAACGTGGAAGAGAATGTGGGCCGAGAACGATTACCTGCAATTGGAGGCATATACGTTTAAGGCTAATGGACAAGGAACGTATGGTACGGAGATTAGAGGCAAAAAACAATCGGAGAGCTTCTCCTATTCGTATCTTGAAAATAAGAAGAACGCCGGTATAGTGAGAATTGTATGGAATTCACGCGGCTATTCGTCTGATTACCGTTTCAGTGTAGTAATTAACAAGACGCTGGTAATGAACGGTAATGTGTATGAAAGTACCAAGAAATCCTCCTCCGACTTCTGGGACGGCATTAATGAAAGATAGGTGTGTATATACCTAATATACAAAAAGAGACGCGGCCCATCTGAGGGTCGCGTCCTTTCTTTTGTATTATCTAAGCGAAGGATTACTCTTCGCTCTTGTGTTCGCCACGCTCGGGACGGGGGCGACGCGGACGGCGTTCACCACGTTCGGGACGGGGACGACGCTCACGCTCTACATAACCTTCGGGCTTCTCCATGAGGGCACGACGGCTGAGCTTGAACTTACCAGTCTTTTCATCGATGTCGATGAGCTTGACCTGTATCTTGTCACCTTCCTTCAGACCTGTCTCTTCAACGGTCTCCAGACGCTTCCAATCCAGTTCGCTGATGTGGAGCAGACCATCCTTGCCAGGCATGAACTCTACGAATGCGCCGTAGGGCATAATGCTGCGAACCTCGCCTTCGTAAACCTCACCAACCTCGGGCAGGGCAACGATAGCACGAATCTTAGCCATTGCAGCGTCGATGCTTGCCTTATCGGAAGCACAAACCTGCACCTTGCCTACGCCGTCTTCCTCGTCAATGGTAATAACGGCACCTGTCTCTTCCTGCATACCCTGAATAATCTTTCCACCCGGGCCGATGACAGCTCCGATGAACTCCTTCGGGATAATCAGTTGCTCGATACGAGGAACATGAGGCTTCAGTTCGGGACGTGGAGCAGGCAGCGTCTTCAGCATCTCACCGAGGATATGCTCACGACCAGCCTTGGCCTGCATCAGAGCCTTCTCAAGAATCTCGTAGCTCAGACCATCGCACTTGATGTCCATCTGAGTAGCAGTCAGGCCATTAGGAGTACCTGTGGTCTTGAAGTCCATATCGCCAAGGTGGTCCTCGTCGCCAAGGATATCAGAAAGCACTGCGTACTTGTCTTCACCGGGGTTCTTGATAAGACCCATAGCAATACCGCTTACGGGGTTCTTCAAGGGCACACCGGCATCCATCAGGCTCAAGCAGCCTGCGCATACGGTAGCCATAGAAGAGGAACCATTAGACTCCAGAATATCACTTACCACACGAACTGTGTAAGGATAGTCCTCGGGAATCTGACCCTTCAGACCGCGCCAAGCCAAGTGACCGTGACCAATCTCACGACGACCTACGCCACGCTGGGCCTTTGCCTCACCTGTTGAGAAGGGAGGGAAGTTATAGTGAAGAAGGAAACGCATGTAGCTCTTGTCGAGAACATCGTCCACCAGTTTCTCGTCGAGCTTAGTACCAAGAGTGGTAGTGCTGAGAGACTGTGTCTCACCACGAGTGAAGATAGCACTTCCGTGAGGCATGGGCAGAGGACCTGCCTCGCACCAGATGGGACGGATATCGGTAGTCTTACGACCATCGAGACGGATACCCTCGTCAAGTACACAACGACGCATAGCATCGCGCTCTACATCGTGGTAGTAACGGTCGATGAGAGCATTCTTCTCTTCCAGTTCCTCGGCAGCCATATCGACATGAGCCTCGGCATAGCGAACCTTGAAGTCCTCACGAATCTTCTCAAAAGCTTCTGCACGGGCGTGCTTCTCCAGAGCCTGCTTCGTAACATCGTAGGCGGGCTGATAGCACTCGTTCTTCACCTGTTCGCGCAGTTCCTCGTCGTTAACCTCGTGACAGTACTCACGCTTAACATCGGTTCCCAATTCCTTAGAGAGTTCCTTCTGCAAACGGCACATGGGCTTGATAGCCTCGTGAGCAGCCTTCAGGGCAGCAAGGAGGTCGCTCTCCTGTACTTCCTTCATCTCACCCTCCACCATCATGATGTTCTCTTCGGTAGCACCTACCATCAGGTCCATATCGGCCTGCTTCAGTTGCTCGAAAGTGGGGTTGATGACAAACTCGCCGTTGATACGGGCAACACGTACTTCGGAGATGGGACCCTCGAAGGGTATATCGCTGGCAGCCAGAGCTGCAGAGGCGGCAAAACCTGCCAATGCATCGGGCATATCCACGCCATCGGCGGAGAAGAGGATTACATTCACGTAGACCTCAGCATGATAGTTGCTGGGGAAGAGGGGACGCAGTGCGCGGTCCACCAGACGACAGGTCAGAATCTCGTCGTCGTTAGCTTTACCCTCGCGCTTCGTGAATCCGCCTGGGAATCTTCCAGCTGCGGAATACTTTTCTCTGTACTCTACCTGCAAGGGCATGAAATCTGTTCCGGGAACGGCATCTTTGGCGGCGCAAACAGTGGCCAGGAGCATCGTATTGTTCATGCGCAGCATGACGGCTCCATCGGCTTGTTTCGCCAGTTTCCCGGTCTCGATGCTGATGGTTCTTCCATCAGGCAACTCGACTGTCTTTGTAATAACGTTCATCTAAGTTTTGTGTATAAAATGTGTATAGAAACATGCGCTCGTGCGCAATTTGGCCGCAAAGATAGTAAAATAAATTGAATATTGAAAATTATTATTTATCTTTGTATGCAGAATAAACGAAACAGCTATGACACACGACGACACATTCTATATGAACAAAGCATTGGAGGAAGCACGCCGTGCTCTCGACAAAGGTGAAGTTCCCATAGGTGCCGTAGTGGTATGTCGCGACACCATCATAGGTCGCGGACATAACCTCACGGAGACACTCACCGACGTAACAGCCCATGCCGAGATGCAGGCCATAACAGCAGCTGCCAACGAACTCGGAGGGAAGTATCTGACGGACTGCACACTCTATGTAACTGTTGAACCATGTGTCATGTGTGCCGGAGCTTTGGGATGGTCGCAGATAGGTCGTGTGGTGTTCGGTACTGCCGACGAAAAACGCGGCTACCAGCGTTTTGCCCCCGAGGCATTGCACCCTCGCACAGAAGTAACCGCCGGCGTCCTTGAGGAGGAATGCCGACGGCTAATGCAGGAATTTTTTAGAAGTAAGAGGTAAGAGGTGAGATTATTCCTCCTCGTAATGCGTGAAGAGGAAATCGTTGTAAGGATACTTCTGCACATGCAACTCCCTTACCTTTTTATACAGCACATCGCGGAGTTCATCGATATTGGTACGTTCGCGTGCCGAAATGAAGATGCAGTCACCCCCAAGCTTTGCCATCCACGTCTGCATAAGGTCACCAAGGGATATATTCTCCTTGGTCTTCTCCGTTAGGTCGTCGGCATCTTTCTCCACCCATTCATAGGCATCCACTTTATTGAAGATTATCATCTGTGGTTTCTCTGCACAACCAAGGTCAGCAAGAGTCTTGTCCACCACCTTTATCTGGTCTTCGAAGTCGGGATGCGAGATATCCACTACATGCACCAATAGGTCGGCTTCACGCACCTCGTCGAGGGTAGATTTAAAGGAATCTACAAGGTCGGTAGGCAGTTTACGGATAAAGCCCACTGTATCGGAAAGAAGGAAAGGCAGATTGTCGATAATCACCTTACGGACTGTAGTGTCGAGCGTGGCAAAGAGCTTATTCTCGGCAAAAACCTCGCTCTTGGCAAGCAGGTTCAGGAGAGTACTCTTTCCCACATTAGTATATCCCACCAAAGCCACACGAATCATACGACCGCGATTACCACGCTGTGTAGTCTTCTGACGGTCAATCTCTGCCAAGCGTTGCTTCAATAGCGACATACGGTTGAGGATGATACGACGGTCCATCTCCAACTGTGTTTCACCAGGACCGCGCAATCCCACACTACCCTTTCCGCCTCCACCGCCGGAACCACCGCCCTGACGTTCGAGGTGAGTCCACAGACGTTGCAAACGGGGCAGCATGTAACGATACTGCGCCAACTCCACCTGAGTCTTGGCATTTGCCGTCTGTGCTCGCATGGCAAAGATGTCGAGAATGAGACTCGTACGGTCCAGAATCTTTACCTTCAGTTCTGCCTCGATGTTGCGCAACTGCTTTGCCGACAGCTCATCATCAAAGATTACCATCGACACCTCACGCTCTGCATCCTCTTCAGCCTGGATGTATTCACGAATCTCCTTAAGCTTACCGATACCGAGATAGGTAACACTGCTGGGACCGTTCATGCGCTGTGTGAAGCGCTTAATTGTTACGGCTCCCGCTGTAGTGGCCAAAAACTCCAATTCATCGAGGTATTCAGTGGTTTTACGCTCGTTCTGATTTGGCGTTATCAAGCCCACAAGGATTGCAGTCTCTGGTCCTTGTTCTTCGTGATAGAACTGCTGTCGTCCGCTACCACCCAAACCCTCTTGCATACGGGTGGCAGAGGTCGCTGATGCGACCCCTCTCCCAACCTCCCCCGAGGGGGAGGAGTAGTAACCCCTACTCTTTTTCGACACGCTTATTTAACTCTTATAACAAGGAACTTGCTGACACTCCAGAACTTATTTGCCTCAGTGATACGTAGCACATACTCACCCTTCTCATCCTTCTGCAGGGTATAACTGCCAGCGGGGTGAGTAGTCAGAATCTGGGCACTCTTGCTATAGAGCTTTATTTCCTTCATCACGCGGATGTCGCACTGTGTGAAGTAGTCTTTGTTGAAGTCAGCAGTCTTCAGTACATCGCCGTCCTTCAGAATCTTTTGCTCCTTCAATTCAGCCTTCGTTCCAAATACGAACCATGCAGTGTGCAGGTCCTTGTCCTGTGCAGCCATAGTCTCCGACTTCTGACGGTTCTCCTGAGTCAGCGAGTTCACATTCTCACTCAGGTTGTCAATCTGGTCACCCTGCTCTGCAATCAGGATATCCTTCTCTGCCAACTGTGCCTCAAGTTCCTGAATACGCTGTCCCTGTGCCTCCAACTGTTCTTGAAGACCATGAATGGTACGTTCCAAAGACTTGGCATTCACGTTCGACTTCTTCAGCTTATCCTGCAACTGGGCAATCATCTCGCGGTTCTGTTGCATAGCCTGCTGAATGTATTGCATATTCTCTGTGATGATGCTACGGGTTGATGCACCTTCGGGCTGACCGTTGGCAATGGTAACACGACCTTCAGCCTCGTTGATACGACGGAAACCTTCCTGCACCTCGTTAATGGCACCCATGATTTCGTCCAACTCATCATCGCGCTGGTTGATGATTTGCATCAGTGAGTCGCGCTCACGCATTGCCTGCTCTGCACTACCCTTTCCAAACTGATCACAAGAGGCCAGTGTCACTACCGACAGGGCCAAAATGAATAACTTTTTCATACGTTTATTCTCCTTTCTCAAGTTGTTTGCGTTGATATTTTGATATTTTTTTCTCTGTATTCTCCATTAAACCCTTACGCTCGGCTCTGCCGCTTGGCTTGTCCAAGAACCCTTGAACTCCTGAACCTTTTGAACCTTTTAAACCCCTTAAACTCTCCACTTCCTCAGCACCTGCCACAACAATGACAAACTCACCACGAGGTTCTGTAACTCGGAAATAGTCTGCCACCTCCGTCAAAGTGCCGCGCCTACATTCTTCGTGCACCTTCGATATCTCGCGAACCACAGCCACCTGACGCTCGCCGCCGAACACCTCAGCCATCTGTTCCAAACACTTCACCACACGATGAGGACTTTCATAGAACACCATAGTACGCTGCTCAGTACGCAACTGTTCCAAACGGCTCTGCCTTCCCTTCTTCTGTGGAAGGAAACCCTCGAAACAGAACTTGTCGCAAGGAAGTCCGCTGGTCACCAATGCCGGCACGAATGCTGTGGCTCCAGGTAATGTCTGTACCTCCACCCCGGCCTTCACTGCCTCACGCACTATCAGATAACCAGGATCGCTGATGCCCGGAGTACCGGCATCGCTTACCAAAGCCATACACTCCCCTGCCTGTAATCGGCGAACGAGTGACGTCACCACCTGATGTTCGTTGAATTTATGGAAGGACATCATGGGCCTACTGATGTCGAAATGGTGCAACAACAAACCTGATGTACGCGTATCCTCAGCCAACACAAGGTCGGCCTCGCGCAACACTCGCAGCGCACGGGCTGTGATGTCCTCCAAATTACCCACTGGTGTGGGAACGACATACAATATTCCCATATTCGGCAACAAAAATACGAATTAATTCTTAATTCTTAATTCTTAATTCTTAATTTATTTGTATTTTTGCGACAAATTAAGATACTATAACATAAACGGACTTATGTCATTAAAAATAGCTGAACGTAGCGGTGAAATGATGCGCCAAGGGCGTGTGGAGGTCATCTGCGGCTCCATGTTCTCAGGTAAGACAGAGGAACTTATCCGTCGCATGAAACGGGCGAAGTTCGCTAAACAGAAAGTGGAAATATTCAAGCCTGCCATCGACACTCGTTATTCGCAGGAAGATGTGGTGTCCCACGAAGGCAACAGCATCCCCAGCACACCCGTTGACTCCTCGGCAAGCATACTCTTGATGGCAAGCGACAACGAGGTCGTGGGCATCGATGAAGCTCAGTTCTTCGATCCCGGCATCGTCGATGTATGTCAGGAACTTGCCTCACGTGGCGTACGCGTTATCGTGGCTGGTCTCGACCTTGACTTCCAAGGTCGTCCATTCGGTCCCATGCCTGCCCTCTGTGCCATTGCCGACGATGTTGCCAAGCAGCATGCCATCTGTGTTCGTTGTGGTGCCCTTGCTTATGTCAGTCACCGCATCGTAGCCGGCGAGAAACAGGTGATGCTTGGTGAGAAACAGGAATACGAACCTCTCTGCCGCCACTGCTACCAGGAAGCGATGAAGGGTTAAGGGTTAATGGTTATGGGTTATGGGTTATAGGTTATAGGTTATGGGTTATGGGTTATGGGTTATAGAAATAATGGTTATTGAAAAATGGAAAAGAAGATTACATTCGACAGCTTCATACGCAGCATCACATTAATAATCATGATTATTGGTGTGGGTCTGTTGCTGCGCCGCCTCAGTAGTGTACTGCTGCCATTCTTCATAGCATGGCTTTTTGCCTATATGCTTTACCCACTGGTGCGCTGCCTCCAATACAAATGCCGTCTGCGCAACCGCATCGTCAGCATCGTTGCTGCCCTGCTCATCGTCGCGGCATCCCTTACCGGCATCCTCATGCTCATCATTCCTCCCATCATCGATGAAACGACAAAGTTCAGCGAATACCTTGCCCCCATTACCCAGGAATATCTTGGCAACAACAATATCATCGACAACATCACACGCTTCATAGAGCGTTTTGTCAATGAGAACAATATAGTTCAACTCATCCAACAGGACAATGTCCGCGATGCCCTGCAGGCTGCCATTGGTCAATTCTGGGGACTCATCACACAGACCTTTGGTCTCATTATGGGTATATTTACCGTATTCACAGTCTTCCTTTACCTTTTCTTCATTCTTCTCGACTACGAGAAACTGTCCGAAGGATGGATAAATCTCATCCCTGCCGACAAACGTGTCTTCTTCCAGAGTCTTGCCGATGACGTGGAACACGGCATGAACTCCTACTTCCGTGGACAGTCACTAATAGCATTCATCGTGGGAATCCTGTTCTCAATAGGTTTCCTCATCATCGACTTCCCCTTGGCCATAGGTCTCGGACTGTTCATCGGTCTGCTCAACCTTGTGCCTTATCTTCAACTCATCGGCATCATACCCACAGCCATTCTGGCACTTATGAAGAGTCTTGAAACAGGACAGAGCTTCTGGATTATAGCACTCCTTGCTCTCATAGTCTTTGCAGTAGTACAGACAATACAGGATATGTATCTCACTCCTCGTATCATGGGTAAGGTCATGGGACTCAACCCTGCAGTCATTCTTCTTTCCCTCTCAATATGGGGTTCACTGCTTGGCTTCATCGGTCTCATCATTGCCCTGCCACTCACCACTCTCTGCCTATCCTACTACCGCCGCTTCTTCCTAAAAGAGTGAATTTGCACTTTTTTATGTACCTTTGAGCCGCTCCGCGTCTCGAAGTTAGGCTGCATCTCAGCGCTCGGCGACGTAGGAGACGCTTGCGTAGCGAAGAGGAGCAAGAATTAACTCAAATAAATTTGACCTTTGGTCGAATTTTGTCGCGACTCAGCAAAGACAAAATAAACTTTTTCTTTGCATTTACTGCTCCAAAATTTGGTTTTTCGTTCTATTTGCACTAACTTTGCACCCGCATTCAGCAAAATGCGATTAGGTTGACCCGCTAGCTCAGCTGGTAGAGCACAACACTTTTAATGTTGGGGTCTCGGGTTCGAGCCCCGAGCGGGTCACAAAAGAAGAGAGGTCACCCTCTCTTCTTTCTTTTCCGTGATTCCGTGAATCCGTAATTCCCCTCTATAACCATTAAAGCCTCACCTCCACCGCAGCACCTTCCAGGAATGGCGATGAAGCACGGATGGTAATCGCAGAAGCATCATCATTGGGTTGGATATAAGCAACGAGCCGACCGCCATAAGTACGCAGACGATTACGTTGCTGACGACCGGTAATGGTAGCATCAGAAATATTACCATGCTCCATACCAAGCAAACGGGCACCGCGAACAAATAGTGTCACTTCGTTATCGGCAGTCGGTACCATGTGCCCTTGTTCATCCACTACCTCCACAAACACATGAGCCACAGAATCGGTAGTCACTTTCAGCGCATAAGGCTTCCCTACCGTAGTAATCTCGTACGATGCCCCATTGTCGGCTTCGCAACGCAACGTACCGGGTTCATACTCAATGTCCCAATACAATATATTGGTAGAGGCATCGCGCTGTGGCTCACCTCCCACCTCCTTGCCATTCAACAGCAATCGTGCTGACTTGGCATTGGTATAGCACACAACACGCACATTATCACCTTTCTCCCAGTTCCACACGGCATTAATATAGGGATTCGGTCTATTCACCCTATTTCCCCTATTAAACCTACTAGACCCACTTATCCTATAACTTCCAATATAGCATACAGGCTTATCGCTCCACAGCGAAGCGCGATACCATCCCAAGGGCTTGCGCTGACCGGCCAAGTCCAACAGTCCAGCCGACGAACCTCTGGCAGGCCACTGTCCGCTCTCTCCAAGGTAGTCAATACCTGTCCACAGGAACTGACCGAAGATATGCTCGTTATCCGTCACAGCCTTCCATGCTGCCAAGTCGTGACGGTTCTCTGAGCCATAGATAACTCGCTCGGGATATTTCCTATGGTCCTCGCCATACCTGCTTTCGGTATAGTTATAGCCCACAACATCCACAGCGGACGGATATGCCGTAGCATTCGACATCACCACACCTGCCAAAGCACCCGTCGTGGGACGCGATGGGTCTATATCCTTTACCACCTTCGCCAGTCGTTGGGCAATAATGCCTATGCGCTCGGCATTGGGCTGGTCGGACTTGTAACCGCCGTACATAGGTAGTGTGAACGACCCGTCTCCATCAAGCACGGGATGCGAATAAGGATCGTTGGGATAGTCCACCTCATTACCAATGCTCCACATGAAGATACTGGGATGACAACGGTCTCGGCGCACCATATCTGCCACATCACGGTCTATCCACTCCTTGAAATAAGTGTATGTACCATGAAACTCAGGAACACCGGCATTCCATCCCTTCATCCACTTTCGCTTTGGGAACTCCCATTCGTCAGAAGCTTCGTCCATCACCAACATCCCCACCTCGTCGCAAAGGTCATAAAGTTCGGGGGCATGTGGATTATGACTCATACGAATGGCATTAACACCAATATCCTTCAGCTCCAACAACCGACGACGCCACACCTCCTTAGGCACTGCTGTTCCCAACACACCGGCATCATCGTGAACACACACGCCCTTTACCTTCATCCACTCTCCGTTTAGGGCAAACCCCTTATCGGGAGAGAATTCAAGAGTGCGCAGTCCCACTCGAACTACAGAAGAGTCTGAATATTGAGTATTGAGTATTGTCCTTAGCGTGTAAAGATAGGGACGCTCCAAAGTCCAGCGTTGCGGATTCTTTACAGTCAGCTTCACGGTCTTCTTCTCCTGACTGCCTATCGTGGTCTTCGTCTTTGCCACCACCTTACCCTCTGCATCCATCAGCTCCACCACCGCCTCCATCTTCTCACTCTGAATTTTCAATTTTTCATTTTCAATTTTCAATCTTGAATCATCCACCGTTTCCACATCAACATCCAACTCTGCCCGTTTCGCATTTATGCGAGTCAGTCTATATGCCGTGCCCCACTGAGCCAGATGCACCTTCGGGGCTGTCACCATCCACACGTTGCGATAGATACCTGAACCAGTGTACCAGCGTGAGTCGAACTCCTGACCGTGATCCACACGTACAGCCACCACATTATCACCCTCTTCCAGATATGGTGTCATATCGTACATAAACGAAGCAAAACCACTGGGGCGCTTTCCTAACAAATGACCGTTAAGGTACACTTCCGAATAGTTATACACCCCCTCAAAATATATGAAGCGTGAATAATTATCAATTATCAATTGTCCATTCTTGCTCCTCTTCGCTACGCAAGCGAACAAGTTCGAGCGATCAATTATAATATGTCGTCTGTACCAAGCCACGCCACCGGGCAGATAACCCTGACACGAACCTTTGTCGGGCGACATCGGCAACTCCACTCCCCAGTCGTGGGGCAGGTCCACCTTGCGCCACTTCGAATCGTCGAAGCCCTTTTCCTTCATTCCGTCCTGCTCCTTAATATTCCAAGCGGCATCCATACGAAGGAAACTCCAACCTTTGTTCAGTTTCTCGGCATGACCGAACGACACCTGTGCCGATGCTTGTCCCGCTGTCATTAGCAGGACTAAGAGTGAAGTCATTATTCTTCTCATATATCTCTATTTCATTCCAATACGAAGAAAACGGGTAAGACGAGCGGCTAACGATGGCTCTCTGTTGTCGATGAAAGCATCAAGTATTCGTGTGCGTCCCGACATAGGAATCACATCATAGTCCGCTATTGCGGCCGGAATAAGACAACTGAAACCCTCACGCAGCACAACTTCGGCCTGAGTACTCCTTACACGCAACTTACAGTCTCCCTTCAGGCACATCGTAATGACAAAACTGTCATGCTTGATAAGATTCCGATGGAATGGCTCTTTTAATTCCATCACGCGGACACTGAAGAAAGGTGAGTCAACAACTCGGTTGGCTCGGTTCTCAAGGTTAGAATACTCCGTCCTGTACTCATTCTCAACCTTATAGTTCAGAGCCTTGGCGGCAAGTTCCGTATGCAATTCACGCGGTTTGCCATCAAGTCCCGGTCTGTTGTAGTCAAAGATACGATAGGTAACGTCACTCGACTGCTGTACCTCGGCAAGCAACACTCCGCTGCATGCAGCATGAACTCGTCCCGAAGGAATGTAAAAGACATCACCTACATGAGCCTCATGTCGTGCCAAAGCATCCACTATCGTACCGTCCTCAACCTTCTTCTTATACTCCTCCGGAGTAAGTTCCTGCTTGAATCCTGAGTAAAGACAGGCACCGGGTTCTGCATCCAGCACATACCACATTTCTGTCTTACCCATCTTGCCGTGCTCACGCTTCGCCATCTCATCATCGGGATGCACCTGTATCGACAAGTTACCCCTGATATCCAAGAACTTCACCAAAAGCGGAAGTTTACCACCATAGCGCTTGGCAACCTCGCGTCCCAATATCGCTTCGGGCATTTTGGCAATGACCTCGGGAAGAACATATCCTGCCCATGTACCATTGGCAATAACACTTGGCGAACTCTCTACGGCACTAACCTCCCAACTCTCGCCTATATGGTCCATTTCCGCCAAGCCCTTCCATTGAGCCAATTTACTACCGCCCCACACCACTTCATGCAGGTTCAGTTCAAACAGCATCGGGTAAAGTTTAGAGCGCTGCGCCTCTATCACGCAGCCTATTGTCATCACACGCACATCAGTGATGGCACGCAGCTCATGACTCACGCAACTCTTTACATACACGAATTCATCAGCATGGCAATGCGTCAGTTCATTATCCAACAGCACATCCAGATCACCGCTCATCACATAGAAGGCTTCTTGCATATCTGGGTGGATATGGGCTTGTGCCACTTCTCCAGCCTTTAAGTCCGTCACGGCAATCTGAGTGAGCGAACACCCGCTCTCGTTAGCCGCCAGCAGAACACGCTTCAGTCCGACATCGTGCGATGTAGTTACCGGCTTAATTTCACTTAATAATCTCTTCATCACTTTGCGCTTTTCCATGTTTCGCTTCCTTCCGCTCTTTCCATTTATCCCAGAATCCGTGAGGCCTTTGTTCCGCAGTTCCACTATGTCCCATTCTCACAAACGGTACTCTGATGCCAATACCTCCCGAGAAATACTTACACTTCTGCAACGAAGCCTGCAGCGTCACATATCGCCACAACGTACAGTCCGCACCGATATTAGCATACTGCCCGTCATATTCTCCTATGAATCTCAGCGGTTTGTAGAACGAAGGTTGATATGTCAAACCTCCAACCACTCCATTCCACCTCTTATTTCCCTTCAGTCTCCAATACCTGTATGCCAAGTGAAAACCGAAACACTGCTTCCAAAGATCCACATGCTTACTTGCAGCAATATAGAAATTCTGGTAAAAGTTACTGGCAGACCCACCATTGTCACGAGATCCCCAAGTATCCTGAGCCCCTAGAACCACCGAAGGCCACCATTTCTTCTCGCGTACTGGCTGTACTCTTCCCGAGAAATAACGGTCCTTAGCATAGTAACCGACTTTCGCATTCGGATTAAGATTCTTATGGTGTTTTTCTAACGTATAGCCATAAGCAACCTCTAACCACCTGAACGGCTGTATAGACAGATAGTTTGACCATGAGTTATATTTCTTCCCATCAATCTTTATCATATCTGGAACCATACGTTTGTTCAGATAATGAGCACCGATATGGGCCACAGGTACAGTGTCCATATCAGCCGACGGAACGTTTATCAGACCGTTCATTCCGTAATACTGTTGCGCCGAAGCGCTAAGCATCATAAACAAAGATGCTATTATCGATACAATCCTGTTCCCCATTTTACATCCATTTGATATTCACGTTCATTTTCTTCAGGATCCGTATGATATTTCTTCATAGAATACCCATCTGACTGTGCGTTGTATGTCAACCTAAAGTTCGACGCAGGTCTAACTCTCACCTTCCTGTATTTCTTATACTTATATGGAGGTATCATCATCACCACCCTAAAGCCTCCCGAAAACCGGTTAGTATATGACTTCAAAGTCGTATGACGATATAACTCATGATATTGTGCAAAAGCACCTACCGAACAATGATTGAAGTGACAATAGGCCTCGCCCTCCATACCAAAATCCTCGTTGATATATCGTCCACCGCTCAGTCTGAACTCTGTTGCCCATTTGTCTATCCAAAAATTGGCACCGATTGTTCCTGTTGGTGTCCAGCCCTTAGTCTCAAAGGCATGTTCCTTTACCGACAGCCACCACATATTCGTCACTCCCACTCTCGCCTGCAGCATAAACCACGAGCATACAGGCATCATCCATCTCACGTCCACGCCATAGCGGTCACGGGTAAACAGTCCAGCTGTAAACTTTAGGTGATTGTCTTTTTTAAGCGACAGTTCCTTCGACACTGCCGCCATCCCCAATCGTGGGTACTTATAACTCGACGAATATCCGAGGTTCAACACAGCATAGCTCAACTGTGCTGTCGTCATCCATCCCTTGCCCATGTTCCACCTCACGCCCGGCGTCAAGTTTATAAGTGCATTATACAGACGCATGAAATTCGTGTCGCTGTAACTCAAATCCGCTCCACAGAACACTTCCACCACACTCTTCTTTCCCTGCGTCACCGAATCCCCCTTCTCCTCCGCAATCCCGCAATCCCCTGATTCCGTAATTCCAGCGTTAGCACTCAACGCTGTCGCTAACATCACTATTAATACCAATATTCCTTTCCTCATCTCCTTTCGCTCACCCAAAAATTTTCAATTTTCAATTATCAATTTTCAATTTAATCTTCAATTTCCCATACGCTCTCTCCACCTTTGCCAACGCCTTCTCCACACTCTCATCGCGTGCCAGCAGTACGCCCATACGGCGATGTCCCTTCACAAAGGGCTTACCGAATATCCTTATTTGCACATCAGGTTCAGAGAGAACCTCTTCCAAGTTCTCAAACTCCACCATAGTGGTATCACCTTCCACCACGATAGCCTTTGAGGCACTGGGACCGAAGAAGTTAACTTTGGGAATGGGCAGACCCAATACTGCACGGGCATGAAGTGCAAACTCCGACAAGTCTTGGGAAATCATTGTCACCATACCCGTATCGTGCGGACGGGGCGACACCTCACTAAATAGGACTTCATCACCACACACAAACATCTCCACACCAAATATTCCGTATCCTCCCAATGCATCGGTAATTTTCTTTGCGATGTCCTGAGCTTGAGCCAGTGCCTTTTCACTCATGGGCTGTGCCTGCCACGACTCGCGATAGTCGCCATCCACCTGATGATGTCCGATAGGTTTAAGGAATGTCGTACCGCCACAATGGCGCACGGTAAGCAGGGTAATCTCATAGTCGAACTTCACAAAGCCCTCTACTATTACCTCACCACCACCGGCACGACCACCCTCTTGGGCAATCTTCCAAGAAGCATCGGCATCGGCAGGAGTCTTACATACGCTTTGTCCGTGTCCCGACGAACTCATTATGGGTTT
>Ga0247611_10003748_pt1 | contig 22073 bp, 18 predicted proteins | sample 177DNAGHGhighgp2_FD_192422 | JGI IMG/M metagenome (GOLD analysis project Ga0247611, IMG submission 192422) | Sheep rumen microbial communities from Palmerston North, Manawatu-Wanganui, New Zealand - 1770 DNA GHGhigh gp2 | ecosystem: Host-associated > Mammals > Digestive system > Stomach > Rumen... | reverse complement strand
AAAAAGAAAAGAACACATTGAAGATATATACAACTTCAAAAAAGATGTGATTTTAAATAAATTAAGTGACATAAGGTATGAATATGTTAGTTTTATTTGTTATAGTCTAACCAAGATAAAGAATTTCATAACCTATATTAACAGTAATGATAAAAAATTATGTTTTTTTACTGTTGGTGCTAATTTTGTTTTTATCTATTCGAAAAAATACAGGTGTGTTTTTGGTCTTTCTTTGTCTTTATGCGAATATTGTGGAATTGATAAAAGTAAGATAATAAACAAGATAAAATCTAATCCTAATAACAAAATTATCAATGGTTTATCATTCATTGATGATGAAATAAGACGAATTATAGGTGATAACATACATTATATGCTCCCACTTTTTGAATATTTCGTTTAATCCGCACTATTTATTATAAATAAAGTTCTTATAACTATAATATTATGTCACAAAGATTTATAAGCAAACATGGTCGCAGAAAATTAATACGTCCGGTAAGAAATAGTATGATTCTTAACAAGATTGAAGTTTCTGCACCTGAAATGGATGTTCCTTCTGTAGTGGAGACAAATGTTGCTGAGGAAAAAGACCTTGATGGCGTAGAGAAACCAAAGGCAACAAGGAAACCTCGTAGAAAGAAAGAAACCAAACCCGTAGTTGAAAATAATGAACAAAATGTTGAAAATATGAACGAGAATATTGAAAAAATAAAGAAAATCGTAGGTCAAGACGTTGAAATTCCTGAACGTCAAGTTAAAATTGAAAAGAAAGATAAGGGCTTAATTGAACGTACCGAGAATAGCGCAATCCTTATCACCGAAGATAATAAAATGATTTTAAACGATTAATAACAGAATGGAAGATTTATTGAAAAAATATCATCTTGAAGAAGCACAAAAACGCATTATGCAGTTATGTGAATACTCTTTCAAGACAGGTCTTGCTGAGGCAGATGATGACCAAGATAACCCTTTCATGAACAATAACCAGAACAATCAGGATATGGGTCCAGGAATGTCTCCTGGCCAAGGTATGAACAACCAACAGGGTCAGGGTATGGGTGACCCTCAGGGTCCTGGTATGAGTCCTGATAACGGTATGGGCGGTCCACAAGGTGGTCCTGGTATGGGTCCCGATAATGGTATGAATGGTGGTGGAATGGACCAAGGTATGGGTGGCCCTCAGGGTCCTGGTATGGGTCCCGATAATGGTATGGGCGGTCCACAAGGCCCTGATGACAGTATGGGACAAGACCCAACTGCCGATATGCCCCCAACGGATAATTCTCTACCACAAGGTGATGAATTTCCTGGTCCTGAAGAACCACAAGGTGACGAAATGCCACCAGAAGATATGGAAGATGAGGAAGCCGAAGATGAAGATGTCATTGATGTTGATGACCTCACACAGTCTCAGGAAGCCACAGAATACAAAATCGATGGTGTAAATGATAAGATTTCAGCATTGTTGAAAGTCACTACAAAGTTTGTTGATGCCATAAAGGATAATGAAAGACAAATCCAAGACCTTAGGCACGAGATTGAACGTAGAAACCCAACTCCTGAAGAAAGAATGAATATACGTTCACAATCATCTTATCCATATGGAGAAACACCACGTGATTATTGGGATAAAAAACGTGAAGAAAACCCCAATTACAATATCATTTACGATAATGATGTTTCACCGAAGGATGAGGATAAAGAATTTGAAATTAGACGAGAAGACCTTGAAAATCTTGATAAAAGGTCCCTTGCAGATTCATTGGAATTTCCAAAAGAGTTAAGAGATTATCTTGATTTTTAAAGAACAACAGTTTTTTCTTTGTTTTTAGATAAAAAAATAGTATATTTGTATAGAAAGTGAATGAAAGATGAAAGTATGAAATAAAATTAAAAATAAGATTGACTTATGAATGATGAAAGATTAATGATTGAAGAACAATTTGAGGATGAAAAAGGCAGGAAGAATGATTACAAGCCGAAATTTGAATTTGATGAAAAGAATTATTTTAATGAGAAGCCTAAAAAGGGAGAAAAAAAGAAGGTATCAAAGATAAGGTTGCTCCCAATCAATGGAACTGAAAGGTATTTTAAGGGTTTTGATAATTTTAAAGCATTTTTCTCAACCCATATACACTCACTTAAAGTTGATAAGGAGATTTCACAGAGTGGTTTTAAAAAATTCATTTGTCTGAATGATGAGAAATTAGAAGGGCAATTTTCACATTGTCCTTTGTGTGACAAGTCAAGAGAATATTATAAGAAAGCGAATGAGGCTGAAACCGAACCCGAACAAAAAGCGTTTAAAAAGATAGGTTCTGACTATAGAGCCAAGAAAACCTATATTGTTCGTGTAATAGAAAGGGGACACGAAGAAGATGGCGTTAAGTTTTGGCGTTTTAATGAACATACGGGTGGAACTGGAATTTTTGACCTTTTGAAAGAATTGTATGATATACGTAACAAGGAGTCGGTAGAACAGACAGGTGAAAAATACAATATATTTGACCTGAAGAATGGAAGGGACATTATTGTTACATCAACATATGATGCAGATTCTAAGAAGTATTCAGTAAGTATTGCAGATGCTGGTTTCCCCACACCAATTTCAAAGGATGACGAACAAATAATGGAGTGGATTAACGATGAAAAAATATGGACAGATGTTTATGCAATCAAGTCTCCTGAATATATGCAAATCATAGCAGATGGTGGAATACCAATCTATGATAAAACAAAAAAGAAATGGGTTTCAACCACTGAGTCAGAGTCTGATGATGAAGATGAAAAAAACACTGAAGAAACACAGGAAGAAACAACAAATGATGAAGTTGAAGAAGTTACTGAAGAAACAGAAAGTAATGATATAGTGGATGATTTACCATTTTAAATGAAACTGTTTGTAACCTAATATGATAAATGCGGTCAGAAATGGCCGCATTTTCTTTTTAATAATCATTTTCAATATTTATAATAAAAACGGTATGACTTCGCATATTGAAGAAATAATAGATGTAATGAAGCGTATAGATGAAAGTTTTAGGGACTATATGCTTTTAATGGAAAGTCAGGAATCAAAATCGATTTCTGCTGCTGTTAATTTGGTTATGAAACATGATGGCTGCACCAAAGAAGAAGCCGACAATTATGTAAGAAATCGTGTACGTAATACTTTTCCTGCATTAAGAAATGAAAAAACGGCAAAATTCATATTAGGAACAACAAGATTATTGTTAAATGATGAGTTTAATGATGACAGTATAAAGAATAAGTTTGAAATTGCTTTGGGTTATGCTGCAAGCAATGAACACATCAATAATTTTGACCGTAATCTGAATGGTTTGTCGGCCCAAGGGGTGATAAACTGTTTTGCTGAACAAATTCAACAAGATTTGGAAAACGAAAAAAATGATGTAAATTCAACTGAGTATTCTAAAAACAATGATTATACTATAATAAAAATAGATAGTTATGAGCAAGCAAGTGCTTATAATCAATATACAGACTGGTGTGTAACAAGAGAACCAAGTTATTTTAATCACTATACAGACGGTGGTATTGGACAGTTCTATTTTTGCCTTAGGAATGATTTTAAAGAAGCAAAGAGAGAAATGGGAGAGAATAACCCTTATGATTCGTATGGGTTATCAATGATTGCGGTATGTGTGGATGAAGATGGCAGACTTAAAACCTGTACAAGCAGATGGAACTCGCCAGATGCACCTGATGGCCATCTTTTTACCGCTAAACAACTAAGTGAACTTTTGGGCGTTAACTTCTATTCAACTTTTGAACCTAATAATAATTGGAAAAACGAGTTTGACTATGCAATGCGATGCCTGAAGAATGGTGAACCTGTTTGGAAAGTATTTGATGAGTCAGAAGAAGAAGGTGGTTACTTCTATGTTAAGTTAAATACAAAATGGAACATCTACGATGAAAATAATAAGAGATTTTTAAGTAAAAAATGGTTTGATAACATACAAGAATTTTTTGATAATGGTTTTGCTGTTGTAATACTTAACGATAAGTATAATATGTTAAATGAAAAAGGTGAAATTGTATTTAGTGATTGGTTTGATTATATTGCTGGTATAGATGATGGATGCCGTAGGGTTGTTAAAAATGAACATCAGAATTTCATAGATAAATATTGTAGGTTTATTTCTAATGACTGGTTTGAAGACGCTGATAATTTTTATGATGGCCTTGCTTATGTTGGAAGAAGAAAAACTGATGATTGGAGGCATTGTGAATACAATTACATTAGGCCCGATGGAAGTTTTTTACTTAATGATTGGCTTGACGATGCACAATCTTTTCAAAATGGCCTTGCCAAAGTAGGAATGGGTGATAAAGAGAATTTTGTTGATACCAATGGGAATTTTTTGATTGATTGTTGGCCTAATCGGGTATGGAGATTTTATAAAGGTAAATCAATAATTAAATTGAACGACAAATATAATCTTGTAGATAGAAATGGAAATGTGTTGCTTGAACAATGGTATGACGGAATTGGTACTTGCTATGATGATTGCTATTTGGTTGTATTAAATAAAAAATATAATTTCATTAAAAGAGACACACTAACTTTGGTTTCACCAAATCAATGGTATGATGATGCAAGTCCTTTTAATGAAGGTTTTGCTTCTATTAAACTTAAAGAAAAATGTAACTTTATTGATACATCAGGTAGAATTCTATGTCCGCAGACATGGTTTGATGATGTTATTGATGATTTTGATGGTGGACGTGCTTATGCAGTTATTGGCGACACGCGAGTCAAGGTTATAACCAATGGTACCATATATGTTGATGGAAAAATAACATAAAAAAATCGCGATTTTATTTTTCTGTATGGTTTTTTTGTAGTATATTTGTAAAAAAAAGATAGTGGCAAAGTTATATTTCAAATATTCTACAATGAACGCTGGTAAATCAGGAATGCTGTTAATGCAAGCATTTCAGTTTAATGAGAGAAATATACCATTTTTGTGTCTTAAGTCATCGATAGATACACGTGATGGCGATGATGTTATAGCGTCAAGGATTGGTATTAAAAGAGAATGTATTTCAATATTACCTGACGATGATTTATACAAAGTAATTGATAACTACATTGTTGAAGCATCATTGGTTGGTTTGGATAAGCCTTTATGGTTACTTGTTGATGAATGTCAATTCCTTACTTCTGAACAAGTAGATTCCTTAGGAAAAATTGTTGATAAATTGGAGATAAACGTTCTTTGTTATGGACTTAGAACTGATTTCACTACGCATTTATTTGAAGGTTCAAGAAGGCTTATGGAAATTGCGGATGATATAACAGAGGTTAAATCATCTTGTTCTTGTGGAAGAAAGGCATTATTTAATGCGCGTTTTGATTCATCGGGAAGACTTATAACCGATGGTGAACAGATTGTTATTGGTGGAAATGATATGTATGTCACTTTATGTAGGAATTGTTATTATACTTTGTTACAAAAGCAAAAGATGCAAGATAATCAGAAACTTTTAAATTAATGTAATTTATGGCAAGACAAGCAATTAAAAAAGGTGCCGGCATAAAGGCAACTAAATTTAGTGTTGAAAATCTGAAAAACGACTTATTGGGCGAAAAGGTTGCAAAAACTGCAGATAAGGAATTGGAGTGGATTATTATGCCGAAGGGATTTCAGGATGCGTTAAAATTACCAGGAATACCTATGGGACGAGGTGTAACAACTGTTAGGGGTTGGTCTGATACAGGAAAAAGTACAATTAAAAATTGCGCTATAGCAGCAGCAATGAGACAAGGAATTTTACCTGTTATTTTTGAAACAGAGGGTAATTTTGATTTCCAATATGCAAAGGATTGCGGAATGGATATTGAACCTGTTTATGAAGATGTTGAATATGTTGATGAAGAGACGGGTGAAGTTACTATAAAGAATGAAATTACAAATTGGAAGGGCGATTACATATTGTTCACTAATTCTAAGATTTGTGAATTTTGTGGTGATATGGACTACTCAACAGGAACAAAGAAGGCTAAAAAACGCAAGGTTGCCGTGATTGAGGATATTGCTTACATTATTAACACTTTCCTTGATAAACAGGATAATGGAGAAATTCCTATGCCTCTTCTGTTTGTTTGGGATTCAGTTGGCAGTATCCAATCATATAAGTCATATGCATCAAAGGTGGGTAACAATCAGTTCGATGCAAATGCAATTGCAGTTGCATTTAAACCAATTTTTGGACGTATTTCAGCATCAAAGGAAGTAGGTTCACCATACACAAATACATTGTTGGTTGTTAATAAGATTTGGCAAGATTCAATGAATTCAATGGGTGGCGCAGTTTCTGTTGAAAACAATGGTGGAAAGGCTATCTTTTATGCAACACGTTTAGGAATACATTGTGGCGGTACTGCAAAACCTGCCACAAAGAAGTTAAAAGCAACACTTAAAGGTCAGGAATATCAATATGGTACACTTGCAAAATTAAGTGTATTCAAGACACAGTTACCTGTTCCGTTTAACATTGTTTATAATGGAACTATATGTTGTGTACATAATGGCATTATCTCTGAAGATGAACTTGATGAGTATAAGAAGAAGGAGTTACCACACATTTTTGAAAAAATCAAACAAATGGCAGATGGTAAACTTAATGACGTATCTGCTGATGATATAGAATTTACAGAAGAAGGCTCTATGGAGGGTTAAAAGATGGATGAAGAACATATTGAAGAATTAGAACTGTGGCTCGTGAAACACGGCTACTATATTGGCAATAGCGAAGTTGCAAAGTCTTTACGTGAACTTGCAGACCGTTGGGATGATTAAATTAAGTTTAATAATAAAAAGAAAGATAAAATGGAAGTAGTTTTAATTAAAAAAGCGAAGTACAATTTAGACGAGGAAAAGTATACACCAATTCCTGGTGATGTGTTTGAAATGTTAATGGATACAGATGGTGTGACCGAGGATTTAGATACACTTCCTAAGGTTATCATGTTTGAATCTCGTGATGATTACGTTAAGTATGACCCTAAGGACATTGATTTTACAAAAGATGTATACATTTCAAAGAAAGGTCAGATTTTCTGTTTTTTAAAGACAAAATTAACAATACCTTCATCTAATGCAACCAATACCAAAGAAGATAAAGGAAAATAAGCCTAACATTGGTGAAAAACAATTTACTACACTACTTGTTGATGGTTCTAATGTTTTAGAACTGTCATCGTTAGGGGACAGGAGAGTATCAAGCAACGGGAAAACTGTTGGTGGTATTTTCCAGTTCCTTTTGCAGTTAAAACTTCTACTTAGAAAGGGCAATTTTCGTTATGTATATGTTTTTTGGGACGGACAAAATTCTGGGTTTTATCGTTATCTTTTGAATAAAGAATATAAAATGAACCGAGATAAGGATTATGAATCTGAACTTGAAGATGGACTTTCCGATTACATGAAGGAAGTTAACGCAAGAATTAGAAATATGGAAAGATATTTCCGTGCAAAAAATAAAAAGGAACAAGAGGAAAGAAAAAAAGAGAAAGAGATATTTTATGAACAGCGTGAAGTAGTAATGCAATGTCTTGAAGAGTTGTACGTAAGACAATGTTTAGCAGACAAGGTTGAAGCAGATGACTTTATTGGTTATTATGTGTTGAATAAAAAACCTAATGAAAGAATTGTAATTGTTTCTAATGATAGAGATTTGACACAGTTAATAAGTGATGATGTTATAGTCTATGTCCCTTCACTTAAAAATTTTTTAACAACCAAAAATCATACCCAAGAGATAGGTTATGATTATCGTAATGTACTTTTAAAGAAAATTATATGTGGCGATGCATCAGACAGCATTAAAGGGATAAAAGGTGTTGGAGAAACAACATTGTTTAAAAATTTTCCTGAAATAAAGGAACGAGAAGTGACATTACAGGAAGTCATTGATAAAGCGAAATTATTGAATGAAACACGTGTTAAAGAAAAGAAAAAACCACTTAAATGGGCAGAAAATATAGTAAATCGTGTAACCGATGGGTGCCAAGGGGAAAAAATATACGAAATAAACGAAAAAATAATTAATTTAAGAAAACCCATTCTGACGGAGGAAGCAAAAGAAATTATTGACTCGATGAGGTATAACCAAATAGACCCTGAAGGTAGAAGTTTTGAGAATTTGTATAAAATATTAAATCTTGCGGATGTAGACGAATTAAAAGATGAAAGTAAATTTGCCAGTTTTTTTACAGAATTTAAATATCTTATAGATAAAGAACAGAAAAATTCTTGAAAAAAGGTTTTTGATTAACAAAAAAAGTAGTATATTTGTAAAGAAAAACAATAGGTTTATGTGCTTTAATATTAAATTAGATTTATATGGAGAAAGAAATTAAGAAGAATGCCGTTAGTAATGAGGCGTACAAGGAAAGATTTCAATTTTTGTTGTGGATTAATGACAACATCATATGCCAAAGGTATTTCAAGATAATGGGCTTTAATCCTGATTCGGTTGGTTCAGAGGAATTACTTGAAACACTTGAAGAGTGTGTTGAAATGATTAAAGATGATTTGAACTACAAGAGTTCACTTTATCAGTCAATTGTTAATGATAAACCAGTTAAACTTACTGGTTTCAGTAATAACATGGAAAATCTTAACGACTTGTATCTACTAATCAATGATGAAATCAGTGGTAGTGTGTATCTGTCTGATGGAACAATAGTTGATAAAACATATTTTAATTATTCAGATGACATTAATGATGTCTATGATGATGAGGATACAAAACCTTGGGATGTTGTATTCAAATTTGAATTTCTAATTGATGACCGTAACGTATTTGAAAGAATATGGGATGGTAGTGTATATCCTAAGTTTGTTAGGAACAGTGTTGATTTGTCCAATTCCATTACAGGGTACACAAAAACCGGTAATGTGAATTTTACATCAAATGAAGGTATCTCCAATTACCTTAAACTTGACAGGGTTGATTTGGTGTATTATATGATTAGAAAAATCGTTGATGCCATGAGTGGTAATTTTGATAACCCTGATGCATATACTCATACTATCAATTTTGAAAAGTGCGCATTGGAATTTGACAATGAAAAATACGAAGAAGTACGAGTTTTTGATTTGGTGTCAGGAAATTCACATCCTGAGAAAAAAGCACATGCACATCCTGTAAAGACTGTTGGTCCAAAGGAGTATTATTATGCCAATAATAACAGAAAACTTGTTGATTCTTATTACAAGTGGACACGTGATAAGACACGTAAATATAATGCATGGTTGAATCGTTGTGAAAGATATGCTGACAGTGGTGGTTTAACACCCGGTGAATGGGACCATTTTGAAAAATATTGTTAATTTATAGTTCATACTATTATTGTGGCGGTATAATTTTTAAAAACCGCCACTTATTTTAACTTTTTTAATAAAGTTTATGGCTAAAACAGTAGATAAAAGTACACTTGGTTATTTAGGAGAAGATTTTCAGATAAAATTGGTAAAATGTTTCTTTGAAGATAAAAATTTTTTTATTTCATTGGAACAGATTATCGACCAAAATATGTTCACCAATGAATACCTAAGAAGAATTGTCGGTTTTCTTAAAAGCCGTTACAATGAAAAAGAAGTGGTATGCACATATGGTGAAATGGACATATTGATAAGGAAGAATATCAGTGATTCCATAACAGTGATGTCAATGTTAGAATTGCTTAAAAAAATTCAAGACATTGACCTTGTTGGCCTTGACCTTATTGAAGATGAATCTGAAAGATTTTTCAAACAACAGAACCTTGTGAAAGCAATAAATAAGGCAAATGATATTATTAAACGCGGAAATTATAGTGAGTACTATGAAATAGAGGACTTGTTTAAAACGGCACTTGAAACAAATACCAAAGAAGAATATGGATGGCATTTGTTCGAAAATATAGAAAATGACCTTAGAGAAGATTATCGTGAAACTATAACAACTGGTACACCAGAACTTGATGAAGCGTTATATGGTGGCCTTGGTAGAGGTGAACTTGGTGTCATTGTTGCCCCATCGGGAGTTGGAAAAACAAGTATTTGTACAGGTTTTGCAGCAGCAGCAGCGTTGTCAAAAACAAAGGACAACAATTATCAAGGCTATAAGGTACTTCATTTCTATTTTGAGGATACCGATGAATCAATTAGAAGAAAATACTATGGGTATATTCTTGATATTGATGCTATGAATCTTAGTGACCCACAAATACGCCCAAAGGCAATAGCAGACCTTCAGAACTTGACAGAAGAAAGAAAAATGCTCAAAGAGAATATTATGGGCGAACAATTATCTTCTGGTGAAGTTACCGCATCACAAATCAAACGAAAAATTGAGTCTTATACAGCGAGAGGGTTTAAACCTGACCTTGTTATAATTGACTACTTTGAATGTCTGAAACCCGAAGAAGCACAGGGTTTTAATGAAAGTGAGTGGACTAAGGAAGGTATTACAATGAGAAAGTTGGAGAGTATTTGTAAGGAGAAAAAGATTGCCTTATGGGTTCCAGTGCAGGGTACAAAAAGTTCACTTGGTGCTGATTTTGTAGGTCTTATGCATGCAGGTGGCTCAGTTGCAAAGGTCCAAATCGGACACGTTATAATTACGCTGGCAAGAACAGATGAACAGAAATCCCAACACAGGCTTAATGTTTTCATTCAGAAATTACGTGCGGTTGCTATTGGCACGGATAAATTCAACAATGTCAAATTTAATAATGGTACTTGTAAATTTGACATGTCAGATAGGGGTGAAGTAGATGATGAAGTCTTTGAAAGTGGTATGCAAAGCCAACAAAATAAGATAGCAAAACAATCTTTGAAGAATACAAGAGCCGCTTCAAAATATTAAAAAAATTTTCATGCTGATATATAAGTGATTACGCTTTTTTGACAATTTTTTCAAAAAAATTAAAAAAATTGTTAGATATGTATATTATATAATTCACAAAATAAACAATAATTTATGAAAGTAATAAAGCGAGACAAAACTACAGAAGTCTTCCAGATAGAGAAGATAAAAAATGCTATTTCTCGTGCATTTGAAGCGTGTGGTAAAGAAGTCCCACCTTCATTTTTTGATTGTATTGCGGACAAATATAATGTAAATGAGGGTGATGAAACACAGGTTCATGTAGAACAAATCCAAGATGATGTTGAGAATTGTCTGATGGAAGTAGACAAAGAAGTTGCAAAAGCTTATATCATCTATCGTTACAACCACAAACTTATTCGCGAGAATAAAGACAAGTTAATTAAAGGCCTTACCAAGAAGTTAATGGCCGAGGATGTTGAGAACCAAAATGCGAATCTTGACGAACATTCATTTGGGGGTAGAATGGGTGAAGCAACAAGATTGGTTACAAAGGAATATGCTCTTGATTATTGTATGTCAAGAAAAGCGAGAAGAAAACACCTTAACAATGAGATTTACGTTCACGATATTGACTCTTATGCTGTTGGTATGCATAATTGTTTGACTTTACCGTTGGATGATTTACTTGCTAATGGGTTTAATACAAGACAATGTGATGTACGACCAGCAAATAGTGTAAATACTGCAATGCAACTTGTCGCAGTATTATTCCAATTGCAGTCATTGCAGCAGTTTGGTGGTGTTTCTGCAAGCCATATTGATTGGACAATGGTTCCTTATGTCAGAAAATCATTCTTTAAACATTACCGTGACGGTATGAAGTATTTGAAGAATGAGGAATTGGAGAAGATTGATAATATCACAGAATTATCTATTGATGATGAATTTTACAAGAAAAACCGCAAAGTCTATAATTTTGCAATGGATATGACCAATAGGGAAATTCATCAAGCAGTTGAGGGAATGTATCACAATCTGAATACACTACAATCACGTAGTGGTAATCAATTACCATTTAGTTCAATTAATTATGGTACTTGTACTTTGACAGAGGGTAGAATGGTAATAAAAGCGATACTTGAAGTGTCGATTGAAGGTATGGGAAGATTTCACAAGACATCAATATTCCCTTGTGGCATTTTCCAGATGATGAAAGGTGTGAACAGAAAAGAAGGTGAACCAAATTACGATTTGTTCAAATTGGCTCTTGAATCAACATCAAAGAGATTATATCCTAATTATGCAAACTGTGATTGGAGTGGTAATGCTGGTTATGATATTAATGACCCAAGAACATATTTCAGTACGATGGGTTGTAGAACTGCTAATGGTTTTGATATTAACGGTTTAGGACAATTAAAAGACGGTAGAGGTAATATTTGCCCTGTTACTATCATATTACCAACACTTGCAATGCAAGCAAAACAGTTTGTTTGGGCAAAAGCGAAAAAAGAAGAACGAGTATGCTCAAATGATGAAATCGTTGCTCATTTTATGCGTGTTCTTGATAGAAATATCAGTGATGCTAAGGATATGTTGATTGAACGCTTTGAGTGGATTTGTAGTCAAAATCCTGCAAGTGCAAAATTTATGTGGGAAAACAATACAATGGCAGGTTATGTTCCCGAAGAAGGTATAAGGTCAGCATTAAAACATGGCACCATTGTGATTGGACAACTTGGCCTTGCAGAAACTCTGCAAATCCTTATACAGTGCGACCACACAGAAGAACGTGGAATGGAACTTGCCAAAAAGATTGAGGCTTTGTTTAAAAAACGCTGTGCAGAATTTAAGGAAGAATATAAATTGAACTTTGGTGTTTATTATACACCTGCTGAGAATTTGTGTTATACGGCAATGAAACGGTTTAGGGATGAATATGGTGTGATAAAGAACGTTTCTGATAGGGATTATTTCACAAATTCAATGCATGTACCAGTATGGCATGAAATGACACCGTTTGAGAAGATTGATATTGAGTCACAACTTACGGGTTATTCTTCTGCCGGCTGTATTACTTATGTTGAACTTCCAAGTACAACTAAACATAACATCGAGGCATTAGAAACGATTGTAAATTATGCAATGGATAAGGATATTCCTTACTTTGCTATTAATGTGCCTAATGATATTTGTAATGATTGCGGATATACTGATGAGATAGGTGATACTTGCCCACAATGCGGAAGTAGCAATATCCAACGATTAAGACGAGTAACAGGTTATTTGACAGGTGATTACAAAACAGCCTTTAACGAAGGCAAACAAAAAGAAACTGAAGAAAGAGTTAAGCATAATAGGGAGGTTTGTGTATGAAATATGTCAAAATAACTTATACTGATGTTAATAACGGTTTAGGAAACCGTGTAACATTATGGATTTCTGGTTGCTCCCACCACTGCAAAGGATGTCATAATCCTGAAACTTGGGATTTTAACTATGGCAGGGAATTTGATGAAGAGGTTGAGAACAAGTTGTTTGAAATCCTTGATTTACCGTATGTAAAGGGTTTAACTCTTTCGGGTGGTGACCCAATAGACAGTGCAGAAGATGTCCTTGAACTTGTAAAGAAAGTGAAACAAAAGTTCCCGAAGAAAGATATATGGCTTTATACGGGTTACTGTTTCAATAAGGATTTCGTTAAATTCAACGGGATTGAAGAATATGTTGATGTGATTGTTGATGGGCCTTTTGTTGAAGAATTGAGAGATACCACGTTAGCATTTAAAGGTTCTAGAAATCAGAGAACAATATTTAAAACAGAAAATGGATGGGTAGTTAAAGAATCTTAATATTCTATTCAAGTTTTAATGATTTTGCATCGTTTTAAATGGTATTAAAACGGTGCATTTTTTATTAAAACCAGTTTGAACAATATTTATTAAAAAACAGTAAGATGATGATAATCAACGATAGAATAATAGAGAAAGTGACAAGGGAAGTGCTTTCAGGATATTTAAATGAAGCGCGTCCTAGAAATGTTGGTGACAATATCATTAAAAACAGAGGCAGAAAAGCAACAAGATTAACTACAAGAATACGTCAGATAAAGGAAAAGGCAAAAGAATATGGTTTAACTAAGAGACTTTATAATGATGAAAAGAAAACGCTTGAGGAATATGAAGCAATAATCAATTCATTTGGGTGTGATTTCAATATAGAAGATGAAAGATATATTCTACAACCCGCTACAGAGAATGGTGCAAGGTTAGGTAAGCAGTTTGATGTCAGAATCACTTTTGATAATGATATTATTATGGGGTTTATAACTTTAATTGGTTACGGTAGTGAGGATAATCCGTTAAGTGAGTTTAAAACTTCGTTTAGTCTTGTAGATAAACAGTTCAATACTGTTGAAAATTAAAATAATTTTACATATATTTCTTTTAAAAGGCATATACAATATGGCAAGAAGACAACATTACGGAATATCATTTCCCATAACAGTGAAATCATTTGAAAATACATTTCTTGACTTGGATTTAAATCCAGCAGCTAGTGTTAAGTCACAGATAATGCATTTGATTTTTACACCCGTTGGACAAAGATTAAGAAAACCTCTATTTGGTTCAAAATTAATTCAATTCATTTTTAATCCTAATGACAGTCAAACGTGGGATGATGTCGTTAGAGAAATAAGAGATATGATTTCCAATAATATACCGAATTGTCATATTAACAAAATAAATGTATATGAAGTTGATGATGGTCGTGGGCTTGTGGCTAGTATAAAATATACAGTTTCACAAAATGGGGCAGAATACGAAGATGAAATAATAACCAATTTATAATGAATGTAAATGGCCGAGAGAAGAATAAGTTATTTGGCGAGGAATTATGAGGATTATCGTAATTCAATTTTAGATATTTCAAGGAAATATTACCCTGATGTTTTTGACAGTTTTAATGATGCATCAGTAGGTTCGTGGTTTGTTGATATTGTATCGGATATTGCGGACAATTTAAGTTATAATATTGATAGGGCTTATCAGGAAACTTCATTGGATGCTGCAAATGACCCAAATTCTTTACTTAATATGGCAAGGACTTTGGGTTGTAAAATACCGGGAAAAAAAGCAGCCATTGTTGAGGTTGAACTTACTTGTGAATTGCCACTTAATGCACAAGGTTCAGTTTCGGATGGTGATTTAAGTCAAGCAGATGAAAATTATGCACCGGTAGTTAAACGTGGAACCCTGTTGTCAACAGGCTTACAAACATTTGAATTGTCGGAAGATGTTGATTTTTCAAAACAGTTTAATGAAAACGGCATTTCAAACAGGCAAATCATACCAACAAGAGACACTAATGGCAATATCATAAGTTACACTTATAAAAAATTGGCCATTGCGGTGGCAGGACAATCAAAGGTCTACAAAAAGGTCATTAGTAACTCAGATATAAGGCCATTTATGGAAGTGTTGCTTGAAGACCAAAATATACTTGGGGTAGAGAGTATTATTGTAAAGGAAGGAACAACAATTTCAGATGACCCGTTAATCGAGGAGTTTTATGTTGACGAGGAGGAATACGTAGATAAAAGGACATATAATTGTGGTGATGAAAGTGGTGTTGGATTGAAGGTAAACAGGTTTTTTGAAGTCGATAACCTTGTTGAACAGTATAGATATGGTTATGAAATACAAAAAGGTGAAAAATATTATAATCCCATATGGGAGCCGGCTGAATTGACATATGTTGAAGTAGGTAATGCTGTTAAAGACGATTATGAACCTTATTCATATTCTAAAATCATAACATCGGCTGACTTTAATGCATTACCTTCAGACACAGAAAAAGCGAAATATTCTCCTTATACCTTTAATGTTAAAAATGTATCGGGTGCGGAGATACCACTTGATTGCTATATAGGTTTATCAAATGAAGAAAAAGAGAATTATGTTGTAAAAACATATATTTCAATTGTTGATACAGCAGCAAGTGGTTATTCTATCTATCAATATAGAAATAAAGAATATCTTAATGACATTATTACAAAAGAAGAATATGATGCATTAGGTAGTGACGGTGAGAGAGTAGTTCTTCAGTCAGTTCCAACAAGATATGTTGTAAGGGGAAAATGGAAAAAACTTAAAAACAAATTTGTCACAGAATACACAAACAATTGGGCGTTGAGAATTATATTCGGAAAGGGTCTTAAAAACGAATATGGCCAAATACCTGAGGAAGCAAAAGCGTTTACACAATATATGATGTGTAGAATGGCAGCAAATGATTATATGGGTGTTTTGCCTGAGAAAGATAGTACAATGTACATTCTTTATCGTGTAGGTGGCGGTGAACAAAGTAATATTGCAACAAATACCCTGAATAAGTTTATCTATCAAAATATTGAGATAGAAGGCAATTGTGAAGATTATTATGACGCTACAAAGAAGAGACAGGTACTTGATTCGTTAACTGTTACAAATACAACACCCTCATACGGTGGAAAAGATGAACCATCTTTTGAGGAAATGCGTTGGTTAATCAAATATAACAATGCAAGCCAAAACAGGTGTGTTACTTTACATGATTATAACGCGAGAATAATGGAAATTCCTGCAAAGTACGGTTGCCCGTTTAGATGCGGTGTAATCGAGGAAAATAACAAAGTGATGGTTTATATGTTGGGCATTGACCATAATGGGCGTTTAAGAAGTGAATTAGCGGAACCCGTTGCAACAAACATTAAGAATTACCTTTCAAATTATAGGATGATTAATGATATGGTTGAAATGCGTTCAGGAAAGATAATTAATCTTTATTTTGAGGTTGATATATTTGTTGATAAAGCATATGATAAGGCAGAAGTGGTAAAACGTGTTATAGATAAGATTTATGACTATATGGATGTTCGCAGACATAAAATGGGTGAGGATATCTTCATTGGTGATTTGGAAAAAGAAATTTCCAAACTTGATGGTGTTCAAAATCTTATAGAATTACGTGTTTATAACAAAGTTGGCTCTTATGACGGATATTCAGATAATGAGACAACACAAGAAATAATGTCTTATGATGAATGTGGAAAACTTTATGATGAAGATAGGAATGACCTGTTAGAAAGAAGAATTGACCTTAAAAAATCAGATAAGGTTCTTTTCACAGAAAGTAACTGTATGTTTGAAATCAAATATAAGGAAAAAGATATTAAAGTTAACGTAAAACAACGCCAATAAAAGATATCTAATTATTGCAAATATACTGCATTTTCCCAATTAAACAACTATTTATAAGAAAAAACATCGAATTAATTATGAAAAGAACAATAAGATTATCAGAAAGAGGACTGCATAGAGTTATTAAGGAATCAGTTAGAAGAGTGATTAGAGAGGCATTGGATACCGGTGATTACCCAACAGGAAACTATGACTTTATCCCACTTAATTCGTTTGAAGATGCACGACAATTTGCTAGATACACCACGTGGTCAATATGTAAAGAGCCAAGAATGTTTGACATATACAGTAAGGATAGTGGTGTTATGTTTGTTGTATGCGCAAGAGAAGGATTTGAGAGTATGCGACCTGAACCAAATGGTTATCCAACTGATGAATATGGTACGTCACTACTTTGTGTTGGTATTGATGTTGATACTTATAGGGTTGATAGTGTAACCGGACGTTATAACCATGAAAATGGAGGTAACGACAACATTATGAGTGAAACTGAACTTATTGATACAGTTGGTAGAGGTTTCTATGATGCGGTTCGTAATGAAGGTAGCATCTTTAACCATGATAATGGAGAGATTGATTCAAGAATGGGTGAATCAAGAATTCGTCGCGCAGTTAGGGAATCAATCAGAAAAACTATAAATAGAAGACGCTATTAATTTATAGTATGAAATTTAGATAATAAAAAGCATTCCAAATTGGGATGCTTTTTTTTATTGAAAAATAGTATGTTATTAATTATCTTTATAGAAAAAAATGTATGGCTTGTAATTGTAAAAAGAAGTATGATGCTATTGAACCTTATTCAGATGAACATATACCGGGTCAAACCGAAGAAAAAGACAACATTTTTACAAAAATTTTTGCTTTTTTGATTGGTTTACCGTTTGGAATTTTATGTGCCGTGTTAATTATTATTATGGCAATACCTGTTACACTTTATGTTGCAGGATGTACAATTTTCGGAGTACAGCCAAGTTTTAAATTAAAATTACCTCGTAGATTGAAGAAATAATGAAAGAAAGTAAGAGTTACAGGATTAGAACCAAAGTAGGTAGTGAAGCCGATAGTGTCATAAATGTTCAACTTGAACAAACTTTTGACAGTTTTGAGATTTTGTCATTAAAGTTAGACCAAAAAAATGCATATAAACTTTATGAGTCCGATTATGGTGTAATTGTTGGTCGTGTTCTTGCCAATGGTGGTTTTGGTGTACCAAATGCAAAGGTTTCTATTTTTATAGAGAGTGAAGAAGATGAAAATTTCACAAAGAGATTATTGTATCCTTATAAGTCAACAATGAATACCAATGAAGACGGTGTAAGGTATAATCTTTTACCTGATTTTGTTGATGATGCTTGTCATCAGAATGTTGGTACATTCCCCAACAAACGTCTTGTTTTGGACAATAATGACATTATTGAAATTTTTGATAAATATTATGTTTATACTACTGTAACGAATAATGCTGGTGACTATATGATTTTTGGCGTGCCGACAGGTGGTCATACACTTCATGTTGATTTGGATTTATCGGATATTGGTATGCTAAGTCAACGACCACGTGATATGATTTACAAGGGCTATGATATTAATAATTTTGAGTCACCAAATAAATTTAAGAAAAGTACTAATCTTGATACTCTTGCACAAATCTATACACAGGATAAAGGTGTATATGTTTATCCTTTTTGGGGTGATACTACTGAAAACGATGACAATGTTGCGATAACAAGGTGTGATATCGAACTTGGTTATAAGTTTGAACCCACTTGTGTCTTTATGGGCAGCATTGTTACAGACACATCAAGTAATTCAATAAGCAAAAATTGTGCAGGTGCTACTGGTTCGGGTAAAATGTCAGAACTCGTTTCGGGTGAAGGTACAATTGAAATGATACGAAAAACCATTGACAATAAGGTAGAATCATTTCAAATTAGGGGTAATAGGTTGATTGACGGTGATGGCGTTTGGTGTTATCAAATACCGATGAACCTTGACTATATAATGACCGATGAATACGGAAACATTGTCCCAAGTGATAATCCTGAGAAGGGTATTCCAACGAGAACACGTGTTCGTTTCAGAATTTCTTTAGATAAAGTACCAAATGACAATACAGCAAGGAACAGATGCCAATACTTAGTGCCTAATAATCCACGTTTGGATGAGGAACGTTACCCCAATTTCACTAAAACTAAGGAAGTTGACTATGAGTTTGGTACTGCGACAAAGGATGAAAACTATCGTGACTTGTTATGGAATAAGGTATATACGGTTAAAAATTATATTCCAAGATTACAAAAAAACACGTGGGTTAAAAATAGAAAACACACAGGTATTAAATTGATTAACCATTTTGGGGATAATAACCCAATGCCTTATAACAATTTGACGATTAAACTGACGTTCACATATAGATTAATTTGTGTAATTGCGAAAGCATTTATAAATCTGATTGTTTTTCTTAATCAGATTTTGACATTGATTTCTTATCCTTTCTGTATGATTTATAAAGTATTTAATGGTATTTGTAAGGCAATACGAAAAGTCCCTCTTGTTGGTAAAGCCATTGCTAAACCTTTCTGTTTGCTTGCGGATTGGACTAAAAAGGCAATTCCTTCTTGTATTGCAATATCATCTGATTTTTGTGGTGATAATGTAACACATAATAATACGTTCTATCCTGGTTGTGGTAACATTCTTCTTACTGGTGCACATATGCCAGGTGAGTGTATACGAGAGAGGACGGAAGACCATCATAATTCTAAGGAAAAGAAAGATGGTACACCCGAAGAAGAAAGAACAACAGTTTCTTTTGCAACTGGTGAACTTTATAATTGTGTTGAAAGCGCGTTGGCGGAGGACAATGATGTTGTATCGTTTAATTTCCATAATGATTGGATTAATGGAGTTCTTTATGCGCCATTATGGTTCAGAAAAATTACGCCTAAGAAACGTTTGTTGTTTGGTTTGATTAAACGTAAAGCGAAAGACCAATGGTGTTCAAGTGAAATACCTCAAAACAAGAAACTTAAAATATTTAGCCCTTGTGCTGTGCGTAGAGATAAGGAACAAAGTTATACAAACTTTGAAAAGAAACAGAAAAAGGCATATTACATGGACAAGACTATGACTTGCGGTAAAGATGCTGAAAAACAACAATGTTTGAATGAACGTGCATATATTGGCTTACAAAATGGTATTATAGTAAAAAGACAAACAATGCTTGGTGAGGATGTATACTATTATCAAGCAGCAGAATATGACCATGATGAAAGGGTAGGTACTAATGCAATAGAAGCAACACCTGTTAAAGAAAAAGAAATGAATGGTGCTGTTAAATTGTTGTTTGCAACGGATATTGTATTACTTGGTAGTCTTAATGATTGTGATTTGCAGGGTGTACCGCAGTTTTTTAAATCATTAGAAGATACGACATACAAAATGCCGCCAACATTGTTATTTACTGATAATGTGATAGTGGTTTCGATTGATGATAGTGGAAATCCAGAAAACAATTTTAGTGATGATGGAGAAAATATAACCGTAACACAGGAAAGTAAAACCGAAATGACGGGTGCCGATTGGGGTAATTTAAATGATGATATATGTGCAGCCAATAAGGGTGAAAAATCACAGGATAGCGGGTTATTTTACAGTATTGGTTGTAATTCACAGAGAACATTACCTAAATCCTGTATAAATTTGTCGAGAATTTGTGAATTTGGCGTTTCTTTGGATGAAGCAAAGGATGTTTTGACGGGCGAGCCAACTGAAAATGGAAGTTATAATGATTTTTATGACTATCTTGTTCCTGATGGATTTGTTTCAAAGGATGAATTGTTCAATATAGATGAGAGAAGTGCATTTGCCTCATTAAATATTAATGGACTGCAGACTAAGTTAAGTGATGAAACGGGCCTAAGGGAATATGTTTTTGATTATCTATATGAAGAGAATTTTGACAACTCATTGAGGTCTCATATGGAAGAGAGACAGAAGAAATGTAGTAATTCCTATCGTTATAACTATATTATGGAGGAATTTAGCGAAGGGTACTATGATTTCAGAATGGGTAGAAATCCTTATTTCTATGATGATGAAAAATATAATAAAGAATTAGAGAAAAACAGACAACCGACAGGCAGAAGATTGCCAAGATACGAAAATTCATTCTATTTTTATTTTGGCCTTAAACATGGTAAAACTGCACTTGATAAGTTTAATAGCCAATTCTTCAGTGTTTGTTATGATGATGAAGAAATAGTCAATCCAATTAGTGTTGAAGCCGTTGGAAATGAGTGGTGTTCTGATTTAATGCCCGATGAAAGGGATGGCTATGTCGCTTTTGATTTTGGTACTGTTGATTTACCTTGTGAGGTCACTATAAGCGGTGTTGGTGTTGAAATGACATTCACGGTTTCTGAAGATAAGGTCTATATTTCGGGAAGCAATAGACAAATACCAGAACTTGAAGAAATGGGTTATGTCTTAATCAAAGTGAACGATACTTTCTTGCCTAATGGAGTATATGATGTTGTAGTTACTGATAAAAACGGTGAAATAATTGTTACATCATTTACACTTCAAGCTGAATTTTTACAGAGTAATGTTATTGGGACGAATTTTGAATATCCTGATAATGTTTTACTTAAAATGTTTAATGGTAATAGGGATGAAATAAAGAAAGATACAACAGGGATACCTGCCACGCTAACTATTAACGCAACACGTGACATTGGTGGAACAATAGCGGTTTCTGCCCCTTATGCTTATAATAAAGCAGAAGATGTGAATGAAGATATTGAGTTTTATTCAATAACAATACAGGGTATTGAGAAACCAGATAATAGTGGTTATGAATATAATGTAAAAGTTAAGAAAAACTACACATTTGATGATTATGGTGACACGGCTCTATTAAAGAAGGATAGTAAACCAACCATAATGCTTTTCGGTGTACCAAAACCAAAT
>Ga0247611_10003747_pt1 | contig 22074 bp, 12 predicted proteins | sample 177DNAGHGhighgp2_FD_192422 | JGI IMG/M metagenome (GOLD analysis project Ga0247611, IMG submission 192422) | Sheep rumen microbial communities from Palmerston North, Manawatu-Wanganui, New Zealand - 1770 DNA GHGhigh gp2 | ecosystem: Host-associated > Mammals > Digestive system > Stomach > Rumen... | reverse complement strand
CAGATTGCCCTCGACCTTGTTGCCTCCCAGAGGGTTGGGGCGATCCAGTACCATGAACTCGGTGCCATGCTTGGCGCACGCCTGCATGCACACGCCCATCGTGGCATAGAACGTGTAGCTGCGGCATCCCACGTCCTGGATGTCATAGATGAGTACGTCGATGTCCTTCAGCATCTCGGCTGTGGGCTCATGGGTCTTGCCAAAGAGCGAATACATCTTGATGCCCGTTAGCGGATCCACAGCGTCACCCACGGCATCGCCCGCATGGGCATTGCCGCGCACGCCGTGCTCGGGGCCAAACAGCGCCACGAGCTTGACGCCAGGTGCCTCGTTGAGGATGTCGACGGTACTCTTCAGGTTGTTGTCAATGCCGCTGGGGTTGGTCACCAGCCCCACGCGCTTGCCCTGCAACTGTGCAAAGCCGCCATCGCGCAGCACCTCCACACCCGGCTTGACAACCGCCCCGGCCGTCACCACCGCCATCACCATACACACAATCAAAAACAATATCTTCTTCATACACATCTTCTTTAAATGCGAATTTCGCTAATTATGCAAATTTCACGAATTAATTATTCTAATAACAGGTTGTTACTATTGCACACTCTTGCAGTTTCTAAACTTGAATTTCCAAAATTCACAATTATACCCAATTGATACCCAGTTGCTTTCAAATAGTTCTTAACCTGGCTCTTATGAATATCTGCTATTGCAGAAACAGCTTTTAACTCTACAATAATCTTATCAAAACAAGTGAAATCTGCAAAATACTCTTTTTTCAACAGTACCCCTCTGTAATAAATTGGCAATCGAACCTCACGCTTATAGGGAATTCCAGCTAATTTAAACTCCATTTCCAAAGCTTCTTGATATACTGCTTCAAGAAAACCACAGCCCAAGTGATTATACACATTGAGAAAACAGCCATGGATATCATATGACTCTTTTGGGTATATAAGCGTTGACATAAAAAAACAATTAGCCTAATTCGTTAAATTCGTGAAATTCGCATTGAAATATGGTTGGGGTTAGTCGGTTTTCTTGCCGTAGTTGGGGTCGATGGTGCGGTCTACAAAGTAGGTCACCAGCAGCGTAGCAATGCAGCAAGCCATCACCATCCAGAAGAAGTTCACATAGCCAATGGCCTCCTGAATGTAACCGGCCACAAAGCCCGGCAGCATCATACTCAGTGCCATGAAGGCGGTGCAGATGGCATAGTGTGACGTCTTGAACTCGCCCTCGCTGAAGTACATCATGTACAGCATGTAGGCGGTGAAGCCAAATCCGTAGCCAAACTGCTCGATGCACAAGGCAATAGTGATGATCACGACGCTAGCGGGCTGAGCAATGGCCAGATATACAAACGTCAGACATGGCAGCGTCATACAGGCCGCCATTACCCACAACGACTTCTTGAGGCCCACACGCGACGAGTAGATACCTCCCAGGATGCCACCCAACAGCAGGGCTATCACGCCAAACACACCATAGACGGTACCCACCATCTCGGTGCTCAGACCCAGACCTCCCTGCTCCACCGAATGAACCAGGAAAGGCTGGCACAGCTTGATGAGGAAGCCCTCGGGCAGACGGTACAGCAGCATGAATGCAATGGCCAGCAGCACCCCAGGTTTCCTGACAAAGGTCAGGAAGGAGTTGCCCAACTCGACAAGGTTGCTCCTGGTGGGATTATCGACGTCACCGGTGCCCTCATTGCGCGGACGGTCTTGGGCCGAATGCGGCAGGGCGAAAGTGTGGTATAGGGTAATCAGGAAGAATACGGCAGCCGACACGCCCAGCGTGACCTGCCATGACAAGGGGATATTACCGGTCTTGCTCTCGACCATGCCCGCGATAAACACCAGCACGCCCTGTCCAAAGACCGATGCCACACGGTAGAACACGCTGCGGATGCCAATAAAGGCGGCCTGGCTGCTGGGACTGTGCGCCAGCATGTAATAGCCATCGGCAGCAATATCGTGTGTCGCCGAGGCAAACGCCGCGATGATGAACAGCACCAGTGTGAACCAGAAGATGCTGATTGACGTATTGCCTGCAGCTATCGATGCAGCATCGGGATGCGGAAGTGTCATGGTCAACAGGATGAGCATAGCTGTCATGATGGCCTGCATGGCAACAATCCACCAGCGCTTGGTCTTCACTACATCGACGATGGGGCTCCAGATGCCCTTGAGGAACCACGGGAAATAGAGCAACGTCGTGAAAAACGACATATCGCCGTTGGGAACACCCATCTTGGTAAACATCATCACCGAGATGTTGTTGACCACAAAGTAAGGCACGCCCTCGGCAAAATAGAGGGTCGGCACCCACCACCATGGGGTCTTCTGTTGGGGTTTAATCTGTTCTTCTTTCATTTGGTTGAGTTTTTTAGTTGTAAGTATGATTACTGTTGCCTGAGAACCAAGATTTCTATTCTCTGTTATCTATTGTCAAGACTTAGTACCTTTTCTCGATAGAGGCACCGACGAAGTAGTGCAGCAGGATCTGCTTGTAGTCATAGCCCCTAGCACCCATCACAGCGGCACCAATCTGGCACAAGCCCACTCCATGGCCCCACCCAGCTCCACGCAGGACGAACTTGGCGGGATATCCATCCTCGCCCTTGTCATGCTTCTCAACGACAAATGCCGAGCTGTACAGGCACGATGGGGACAAGGCATAGCGTATGGTCAGTTCCTTGCCGATGATGCGCTCACGCTTCTCGCCAACGATGCGCAGGCGGTACAGCCTGCCGCTGGTGCCGCGTGCCACGGGCTGCAGGTCGCGGATGCGGCCATAGTCGATACCCGTGCGCTCATGGATGAGCTTGGCAAGCTCGTCTTGGGTATATTCTACCTTCCAGCGATAGAAGTCCTTGGTCTCCTGATCGTAGTCGTTCAGGACCTGCGAGAGGATTTCGGGATCCTGAGTGTTGCAGTAGGCACTGGGGCTGGACAAAATCCACTCGGCAGCATTATCCTCACGTGACAGATCGGGGTAGTCACCCTCATTCTCGCTGTCGCGACGTGCCTCCAGGTAGTCGTGGTGGTGAGGCTCCCAGCAGTTCTCAAACTCCTCCATCACTCCGCCACACGACTTGCTGAAGCGTGCATCACACAATGCACCACCATGCATGAGCACTTGACCCCAAGTGGCACGCACCGCTTGCTCCACCCTAGCTGTCGAGGCACGGGTGATACCCTGATAGCGCTGACAGTGGTCATCGGCACACACGTCGAAGTTCACATGATCATCGCGGTCCCACCACTTGACCAGTTCCCCAGGGGTATCCATCATCTCGCCCACACCATCATGACGATGTTCGGTAGGTTTGACCGTCTCGTCGGTGTGAATCTGCGCCAGCAACCAACTGCGAGAAATGACGGCATGGGCCTTGAGGAGCTCGAGCGAAGCATGGGCACTCATCTCGCTGGAAATGACGCTCAACAAGTAGTCCTCTACACTCAACACATTGATGGGTGTCAACTTGCCATTCTCGACAATGAGGTGCAATGCGCCCTTAAAGGTCTGATCTTCCTGGCGTTTCCAGTGGAAACTCACACCGATGGTCACCGCCCTTAGGGTAAACGAAGCTTTCTCGGCGTCAACAGGTTCAAACAGCAGTTCATCACAGCGGTTACCACCCCACTCCACTTGCCCATCGACGCAACGGGCCGTCTGGTCACCACTGCACAGGGCACCATTCACACGGTAGTCACCATTGAGCACAAAATCCACTTGCGGCTCATTCATGATGCCTACTCTCACCTGAGGTATCTGTTTCTCGTCCATTTTCTATCTATAAGTCTCTTGTTTCTCGTTTTAAAAGAGAACCGTTCTCTATTTTTTATCCGATCGGCTGGAAGTTTTCCCAGTGCTGGGTGTAGCCATTGATGACGGGAGCAAGTTCCTGACGGGACATGCACAGCTCATCATAGAGGGCTTGGATGGTCTCGGGCGTGAGGATGTCAAAGTCCTTGCGCTCGGGGACAGCCCACAAGCCGCCCATATCCACCGCACCGGGGCTGAGCAACAGTTGTCCGTCACCCAGGCCATAACATGCGGGACGGTGCTTGCGCCGCGGAATGATGACCAGACGCCAGGTGCGGTCACCGGTATTCCACCAGCACAAGGCATTGACCATGGGTTCATCAGCACCTTGTGGCACGGGCAACAAGTCCAGCAGCCGCAGGGCATAGCTCTGGGCAAGACGCTGGGTCGCTGTCTCGATGGTGAACAGGCTGCGCCCTAACATATCGACATACCCGATAAGACCCTCGTCACTGTCAGCCATCATGTGAGTCGTGGCGTGGGCTAACTCGTCACACAGCGGCATCTCCCCCTTGGCACCAGCCTGGAAATGAGCATGGTCGGGAGCTGAGGCACCGCACTGCGGTCCGTTATAAAACACCACAAATTCAGGCAACGTCCTGGCCAGTGACAGCATATCCCCGACCCTGCCTGACAGCAGTTGCGGCACATGATGCAGATCAGCAATAGTGAGATGACGCTGAAATATGGGATAAGGGTTAACCTGAATCTTGTAATGGCCACCCCACAGCACCGCCTTTTGTCTGGCTGGCTGATGCTCACTGCACAGGAAACACTTGCGGCGTGAGAGCGACGTCTTGTCGATGGCTGCTGCCGACGAGCGGCGTCGCTCGGGATTGAACTGCAGTGTGATGGCCGCCTCGCCCAGCTGCAATGACCGCGTGACGGCACTGGCAAGTGCCGCATAGTTGGCACCTGCCACATCCCAGTCTCGCAGTTGTCTGGTAATCAGTCGATCTATCACCTTGCCATAGTCCATAATTTTGGGTATCAGGCCCTTAGGTTTTGGTCTTAGGAGGCATCAGCATCCTGTTAAAGCCTCATGCCTTACTTCTTGTTCAAGGCGATACGGGCCTGGAGTTCCCAGGTGCGGATGCGGTCCTTGTACAGGTTATTGCGGTTCATTTTCTCGACATCGAGCGATGCATCACTGTTATCGTCCCAGCGGCGGCACAGATACACGGGGTCATACACGCGGCCAATCTGGTAGTAGCGCGAGATGTTCAGCCCCAGGGCGTAGTCCTCGCCATAGCTGGTATTGGGCAGCTTCACCTCACGCAACACGGGCGTATAGAAGGCACGCGGAGCACCCAGGCCATTGATGCGCAGGGCATTGTTGCGGCCATTGTCGGGCGTCCACTCCCTGTGATCGATAATGCCAGGGGGAATGGGATTGAGGTTGATGTCGGTCATCTGGTAGGTTCCCACCACCATGGCCACGTTCTGCTCGTAGAAGGCATCCACCATCGTCTGCAAGGTGTGCTCGTCCTTGTACATGTCATCGCTGTCGAGCTGCACGATAAACTTGCCCACGTTCTGGCGATGCGCTGCCAGGTTCCAGTAACCGCCGATGCCCATGTCATAGTAGTCAGCGATGATATGGATCAAGCGGGGGTCATTATACTCGGCGATGGCCTCGCGGGTGCCGTCGGTCGAGAAGTTGTCAACCACCATCAGGTTGAACTTGAAATTGCACTCCTGCTTGAGCACCGAGTCGATGGCGTCGCGGATGGTGCGGATGCGGTTCCTGACGGGAATCATCACCGTGGCCTCGACCTCAAAGTTGCCCTGATCAAACTCGATGTGGCGGAAATTGGGCACTTTCTCGCCATTTTCCTCACGAGTGGGAGCCAGGTAACCGCCAATTTCCTTCAAGTGCTCGGTACATGCCTTTTCCATCTCGATCTGACGGCCGCGGTTGCGCGGATCCACATAGTCAAAGATTTTCTCACCACTCTTGCGAGTATCCAGTTCCACATCACTATAGAGATACTCGTTGATGTGAGTGATGACAGCAAACTGCGACAACTTCAAGCGCAGGTCATACAGGCCAGCGAACTCATAGGTGGCCTTCATGGCCTGAGCAGCCTTCTTGAAGCACTCGGCGCAGAAGAACATGACCGACCCAAAATCGAAGTCATCACGCAGGCTACCCATCTGATAGTCGATGACAGGGGCTTTGTCGGCACCCTTATCGGTCACGTTGTAGTGGTCGGCATAGAGCAGTCCCGACTGGGTGTCATCGCCCAAACGGGCGAAGCGTTCCAGCGCAAATGGGGCCATCTTCAACGTGTCATACTTGGTGTAGAGCAGCACATAGTCGGCATCGGCATGGCTGGCAATCTCACGCATGGTGGCACTCGAGAACAGCACATTGACGGGCAGCATCTCGCAACCCTCGACAGGCTTGGGCTTATCGACGGTGGCAAGCAGATAGATCTTGTTCACCATCTGCTCGTTCTTGAGGTGCTCGATGGTCTGCGCCGCCTGCTCAGGGCTCACAAACGGAATAAAGCAATTAATTCTTCCCATAATTTCTTTTTCTTGATGATATAATTGTTATTGATTATCTCTCTTTTTTCTAGTATTTCCAGATATTCTAGATGGTCAAGAGCCAACTCCTAACACCTAAACTAACTCCTAACTTCTAACTTCTAACTTATTTATTTAAGGAATTCCATGATGCGGCTCATCAGGCTAGTGCGTTCCTGGACGGTAGTCACCGTCTCGAGAGGGAAGCCCATGATCACGGTGCGATAGCCATCACGCTCACTGGCGATGGCAGCAGGCAGGCCGTTCTCGCCGTAGCGCATCCATGTGAAGCCACGGTCATCACTGGCACGGATAGCGTCGGGCGACTCGACAGCATAGGTCTTATCATTCAACTTGCTGACAAAGGTCCAGGCTCCAGGCGAGGACAAGTAATGATCGGGATTGTCGGTAGCAATGACGGTGCCGTCGAGCGAAGCCCTGCCATGCAAGCCCTCAAAACCCATGACTTGCTTGACAAAGGCCTGGCCCGCCTTGTCACTGCTGCCCGCGGCATTGTCCCACAGGTCACTGCCCACATAGGCACCCGACAGCAACACGCTACCGCCACCAGCAGTGAAGCGGCTCAGGGCGTCTTTCATCCCTGGGGTGTATATCTTGAAACGGTTGGGCATCTTGCCACTGCCCGTCTTGATCTCCTTCTGCTTGCCCATGATGACATCCATCAAGCGATACTCACCAGTGTTATATCCGTTCTCAAGTGCCTGCATGCTGCAAGAAATAAAGGAGTAGCCAATGTTCATCAAGGACTCGCCATGCACTGCGGGGTAATCAAAGTTGTTACCCGCCACATTCATCGTCTCATGGTCGCTGCGGCTGGAGCCAAAACCTGGAGCATCGTCATCCTTCCACTCCAGCGCACGTCGGAACTCATACTGCGAGCCCAGGTAATTGATCTGTTCCATATAGGGCACCCCATGATCCTTGTCATCGTCAAATCCCGCGCGATCAGGACCGTCAAACCAATCGGGGGCACTCACTCGTGTAAAACCGTTCACCACCAGCACGTCGCCCTGGCTGCCCGCAGCCTCGCCCAGGCTCAACGTCTCGCTGGGGAAACTGCGGCCACCATCGTTGATGGCGATGATGCGGTAGGAATGGATCTTGTGATCGTTAATGCTCACGCTGTAATGCGGCCCCTTGACAGTAGCGATTTCCCGGAAGCCTCCATCCAGTCCCACACGCTCACACACGATGTAGGCCGTGGCATCGGCATTCTCACTCAAGTCATCATGGGTGGGTTGCCAGGTGAGCTGATAATGTCCCTTGTCCATCTTGCTGATGGCAAAGCTGTTGACGGGCAACGGTTGCACGACATAGGGGCGATGGTCACGCTGGGCAATGAACTTGAGCATACCCTTATAGATCGCGCGGCTCACGTCGAAGCGGAACATCGGGTCCAAGCCGTACTTCATGTCGGCAAAATTCTGGTGCGAGAGCAGTTCCATGAGCACGGCAGGCACCTCAGGAACACGGGCCTCGTAGTAGCTCTTGTCCCACATGCCGCGTCGTGTCCAGTTGGGCTCCCACTTGGCACGGATGTCCTTCACAATCTCGGTCGAGAGCAAGTTGCAATAGCGGCGCGACAACTCACGGGGGGTACCGTTGGCATACTTGCCAAACTGCTTGCCACCGCTACGGGTGCAATAAATGAGCAAGGTGCCCACAATCTCGTCATCGGGTGTGCTGCCAGCATCGGTGTGCAGGCAGAAGGAGATGTCCACCGGCACCTTCAAGCCACCACGCTGGGGCAACACGTCACTGCCTCCAGCCAGATAATTGACCCACTCGCCGCGGCTGCGATAGTCATCAACATAGTCATTGATGCCATGCGAGGTGGAATATACGCTATCGGGGAAACCAGCCCACTGCAGGAAGTAACGCGACCCCAAGTGGAACCACGGGTGGTTGCCACTGCCAATGTAGCTGTACTGCACCTCCTCCTTGCCCAGATAATTCTCATTTTCCTGTTCGGCAGCGATGCGGCGGTTCTCGGGAGTGGGCAATGCCACTCGACGGGCAATATTGCCCTTGCCGCCGCCCACCTTGATGGCATCGGCAGTGATGACAACATCCTTATCGGCACTCAGGTTAGACACCTCAACGACAGCCTTATTCAAGCCTTGTGCCAATGGGAATGTTCCCAGATAAACCCACACGCCACCAGCCATTGTCTGATCGACACGAAAGTGGCGCACACCACTCAGGCTGTTGACCGTGTAGGTCACATCACGGGCACTGTTGGGCAATGATTTATAGGAGATATATACCGCATACTCACCAGCATAGGGCATCTCGACGTCCCATGCGGCAGTAGAGAGCTTATTCTTGTCCTTCTCGGCCTTGACCATGCGGTAAGTGCCCTCGGCAAAGGGGTTTTCAAAGTCCTTGTACTGATCACGCAGATAGGCAAATCCTGCATCCTGCCCCGTCTGCCACTTGTGCTTGCCATTGTGCTCGCTGTAGCCCTGCTGAGCCAGTTCGCTATTATCGTTGTCCACGACGGCCCCATAGTTGTGAGTGTCACGCTCACGCGCATTCCACACATAGGCTCCCGCATTCTCCAGCATGGGAATCAGGAATGGCAGCACATAGCTGTGGGTGTACATGTCCTCGACGGTCTGCATCAAGCGGGCTCGCTGCCACTCCCAGCGATTCAGTTTGGGCTCAAAGTACCAGCCATGGCTGGGCCACATCGCCACAATGTTGCCGTCCAGGCCATGCTTGTAGTGACGGTTAGCATCCAGCTCGCTGATAAACGGCTTGTGAGACCGCTTGTAGGCGGGTTCATAGTCAGCAAAGTACTTGTTGATATCATTGCCCACAATGGTGATGAGTACGGGGGCTTCGTGGTATTCATCCCCCAAGGCTTCACGTATCTCACGCCGCATCTGCTCCACGCCATCCTGGGTGAACGGCACATCACCAAAGTTCTCACTCACGTCCACCTTGATCGTATCGTTCTCCAACAGGAGCGAACGCACCTTGAGCTCGCCAACCCCCATGTGCTCGGGCAACTGGGACGACACCACCTGCTGCACCGCAGCCTGCTGTTCAACGGTAAATGACTGCACGGGAGATGTGGCCTGATCTTGAGCCCACAACGGAGCCATCACTACCAGGCACGCTGCAATGCTCAACAATACCTGTCTTGTATTCTTCATATCTTGTTTCTTTCTTTTTTATTAAAAATCTAATGCAACAAAAGTAGTCAAACCTAATGAAAAAGCAAAGCAAAAACCCCTCAATGCACACATTTTCAACATTATTTATGATTTAACTACACTTTTTAAAGTTTATGCACGCATTATGGCTCGCCTGGCTGGATAGATGATATACTCACTTCTTGTATTAAAAACAGCATTTAAAACCACATTGCATCACTTGCACAATAGGACATAATTCATTACCTTTGCGCATTGATAGACTTGACATCGTCGGCTATCAATGACACAAAGTATCAATTATCGCTCACATTAACCCCCAAAAACCCATTATCTATGAAACACTTTTCCACTACTTCATCCAGATTCATTCTTGTTCTCGCACTCATCCTGATGATGACTTTCACCACTCGTGCCGAAGTCCATTATGAGATGGTCGAGCAATGGGGACTTGTCTTTGAGCTGCACATCGATGAAGAGAACCCTGATAACAGCGAGGCAGTCCTGATGGCACGTTCGGTTGACCAACCCCTAGACAATGAGGTGCTAGGTTATGGACCAGACTCGATATTGTATATTCCGTCCCTCTTTCAAGACGAGTATCACTACCTACCCGTGACGGACATCATGAGCTGCGCCTTTGGCGGCTGTGATGAATTGAAGACGGTGTACATCCCCGCGAGTATCAAGACCATCGGCGAGCGTGCCTTTGCCGGTTCCAGTGTTGAGACAGTATATTTTATGAGAGACTACAATGAAGAATCCACCGAGCCCATCACCATCGGGCAGGAAGCCTTCAGGGAATGTAATCGACTCGACGCAGTTCAATTTGAACGACCCATCGATGAGTTCAGCCCATACTTGTTCATGAGCTGCCCCAATCTTGTCGAGATCATGTTTGATTATGATGCTACGGTGCGCAAGATCGGGACTTGTGCTCTTGCCAACTGCGTGAACCTCACCTGGATGCAAGTGCCATACGGTCTAGAAGTCATTGGCAATGGAGCCTTTGCTAACTGCTATAACTTGCAACGATTCTCGTTCCCTGAAAGTGTGACCCGCATCGGGGATTATGCATTTGCCGAGTGTGGACAACTGCGATATGCCAGTCTGCCCTCTTCCTTGAGTGCAATCGGCAGCCATGCCTTCCTCAACTGCAGCACTCTTACCCAAATCGTCATTCCCAGCAGGGTTGTCAGCATCAAGGACTATGCCTTTGCTTGCTGTCGCAGCCTGACCAACCTGAGGCTGCACAACAACTTACAATCCATTGGCGACTTCGCCTTTGCCGGATGCGCCAGCCTGCCAGGCATTGACCTGCCATCCTCGCTGATGACGATCGGGAGGGATGCCTTCATGTGCGGAGAAATACACTGCAACATCTGGAGCAGCAAGAACCTGACTGACTCCACGCAACTAGGGATCAGCATCTATCAATACGCTTACGACATCATGGACGGCCACTTTGACCACATCAACATCGGCAGTAACGTCACAGCCATCGGCGACCAGGCCTTTGCCGGTCATGCGCCCAGCACTGTTGTCTGCATGGCACCTAATCCCCCTACTATATCCTATGACAGCCAGCACGAACGCACCTTCTCGCTGGATGCCTACGCCAATGCCGTGTTGCGCGTCCCCCGCGTGCTGGTCAACAGCTACCGCAACGCCGTTGGATGGAAACGCTTTGTCAACATCGAGGGGATTGAAATCATGGGCAACGGAGATGTAGACAATGATGGCAGCCTCACCATCAACGATGTGACCACAATCATTGACTTCCTGCTTTCAAAACAAGATAGTGGAATCAACTTGGTCAACTCTGACCTTGATGGAGACGGCGTGGTTTCCATCAACGATGTCACCAACATGATTGACGCCCTGTTGAACGGCAATCTTTAACACCGATGCCGTCCTGCTGTCACACACTACTGTCACTGTGATAAGCAACAAGACCGGGCATAGAACTGAGCAGGATCTTCTTCACCGTGGCGCCAAAGTCATTAGCAACCTCAAGCAAGATCTCGCTGTAGGTCGTCGCAATGGGACCCACAAAGTTGACAGGATAACTCTTGTAGTCATACTGCGACACATTACGCACAAAGAAACGCTTAAATTCGCCCGTAATCAAATGGTGCACATAGGGGTTATCCAGATGCTCGCTCAAGAAGAAAGAGTAAGCTCGAAGGTTGCGCGTCGCTGCAGGATTGTTGAGCACCGCATCGAGCACCTCGGCACGAGTTACCTTGTACTTGTCAAAGAAGGCATCGGTCAACTCCTGCGGCGCCAGCCCCTTGAGGGCATCGCCCAGAAAGACCCGTCCCAATGCGGCGCCACTGCCCTCATCGCCCAGGATAAAGCCCAAGGCAGGCACATTCTTGACAATATCGTTACCGTCATAGAAGCACGAGTTGCTACCCGTGCCCAGGATGCAGGCCAATCCGGGCTCACGCACCAGCAGACCGCGAGCGGCACCCAGCAGGTCGCTGCTCACCGTCACCGGAGTCTTGAACTGAGCGACCAGCGAGGACTCGATAATCTTGTTCTTGTCGGGTCCTGAACATCCTGCGCCATAGAAATAAATGTGCTTCCAGCGGCGCTTAAAGAACTCGGGCGGCAACTCCAAGCGAATGCTGTGACTGATCTCTCGACGAGTCATGAAAAACGGGTTTAAGCCTGATGTGAAGGCGTGTTGAAGAACCTCTCCACCCTCAATCAGGGACCACTCGGTGCGCGTCGTGCTGCTCTCGGCAATCAGGATGATATCTTGACCTTTAACCATAGATTAAAGCTGTTAACAACTGTTCTTTTCTATTAATTCATTGTTAAAATTATAGAATCGCCGCGTTTCGGCGCCGCAAAGTTACTCAATATCTCTACCGAAAAGTCTAAAATGCCCAAGAAATGGCTAAAAATAAAGACTCATTAACGCAAGGCAACACTTATTAACTATTTTCAAACCATGGAGCCTCACAGCCTCTCGCATTCCGTCAGTGCAACGTGAAGCAGCCTTGTGGCCAACACCTCCCCCCCTACCCGAAGTCAAAAATCAAGCCAGCTCAACCGCACTAAAATGTGTCGCATAAAACACCCGAAGGGTGCCCCCTGAGTAACCCTGGGTAACGCAATTCGCTGATCGATAGCGAAGTGGATTGCGTTACCCAGGGATAAGCATGCAACAATCCATGTCGCTGGAGGCGACCCCATACTTGTCATCGACATTGGGGTCACCCTTTGGGCGTCTGACACACAGCATGACTCGTCGCGCACAACCGATTTTAATGCGGTTGCCCTAAAATCATGCAAGCAAATAACGACAATTCAGAAAAAAAATGTACCTTTGCTCTAACTACACTAATTAATTTATGCCATTATGAAAAATAAATCATTTTTAGCTTTACTCGTTTTTGCTTCGATGATGTCGTCCATGGGCTGTATCAGCGCCCAAGCACAGACACGTGAAGCCCCCGACTGGAGAAAACTCCATTACACGTCAGCCGAAGAGATGCAGATGCCCATAAGGAGCATCAGCTTGGCCGAGACACCCGCACCGACAGCACCCCGCTTCGTGGCAGAGTTCGAGCCCATGCAGGGCGTGACGATTCGCTATCCGCTGGGCATACCCACATCTTTAGTTAAATCGTTGGCCGAGAACTGCCAGGTGTACTGCATCGTGACGTCAAGCTATCAGTCACAGGCAAAAAGAAGTTTCCAGAACGCTGGGGTGAACATGAATAGAGTCACCTTTGTGAACGCGCCTTCAGATTCCTACTGGGTGCGTGACTACGGTCCCTGGTATATCTTTGCCGGCAAGAATCCTGCCATCGTGGACAACGTGTATAACCGTCCGCGACAGAACGACGATGCGATACCCTCCTATTTTGCCACGTTCTGGAATATTCCCATGTACAGCATGAACCTGACGCACACTGGAGGCAACATGATGGAGGACGGACGCGGACACGCCGTCAGCGACGAATTGGTCCTTAATGAGAACAATAATGACGAGGCCAACGTACGCCAGAAGATGCTCGACTACCTGGGCATCGACAACTACCACATCACCATTGACCCGCAGGGAGACTACATCGCCCATGTTGACTGCTGGGGAAAATACCTGGCCCCGGATAAAATCCTGATTGCCAAACTTCCGCAGTCCAACAGCAGATATGAGTATTATGAGGAGGTGGCCAACTACTTCGCCACAACCAACTGCTGCTGGGGCTATCCCTACAAGGTTTACCGCGTCGAGGAACCTGGCGGCAACACCGTTGCTCCCTACACCAACAGCCTCATCCTTAACAAGTGCGTCTATGTGCCGCTGGGCAGCAACAGCACTTACAACGAGCGCGCACTCCAGGTCTACAGGGAAGCCATGCCGGGTTACGAGGTAATCGGCGTGACCAACACAAGCAGCAGTACCGGGTGGCTCAACACCGATGCCCTGCACTGCCGCACACGCGGAGTCATGGACTTCAACATGCTGTTTGTTGACCACAGGAACGTGCTCCACGGCACGCAGGTGTGCAAAGACTCCATCGCCGTCACGAGCAAGTTCATCGCCTATAGCGGAAAGCCCCTGAAACAGGACTCGCTGCTGGTTTACTACAGCATTGACAACGGCCCCTACCAGGTTGCACACATGACAGCCACCGGCAATCCCGATGAGTATGTGGGCTACATCAAGGGTTTCCGCCAGGCATCAGAGGTTGACTACTACGTCTTCGGTGCCGACGAGTCGGGACACCGCTATCAGCAGCCCGTGTTCGGCGCACAGGATCCCCACCATTTCACCGTCAACATTCCCGTCATCCCGGGTGACGTGAACGACGATGGTTCGGTGGATATTGCCGACGTTTCCACACTGATTGATTTCATCCTGGGTGCCACACCGTCGCCGTTTAACACCATAGCCGCCGACTTGGACAGCAACAACGACATCGACGTGAGTGACCTGACAATCCTTATCGATTTACTGCTGTCGTAATAATCCTATCCGTCAGATAAAATTTTCCGTTGGCAGAATCAAGCGAACACATGCCTGATTCTGCCAACGGCCTTTTTATTCGTTTGGTAGAGACGCAAAATCTTGCGTCTCCAACCGTTGGAATTTACCATCATGCTACACTAGAGACGCAAGATTTTGCGTCTCTACATGTCATACGGTTTTAGCATCAACGATTTATCATCGTCGAGCTCACGTTGGATGTAAAGGTATGGCTTACAGGATAGACTTATCGCGGTACTTGGTGTGGAGCAGCTCGTGTGCCTTGCCCTTGAGAGGCTCGCCCAGGAACTCACGGTACAGACGCAGCAGCACGGGATTGTCGTGGCTCTTGCGGATGCGTTTCCCCACATCCTCACTGTAGATGGCCCGTTGACGAGCCCTGATCACCTCGATGTCACCATGGTGATAGGGTTGTCCCGTGCCGCCAATGCAGCCCCCTGGGCAGGCCATTACCTCAACAATGTGATATTCGAGCTCATGATTACGCAACTTGTCCATGATTATCCTGGCGTTGGCCAGCGTGTTGACCACACAGACCTTTAATTCAAAACCATTCAAGTCGATGACAGCCTCGCGAATACCATCCAATCCTCGCACCTGTTCAAACTCTATGTTTTCCAGGGTTTTACCTGTAAATTCCTCATAGGCAGTGCGCAGCACAGCTTCCATCACGCCACCCGTAGAGCCAAAGATGGCCCCGGCACCCGATGAATCGCCCAAGGGAGAATCAAACTCGGTGTCACGCAGACGGTCAAAGTTGATGTTCATGCGGCGGATAAGGTCAGCCAGCTCAATGGTGGTGATGGAGTAATCCACATCGGGCGTGCCCTGATTGATGAACTCATCACGGGCACATTCATATTTCTTGGAGATACACGGCATGACCGACACAACCACCAGTTTTTCCCTGGGGATGCCCATGCGCTGGGCCCAGTAGGTCTTGAGGACGGCGCCAAGCATCTGAACAGGCGACTTGCAAGTGGATGGATATTCCCGCAAATCGGGGTACTCGTTCTCAAAGAAGTTCACCCACGCCGGACAGCACGAGGTGGTGATGGGAATCTTCACATCGCGGTCGCCTGCAATGAATCGCCTCAAGCGGTCAATGACCTCGGCAGCCTCTTCCATGATGGTGATGTCGGCCCCAAAGTCGGTATCAAACACATAGTCCACGCCCACCTTGCGCAAGGCAGTAACCATCTTGCCGGTCACAATCGTGCCCGGCGGCATCCCGAACTCCTCGCCCAGTGCATAACGCACAGCGGGTGCCGTCTGGGCGACCACAATCTTGTCAGGGTCGGCTACATCAACAAGCAGGTCCTCGACATAATTGCGCTCACTCAACGCGCCCACGGGACCGTGAATGGCGTTAAAGCGGCACTTGGTGGTGCAGTTGCCGCAGCAGGTACACTTGTAAGGATTGATGAGATGCGGCGAGCGCAAGTCGCCCACGATAGCACTGCTGGGACAGTTGCGCTTGCATGCGCTGCAGCCCTTGCACTTATCGGCGTCTATCTTGTAGGACAAGACTGACAGGAACTTCTTGCCGCCGATCTCATAGATATAGTCCTCAAGCATGGCATCCATCGACACTTGCTTGGGATAAGAGCTCCAGTGCTTGGCATCATCCACCAGTTGATGGGCTGTACTCTCGATATAGAGCAGGCGGTCAACCAGCTTGCCATTAAGGATGTGGGACTGAATGATTTCCTCGATGTCCTCGGGGTGAACCTGGACGTATGTCGTGTTGTCGGGCATGATCCTGACAATGGGTCCCTTGGAGCAAAAGCCGAAACAGCCCGTAGCCACCACATCCACCCTGCTGCCCAGGTTATGAACAGCAATCTCGTGGATAAACCTATCGATAATCTTGAGGCTGCCAGAGCCGTAACAGGACGATCCGCTGCAACACAACACCTGGATATGGTTATGCGCAATCAAGCCATAGGAGGATTGCACAACTTCACTAGACCCAGCAAGCGGTCCAGCGGCCACACCAGATTTCTTTTCATCATAATTGCTGCTATGTTGCATGTCCATTGAGCGACTTTTTCTATTAATCAGATGAATATCAATAACCTAAGGTTATCGAGGGGTCTTTCCAAATGCAAAGATACATTTTTTTTGCGGCATTTCGCAAGAAAATGTACAAAAAGGACAGGATGCCACATGCATGTAAGGCATCCTGTCCTGTAGTAGGTAGGTAGATAATATTTAATCCAGTATCATTTAGTCTTGCGCAGCAACCTCGTCGAGGATGCGGCTCACGTCCTTGACGTCGAGACGGCCATACACGTGCTCGCCAATCATGACAACGGGAGCAAGACCGCAGGCACCAACGCAGCGCAGGCAGTCGAGCGAGAACTTGCCGTCGGGCGTGGTCTCACCCACCTCAATATTGAGGACGCGCTTGATTTCCTCGAGCAGACGCTCGGAACCGCGGACATAGCATGCGGTACCCAGGCACACCGAAATCGGGTGCTTTCCCTTGGGGGTCATGGTGAAGAACGAGTAGAACGTCACCACGCCATAGACCTTGGAAGCGGGCACGCCCAACTTGCGGGCGATGATGCGCTGCATCTCCTCGGGCAGGTAGCCATGCAGAGCCTGGCACTCATGCAACACGTTAATCAGTTCACCGGGCTTATTGCCGTGCTTGTCACAGATTTCCTCAACCTGTTGAACGACGGTACACGCCAGTTTGATTTCTTGTTTCTTCATATAGTGTTATTGATTAAATGTCAATTAGTGAATGCTCTTATCAAAATAGTGGGTGTGGAGCAGGTGGTGTGCCTTCTCGCCACAGGGCTCGCCCAGGAATTCCTTGTAGAGTTTCTGGATGTCGGGGTTCTCATGGCTCTTGCGCAGCTTCTTGCCCTCGTCCTCGCGGTACAGGGCAGCAGCACGTGCCTTGAGAATCTCGATGTTGCCGTGATGATAGGGCTGGCCAGCACCGCCAATGCAGCCGCCAGGACATGCCATCACCTCAACGACATGATAGTTGAGCTCGCCGGCACGCAGCTTGTCCATCACCTTGCGGGCATTGCTCAGGGTGTGAGCAACGCACACCTTCAGCTCAAAGCCGTTGAGGTCGATAGTAGCCTCCTTGATGCCTTCAAATCCACGCACCTCGTTGAACTCAAGGTGAGGCAGGGTCTTACCCGTATGTACCTCATAGACGGTACGCAAGGCAGCCTCCATGACACCACCCGTGATGCCAAAGATGGCAGCGGCACCCGTTGATTCACCCAGGGGTGAGTCAAAGTCGCTGTCGGGCAGGTTAGCAAAGTCGATGTTGGCACGCTTGATCAGTCGGCCCAACTCACGGGTCGAGATGCTGTAGTCCACATCAGGATTGCCATTCACCTTGAACTCGTCACGACCGGCCTCATATTTCTTGGCCAAGCAGGGCATGATGGAAACGACCACAAGTTTCTCGCGGGGGATACCCATCTTCTCGGCCCAGTAGGTCTTGGCCACTGCGCCAAACATCTGGGCGGGCGACTTGGCCGTCGAGGGATAGTCGAGCAGATCGGGGAACTCGTGCTCAAAGAAGTTGACCCATGCCGGGCAGCACGAGGTCATAATGGGCAGCTTCACGTCCTTGTCGCCTGCCAGGAACTTGTTGAGGCGCTGCAGGATCTCGGTACCCTCTTCCATGATGGTGAGGTCGGCACCAAAGTCGGTGTCAAAGGCATAGTCAAAGCCCAGGTCACGCAGAGCGGTGGCCAGCTTGCCGGTCACGATGGTGCCAGGCTTCATGCCGAATTCCTCGCCCAGGGCGAAGCGAACGGCGGGAGCAGGCTGTGCAACCACCACCTTGTCGGGGTCGTTGAGGTCGTTCATCAAGCGATCGGTATAGTCATGCTCGGTGAGGGCGCCAGTGGGACAAACGGCTACACACTGACCGCAATAGGTGCAGTTGGTATCGGTGAACATTTTGTCAAACGTGGGCGCAATCGTGGTATTGAAGCCGCGACGGATGGCGCTCAACACGCCAACTGACTGCACGTTGTTGCACACGCTCTCGCAACGGCGGCAGTAAACGCACTTCTCCATGTTGCGCGAGATGGCAGGTGTGAGCTCTTGCTTGCGCTCGCTCTGCTCGCCAGTGTTGTAGGGCATCTGGCGGATGTTGAATCGCATAACCAGACGCTGCAGCTCACAGTCACTGCACTTGGGGCAAGTCAAGCAATCGTTGGGATGGTCGCTGAGCATGAGCTCGGCAACGTTCTTGCGGGCGCGCACCACGCGGGCACTGTTAGTGTAAACCACCATACCGGGGGTCACGCGGGTGGCACAGGCGGGAGCCAGATTGCGGCGGCCCTCAACCTCCACAACACAAATGCGGCACGAGGCAGGCATATTCTTCACGCAGGTGCCTTCAAGGTCAATGTGGCACAAGGTGGGGATGCTGATGCCAACGGTCTTGGCGGCATCGAGCAGCATGGTCCCTGCGGGGACGTTCACCTCGTGTTTATCAATCGTCAAAGTGATCATATTCTTTTCTTCCATGATGCTATCGAAATTTAATAAACCGAGATGGCGTCGAAGCGGCAGTTAGACTTACACATACCGCAGCGGATGCACTCGTAGGGGTTAATAATGTGAGGTTTGCGCATGTCGCCCATGATGGCGTTAGCAGGACACTTGCGCTTGCAGGCGCCACAGCCCTTGCAACGGGCCGGGTCGATGCTGTAGGTCACCAGAGCCTTGCACTGCTTGGCGCGGCAGGTGTGCTGCTTCACATGCTCAACATATTCGTCCCAGAAGTTGTTGATCGTCGATAACACAGGATTGGGAGAGGTCTGGCCCAGGCCGCACAGGGCGGTGTCCTTGATGACAGCACTCAGTTCCTTGAGGTGCTCCAGGTCATCCATCGTGCCCTTGCCCTCGGTGATGCGGGTAAGGATCTCGAGCAGTCGCTTGTTGCCGATGCGGCAGGGCGTACACTTGCCGCAGCTCTCGTCAACAGTGAACTCAAGGTAGAACTTGGCCACGCTCACCATGCAGTCGTCCTCGTCCATGACAATCATACCGCCTGAACCCATCATCGAGCCAGCAGCAGTAAGGTTCTCATAGTCGATGGGGGTATCCAGGTGCTTCTGCGTCAAGCAGCCACCCGAGGGGCCACCCGTCTGCACAGCCTTGAACTCCTTGCCATTCTTCACGCCACCACCGATGTCGTAGATGATTTCACGCAGGGTGGTACCCATGGGAACCTCGATCAGGCCCACGTTGTTGATCTTGCCAGCCAGGGCAAACACCTTGGTACCCTTGCTCTTCTCGGTACCAATCGAGGAGAACCATTCAGCACCCTTGGTCAGGATGATGGGCACGTTGGCCAGGGTCTCAACGTTGTTCACGTTGGTGGGCTTCATGTTGAAACCAGCCTCGGCGGGGAAGGGAGGCTTCAAGGTGGGCTCGCCACGCTTGCCTTCCATCGAGTGGATGAGCGCAGTTTCCTCACCGCAGACAAACGCACCGGCACCGTAACGGATTTCGATATCAAAGTCAAAGTCAGTGCCCAGGATATTCTTGCCGAGCAGGCCATACTCGCGAGCCTGCTGGATAGCGATCTTCAGGCGGTGTACAGCCAGGGGATACTCGGCACGGATGTAGATCAGACCCTTGTGGGCATTGATGCAATAACCGCACACGGTCATGGCCTCGATGACCGAGTTGGGGTCACCCTCCATGATGGAGCGGTCCATGAATGCACCGGGGTCGCCCTCATCGGCATTGCACACAACATACTTCTCGTCGGACTCATAGCCGCGGGCAAAGCCCCACTTCATGCCGGTGGGGAAACCTGCGCCACCACGACCGCGCAGTCCCGAAGCCTTGATGATGTCGATGACCTCCTCAGGGGTCTGGTTGAGCAGCGCATTAGCAATACCCTGATAACCATCGCGAGCGATGTATTCCTCAATATTCTCGGGGTCGATGAGACCACAGTTGCGCAATGCAATGCGCATCTGCTTGCGATAGAAGTCCATGTGCTTGCTGTCGCTCACCGTCTTCTGGGTCTTGGGGTCCACATAGAGCAGACGCTCCACGCGACGGCCGCCAATGATGTGCTCCTTGACGATTTCTTCAGCATCCTCGGGCTTCACCTGGGTGTAGAAGGTGTTGTCGGGGATAATCTTCACGATGGGGCCCTTCTCGCAGAAACCAAAGCAACCGGTAGTGATGACATCCACCTTGTCGGCGATGCCGTTTTGCTCACAAGCTGCTTTCAGATTGTCAACGATTTTGTGGCTGGAAGAAGCCTTGCAACCGGTACCACCGCAGCACAACACTTGCAGGTGCTCGGCTCCGGTAGCGAGACCACAACACTGCTCTGACTCCTTGTCAGAACTTTCCTCGCGCAGGGCCAGGGCCTGTTGCGCACGCTTCCTCAAGTTCTCGAGGTCGTTAATAGAAAGTATTTTCACGTTGTAAATGAATTAGTTATTAGTTATTCTATCTGTTTATGTATGGTTTTCGGCGTGTAAAGTTACCGCCATTTTTTGGATTACAGAAATTTTTCGGCAAATATTTATTCAAGATGACGAAAAATCGCAAAAAAAGGACCGGCATCCCCACACAAGGCAGGATGCCGGAAACCTCATTTTTTTGATTTCGATTGAGTTGGATTTACTCCTCGGTCTTGGGAGCTTCGTCGGCCTTGGGAGCCTCCTCGGCGGGAGTCTCGGCCTTAGCCTCGGCCTTCTCAAGCTTAGCCTTGAGGGCAGCCAGACCAGTCACGTCGCCCAGGGTAGTCTTCTCTACCTGCGGGATGGCGGGAGCAGCCTCGGCGGCGGGCTTGTTGGCAGCAGCCTGGCGACGGGCCTTGCGGGCCTCGCTGCGCTGCTCGTCCTCAAAGATGCGGCTGTGAGACAGGATGATGTGCTTGCTGTCCTTGTTGAAGTCGATGACCTTGAACATCAGGGTCTCGCCCTGCTTGGCAGTGGTGCCATCCTCCTTGGTGAGGTGCTTGGGAGTAGCAAAGCCCTCGACGCCGTAGGGATCCAGACGGATCTGGCCGCCACGCTCGGTGAGCTCGCTGATGGTGCCCTCATGCACGCTGCCCTTGGTGAAGATGGTCTCGTAGGTTTCCCAGGGGTTCTCCTCGAGCTGCTTGTGGCCCAAGCTCAGGCGACGGTTCTCCTTGTCGATGTCAAGAACGACAACGTCGATGGGAGCCTCAACCTTGGTGAACTCGCTCGGGTGCTTGATCTTCTTGGTCCAGGACAGGTCACTGATGTGAATCAGACCCTCAACGCCCTCTTCCATCTCAACAAAGATACCGAAGTTGGTGAAGTTGCGCACCTTGGCGGTGTGCTTGCTGCCCACGGGGTACTTCTCCTCGATGGTGTCCCAGGGATCGTTGGTGAGCTGCTTAACACCCAGCGACATCTTGCGGTCCTCGCGGTCCAGAGCCAGGATAACGGCCTCGACCTCGTCGCCCACCTTCATGAAGTCCTGGGCAGGACGCAGGCGCTGTGACCAGCTCATCTCGCTCACGTGAATCAG
>Ga0247611_10003746_pt1 | contig 22086 bp, 9 predicted proteins | sample 177DNAGHGhighgp2_FD_192422 | JGI IMG/M metagenome (GOLD analysis project Ga0247611, IMG submission 192422) | Sheep rumen microbial communities from Palmerston North, Manawatu-Wanganui, New Zealand - 1770 DNA GHGhigh gp2 | ecosystem: Host-associated > Mammals > Digestive system > Stomach > Rumen ... | reverse complement strand
AAGTAACTGGGACCTGGAAGAGGCCGAGCCTATCGGTGGCCAGTTCACTATCGATTTTGGGGAGTAAGGTTACAATCTGTAAGCAAATTAAAATGTGAAAAACTTTTCGTGGACACTAATGTATTATAAACTATTATAAAAGATGAATAATCTTATTTTATGATGATGATTAGGAAATTTACTTTTTTGAAGGGCGTCTTGCTTGCGCTTGCCTTGTTCACTTGCTGGGGCATGGCGCATGCGAGCGTGACGGTCAACTCGAGCAACTTCCCTGACGCCAACTTCAGGGCTGCTGTTGCTCAGGCGGCCAATGTGAGTGAAAGTGGCGGCACTTTCAACGAGGCGTCGCTCACGACACTGGATGTTTCAGGTGGAGGCATCACGAACCTTAAGGGTCTGGAACTGCTGACGGGCTTGACCTATCTTGACATCAGCGACAACAGCGGCTTGACCACTGGCGCTGACTTGACACCGCTGACGGCGCTGGTGACGCTGAAGGCGAGCAACTGCAACGTGCGCACGCTGGCGGCGACCTATGAGACTTACAGCAGCACCCGTTATGCGGGACTGATCGTGGGCAGCGGCAACAGTGCGATGCGTTATCTGGACCTGTCGGGCAACGTGCGATTCTTCACCAGCGGCAACTTGCAGTACCTGACTGGCCTGGAGACGCTGCTGATGAGGAATTGCACCTATTATGATTACTGGGGCTACCAGCCTGGCAACGGGATGAAGAGCTTGAAGTGGCTGGACGTGAGCGGCTGCTCGGCGATGGACCGCATCCACCTGAAGGGTGCGACGCAATTGAAGCACTTGAATGCCGAGGGCACCCTGGTGAGGGGTTTCACCACAAGTCCGTCGAGCAGTGCGACCACACAGTATTATGTTGTGCTGTCGGCCAACTCACCGGTTGAATACATCAATCTGGCAAACTGTGCAGTAACAAATGCGGGCCTGGACGGTCTCTCGACCTATAGCCCGAGTGCACTGGACACGCTCATCGTGAGCGGTAACAGTTCCTTGGGTTACAGCTCAGCGTTTGACGATCTGCCCGCGCTCACCTATTTGGACATCAGCCAGTGCGACATCTACTTCCGCAGCGGTTACTTGCTCGACCACCTCACGGCGAGCCACAATCCCAACCTGGAGACCCTGCTGGTGAGCAACTCCAACCTGGGCGTTAACACACAGGGCATCAGCGGATTTGCCAACCTCAAGCATGTAGACGCATCGGGCAACCCGGGTGCAGCTCACTTCTGGGTAAACAACAGTCCGTTGTTAGAGACGTTGAACATCAGCGGCAACACTGGCATAACCTATCTGAAGCTCAATGGCGACGGGCTACCCCGCAACAACTTCACCCTGATTGGGGCTGATGGCTGCACAGCATTACAGAGCCTGTACTTGAATGACAACAACTATGCATCGGTGGGTCAAGCCACGAGCGACTTCTCCAGTGTGGGCACACTGCAGTTCTTGTATCTGGAAAACAATAGCGGCTTCACCGGCGGTGCGTTAACCATGTCGGCAACCGATTGCGGCAACCTGACGGGCATCGACCTGGGCAACAATGGCTTCACGAGTTTCCATGCCCCGAGCCTGCCCCCCACCCTGACGGCCCTGATGCTGGGCAACAACACATCGATGGAGCGCTTGGAGATGCACAACAACCCGGGCATCACCACGATGACGTCGAGCCCAGTGATGAGCGACGGCAGCGGCCTGTACCTGTTGGGCAACACGGCGTTGCACTATATGGACATCAGTGGCGACTCAATCCAGCGCAACCACTTCCAGCGCATCGGCAACAACAACTCACTCCAGGGTGTGCCCATCGACACGCTCAAGGCAAGCTACAACAATTTCTACACCTTCAGGAACCTGAGCTACATTGGCGGCGGCGGATGGGAGACGTGCACCAAGTCGGGGTATGTGTATGGCTGGAAGCCCAAGACGACATCAACGACCGCACCTCCTGATTATAATGTGTATTACTACGGCTACTGGCCAGTATCCCCAGCCCAGACTGACAGTGCATCGCTGGAGCAGTTGACCGGGCTCAAATACCTCGACTTGAGCCACTGCCTGTTGAAGGACTCGGTCTACTTGCACAAGAATGCCGAGCTGCGCTACCTTGACGTGAGCCACAACCGCAGCATCGAGAGGCACTACACCTATCAAAACCCTGACAAGGGAGCGGGTTACCGCAATTCTGGCGGTAGTTCAACTAACACCAACACGAGCTACCCTGACTACAAGAAATACCTGTGGTTAGCTGGTCCGAATGCAACAGGTCTTGAATATTTCACCGGTGACTACAACGACACGACTGGTCTATACATCCTTGACCTGATGCACAACAACAAGCTGGAGTATTTGAACATCAGTTATACCGGCATTGAGCAGACAGCCTTGACACATTGTCATGTGACCAATGCACGCTACATCTGGATCCAGGATCTGCCCAAACTGAAGTACTTCTATGCCGACTACAACGGCATGCGGTCGATGGGTATCGGCACCAAGAACGGCAAGTTGTATCAAGAGGGTCTCAAGTCGCTGGAGCGGTTGTCGGTCATCGGCATGCGCGGCACCGATAACATCACGATGAAGGGGTCGATCAACTTCAGATCGCCCAACGACCCCAGCGCACCGTCACCGTGCACCCGGCTGCACTATGTCAACGTGTCCTACTCCAACTTCGACTCTATCGGTGTCTATAACCCAGCACTGGATACAGTCATCATCAAGGGTAACCCGATTCACTACTTGAATGTCCAGGAGCTGCCGCTCATCACCTACGTTGACGCCAGCGAGAGTGCTTTCAAGATGCGTGGTTTTGACATCGAGACAGGCAGGACCTATCCGCCCGATGTCGACACATTCAAGAACGGGGCACGCAATGGTGGATATTATTACAATAACAACACCAGCACCAACGATTTTCCCAGCAACGACCCCAACAGCTACAAGGTGAAAAGCCCCTTCAGCGGCCTGAGAGGTGTGAGGGCACATCACCGCCCTGAACTGACGACGTTGCTGCTCGACAGCTGCAATGCGTTGATTGAGGTGTATGCCCACCACAATCCCAAGTTGCCCAAGGTGCATGGCTTTGAGCACCTGGCCTATCCCAAACCCGAGGTGGATGCCCAGTACCACTACCCGACCGACTTGGACTCGCTGCGCCTGGTGTGGGTCAACGACAATGACGTGTTCAACGAGCTGAACCTGAGCAACAACGTGAACTTGAAATACTTGCACGCCTACAACGACAAGGCTCTGGGTGAAGCCCTGGGCAGCGACGGCATGCAGCTGAGCAACAACACGATTCTCAAGACGGCATGGGTGTCCAACTCAAGCCTGGAGGCCTTCGGCAACAATGCGGGAGGCAACCTGGACACGCTCTACATCTGGACCAACCCCAAGCTGGACCACTTAGACGTGAGGAAAAACACGAGCTTGAAGTGGTTTGACCTGCGCAACTGCCGCATCCGCGACCTTGACGTAAGCAAATGCTTGGTACTCAAGGAGTTTGATTGCAGCAACGACAGCATCCAGGGCATGAGAAGCGACGCATGGGGGACCGCAATTCCCAATGCCGTGCCCACGAGCATCGACGAGGACGGCAAGAATTCGATTGCCGACCTGCACTTCACAAGTCAATCGTTAACGAGTGTCAAGGCCGACAACAACGACCTCTATTGCATGGACGGCTTGAACAACAACCCTTCGTTACACACGCTCTCCTACAACTACAACCACATCAACGCCATCGACCTGGCAGGCAGCAATCCGTCGACTTACAGTAACATCCACAACGGTCGCGGCACTTTCTATGGCGAGCTGTCGCAATGGAAGGAGAAAGGGGACAACAACGAGGCCATCGACTGCAGCTTGTACTATCTGCAGCTCGACTCGCTTGCCAATGACGGCTTGATGGTCGACGGTGTGAGAAACGACACCTTCCTGGGTCACAAGTCGGGTCAGGACAGCGTGTTGAGCATCAGTGCCGAACGTGTGCTCACGCTTGACGGCTTCAAGTCGTTCAAGGTAGATACCTTCTTTGTCAACTCGTCGGGTCCGCATCACGGAAGTCGTGTGGTCAACCAGGCACCGCGCCGCGCCAGCAAGACCTATGGCGCCGATGCGACACCCGACCCCGAGAAGATGATCGGCGACATGGTGTTCCTGGACAAGTATGAGGCCGAATTCCCCGAGGGGTATGATGAGCGTTACTACATCGAGTACAAGTACCTGGATGGTCGCACCCCGACGAGCACATCGACCTACTACCTCGTGTGGATGGCACCGCCAGTAGCCACCGATGTCGAGGAAACACCCGAGGACGGCATAGCCGAGGCCGCAGTTGTGGGCGAGCGCTACTTCGACATCTCGGGCAATGAGCTTCAAGAGCCGTTGAACAGCGGTGTGACCATTATCGTGCGCCAGATGAGCGACGGCAGCCAACAGGCAGTCAAGATCATGAAGTAACAAGAAAAGATCAAACATCCGACTATTGCGATCGAGGGCATCCTGATGGAAACAGGGTGTCCTTGATCTTATTTATTGCCCCTATCCCAGGGAATAAGATAGGATAGTGTGTGATGAAATATTGCTGCGAAAGGATTTTTTTGTAATTTTGCCACTTGTATTATTATTTAATCATCAAATCATCCAGACATTAAACAAATGAGCGAAGACAATAAGAGAAGGTTAAAGGTGGGAATCACCATCGGTGACACCAACGGAGTGGGCATCGAGGTGGCCTTGAAGGCCGTGTGCATTCCCGAGATGATGGAATTGTGCATCCCCGTCATCTATGGTTCGAGCAAGATTGTGAACTATCACCGCAACGCGTGCAATCTTCCCAACTATGCCATCAACCACACCAAGAGTGCCACTCAACTCAAGGAAAACATGCCCAATCTTGTGGAATGCATCACACAAGATGTCAAGGTTGAGCTGGGTCAAGCGAGCAAACAGGCCGGATTGGCTGCATTCCAGTCGTTGGAAGCGGCAGTGCGCGACCTCAAGAACGGCGAGATTGACGTTCTGGTAACGGCCCCTATCAGCAAGGAAAACATCCAGAGCGAGCAGTTCCAATTCCCTGGGCACACCGAGTATTTAGAGAGTTCGGCAGGAGAAGGCGACAAGGCAATGATGATCCTGTGCAACGACAAGTTGCGCATCGCACTGGTGACCATCCATCTGCCCCTGTCGCAAGTCCCCGCAGCGCTCACCATCGAGGGCATCCGCGAGAAACTGCTCATGTTCAACAACTCACTGAAGCGAGATTTCTACATCGACAATCCCCGCATTGCCGTGCTGTCGCTCAACCCGCATGCCGGCGAGAACGGAATTCTGGGCAATGAAGAGCACGATATCATCATGCCAGCCATGCAACAGTCACTTGACGAGGATGGCGTGCAATGCTTTGGCCCCTATGCAGCCGACGGCTTCTTTGGAGCTCGGCACTATCGTCGCTTTGACGGCGTGCTGGCCATGTATCACGACCAGGGGCTTGCACCCTTCAAGACCATCGCCATGGACGAGGGAGTGAACTTCACAGCAGGTCTTCCCATCGTGCGCACCAGTCCGGACCATGGCACGGGCTATGACATTGCAGGCCAGGGCATCGCCAACGAGTCATCGATGCGACATGCCATCTACACCGCCATCGACATCTGCCGCAACCGGTCTCGCTATGACGAGTCACGCCAGAACCCATTGCCCAAGTTGTTCCAGGACCGAGGCCGCGATAACGTGAAACTGGACTTGACCAAGGGGGAACAAGATTGAAAATGTCATGATTAGAGGAATCATCTTTGATTACGGCGGCACACTCGACAGCCGCGGAGTGCACTGGAGCGAAGTGCTGTGGCAAGGATACCAGCAAGCCGGCGTTCCCATCGACAAGGACACCTTTCGCAATGCCTATGTCGAGGGTGAGCGAGCCCTTGCCCGCGAACGCATCATCTTGCCCCAGGACAACTTCCACACCCTGCTGGCCAAGAAGGTTGCGATCGAGATCGGCTACCTGCCCGAGCAGCCCGATGCCGCCACACGGGTTATCTGGACCGATCAGATTGCAGCCTATTGCAACCAAGCCGCACGCACCTGCATCAACGAGGCCCGCCCCATGCTCGAGGAGCTGAGCGAAAGGTTCCCGATGATGCTGGTGAGCAACTTCTACGGCAACATCGACGAGGTGCTGCGCGATTACGGCATCCGCCATCTGTTCAAGGGCATCATCGAGAGTGCCGTGGTGGGCATCCGCAAGCCCAATCCCACACTATTCCGCTTGGGAGTCGATGCACTGGAACTGCCAGCCAGCGAGGTCCTTGTTGTGGGAGACAGCCTGCGCAAGGACATTGAGCCCGCCGAGCAGATTGGATGTAAAGCACTATGGCTCAAAGGGAAAGGTTGGACCGATGCCGAGGACCAGCAAACGCATCCCCACACCATCACCCAGATCACTCAAGTGCCAGAATGGATAACAAGATTATAAAAAAACATCAGCCTACACATTTTTATTATATATAATATGAATTACGCTATAATCGCAGCCGGAGAAGGTTCACGGCTGGCTCAAGAAGGAATAGCCAAGCCCAAACCCCTTGTTGAACTACAGGGAGAGCCCATGATTGGCCGCCTGATCAACATCATGCTCAGGTGCAACGCACAGAGCATCAGCATCATCGTGAACGAGCACATGACCGAGGTGCGCGAGTATCTCGAGAGCCTGGATCTGCCCATTCCCCTCAATCTGGTCGTCAAGACCACACCCAGCTCGATGCACAGCCTGTGGCACTTGAGCCGTGTCATTCCTCAAGGGAAGTTCTGTCTAACGACAGTGGACACTATCTTTCGTGAGGAGGACTTCAAGGGGTATATTGAAGCCTTTGAGGCCGATGCCGATCATGATGGCATGTGGGCTGTGACCCCGTTTGTCGACGATGAAAAGCCGCTGTGGGTCGATGTGGACGACCTGATGGACATCACGGCCTTCCGCGACAAGGGTTGGGACGGATCCAAGTATGTCTCCGGTGGTGTGTATGCCATGACCGATAAAGCATTCACAGTCCTTGACGAGTGCATCGAGAAGGGCATCAGCCGCATGCGCAATTTCCAGCGGGCACTTGTTGAGCACGGCTTCCGCCTGCAGGCCTACAGCATCGACAAGATCGTCGATGTGGACCACGCTGGCGACATTGCCACCGCCGAGGCCTTCATCAAGGGTTAAACTACCCCACCCCTGCTTAACCGATAAAGCTGGGCGCTTTCCAAACAATGGATGAGCGCCCAGCTATTTCATTTCACTGTAATTGTTCTGCAATGAGCTGTTGATACAAGCGGGGCACCCTTCCTTGCGAAAGGATGCCCCGCACGGGTTCTTATCAATGATTGATTAGTGTCACATCTTAATCAAGAAGGCGATACACAGCATTGGCGTGCTTTGTCAGATTGCTTGATGAGCCGTTACTCGAAAGGATGATGTTGATCAAGGCAGTAACATCGGACACGTCGATGGCATCGTCGCCATTCACGTTGGCACAGATTTCGCAGCTACCGTTATCGTTGCCCAGGATGTAGCCAATCAACGCGGTTACGTCGGACACGTCAATCGAATGATCGTGGTTCACATCACCAAGCTCGTAGGGATGCTCATTCTCGAACAGGGTAACCTCCTCGACATTGCTCCAAACACTCTCAGTACCGTCAACATAGAGGGCCTTAACCCTGTACAGGAAGGTACCACCTGCAGTCAGGTTATTAACAGTGTAGTTGAATGTACCAGGATCGATGCCCTCGATCAAACGGTAGTCCTCACCGCCAGTTTCTGTAGCCATGAGCATATTCAGGGCAGCAGTCTTGTCACCGGCATAGATGGTGATGTTGTGCAGCGCGTAGCAGCTCTGCAGAGCCTTCAAGGTGATGTTATCACTCTGAGCGACATCCAGAACCACGGTTAAGGTCGTGTACTCGCTCGTGTTGGAGAAGGTGATCTGCTGCGAGCCCATGCTGGATGCGATCTCAACGATAGCGTCGGTATAATCATCGGCATTGAAGCGCAGCACGTCCACAACCACGGTCACCTTGTCATAGCCCGTGAAGTCATAGGTCGGGCTCACGATGGTGGCATAGTTGGTGTTATAGGCCCTTGATACCACAGCACCATCGTCGATGTAGAGGTAGGTGGTGGCACTCCAGCCAGTGGGCAGGTAGTTGGAAGCATTGCTGATCTGGTTGGTGTAGGAGCCACTGGTGTTGGTGACAGCTGTCAGGCTGCTGAAGTCGGCATTGCCCACTTCCACATAGGCGGGCAGCTCGGGCTCGGTGGGCTTGGTGTTCACCTCGAGGGTGTAGGAAGCCACATTCTCGACGGGAGTGGCATCGGTCCAGTCAGCACGGAAGCTGGTCAGGTTGATGTAGTTCTCGTTGGCAGGCTGCATGACGGGGGTGTAGCGCTCCAGGTCGCTGTCGAGCAGGGTAACCTCCTCGGTGTTGCTGCTGCTCATCACGCCGTTGGTGTAGTTGGCATCAACATAGAAGTAGAAGGTTCCACCCTCGGTAAGGCCGGTAACGGTGTAGCTCTTGCTGGTGATACCAGTGATGACACGATAGGTGGCATCGCCGGTCTCGGTGGCCTTGAGCTGATTGGTGGTGAGGTCGCCAGCATAAACCCTCATGTACCTCATGTCGGGCATGCCGCCAGTGGTGAGCTTCACATAGTCGCTGGATGCACAATTCACAACGATGGTGTACCAGGCAAACGAGGCGCTTGACGGCATGGTGACGGTCTTGGTGTCAACACTGGTAGCCACGGTGATGGTATAGGGGCTGCGATAGGGCTCGGCATAGAGCATCACGGTCATCTTGTCATAGCCGGTGAGGTCATAGGTCTTGGTCTGAACATAGCCGTTGGACTGGGTGCTCAGATAGCAGGCGCTATTGTCGGAATATGTGGTCAGTCCGACTGCCGTCCAGCCGGCAGGCACGCTGTTGCTGGCTGTCCAGTCGGTGGTGTCGAGCAGCGCAACGGCGGGCTTAAAGGGTTCGGCGCTCACATAGAGGGTGTAGCTCTCCACGTTCTCGGCGGGCGTGGCGTCGGTCCAGGTGGCCGTGAACGAGGTAGTGGTGATGTCGGTAGCTTCCTGCATCACAGGGGCATAGGTCTCCAGCGGGGGAGCCACGGCGGTACCGTTGATCTTGACGGTCACGGTCTCGGCATCGGTGCTGGTCAGGGTGACGGTAGCCTCCTGGTTGCCGGCCTTGGTGGGATTATAGGTAACAGTGACGGTGACACCGTTCTCGGCCTGCGAGGCGCTGATGCTGGTGGTGCTCAGCGAGAAGGCATTGTCACCGCTGATGCTCAGGGCCACGTTGCTGGTGAGGTTGGCACCGGTAACGGTAAAGGTAGCGGTCTCGGGAGTGCCCACAGTGGCATTCATCGTGAGCGTGGTGGGGTTAACCGTGATCCTGGGGTTGTTGAGAGCCCCTGCAGGAGGCTCGATGCCGATGATCATGGCCTCGCCCCAGTTGAAAATATAAGAACCCGTTGAACCCGATGTTGAACCATTAGCGGTGGTGAAGTTGTGCAACGTGCAATAACCATTGGACGAACCGCTCCAACCCCAGTTGACGTAGTACTTGCCACTGCTATCGACACCAAACACATTGAAGGCGTGACCTCCATGGTCGGAGTTCCTACTGTCATAGGCCAGATACTCGATGGGACGGCCGTTATGCAGCTCGTTCAGCATCCATTCGTTCCACTGAGCATCGGTGTACTTCTGAGAACCATTGGAAGAACCATTAAACTCGGTGAGCAACAGGTACTGGGCATCGGTGTAGCCCATATTGAGAACGCCCTGATAAATCTCGGGATCGTTAGCACCACTGGCACTGGAACTGTAATAATAATCGGGAATAGACTGGCCCGCATAGCGCATCAGCCATGCCACGGCGTTAGCCTGATCAGTCGTGTAGGAAGCTGAGTGAGAGCTACCATTATCGTCATAGTATGTACCATAATGATCAATGATGTTAGCCCAGTCGGCTGCACGTTCAGACAGAGCTGAAGCGGAGCTGCCACCAGTGCCTGAAATGGCTGCGCAAGCAGGGAAGGTCTCGGGCCATTTCCACTTGTAGTAGCACATACTCAGCGAGGTGGCCGGGCAGCCAGTGAGGGCACGGCTCCAGCTACTGCCTGGACACTGGTTGTTGTAAGGAGCCGACTGGTCCCAGGTGGCGGTTACCAGCGGAGCAACGGGGGTGGTGGCAAACTTGGTTGCCTTCAACGGTACCAGAGTGCCTGCCTTGAGGCCGTCAATCTGATACTTGAACTTGTTGAGCAGCCACTGCATGGCAGGGGGGATGTTGTTCAAGTCGAGGGCACCTTCCTCACCATACATCAGGATCTGCGGTGCCTGGTCGTCACCGGCAACCACAACATAGGACTTGGCCGAGTTGAAGATGTAATAGTCATTAGCTGCGGGGTTGAACACCGATTTCTCGGCCTTGGCGAGCTTGAGGTTGGAAGCCGCGGCTGCCTTGAGACGGCCAGAGGCCACTTGTTTTTTCAAAAACGCGTTGGCTGCGGCCTGTGCCTGCGATTGGGTCACATCGGCAGCCGACATCTGCATGGCCGTAATGGCTACGGCAATAAGTAACAGAAATCTTTTCATATACATTAGAATTTAAAATAAATAATTATTAAAGATGTCTCTAAAAGTTCACATTTTTAATCCAACAAATTTACTACATTTTTTTTAAGCGAACAAGAAAAACAATAATAATCTCACGAAAACAATAAATAAATTGCGAAAATTCAAATATAAATGGTCCTTTTTCGCGAAAAATCGCAGTCAAACAAGCGGGGCACCCCTCTCGAGAGAGAAAGGATGCCCCGCGATAGACTATGCGTATGACTCTTATTCTATGATCAAGCGCTTCATGTCTTTAACAGGCATGGCCATTTTGGCAGCATTGTTGTCCGATGAAAGAATCATGGCAATCAACGAGGTGACGTCTGACACATCTATTGCCTCATCACCATTCACATCGGCACAGATCACACAGCAACCGTTGTCGTTGCCCAGGATGTAACCAATCAACGTGGTAACATCCGACACGTCAATGGCATCATCGTGGTTGACATCACCCAGCATGTAGGGATGATCATTCTCGTGCAGGGTAACCTCCTCGATATTGCTCCAGTCACTCTCGGTGCCATCGATATAGAGAGCCTTAACCCTGTAGATGAAAGTACCACCTGCAGTGAGATCCTTGACAGTGTAGTACTTGTCGGGGGTAATGCCCTCGACGAGTCGATAGTTCTCACCACCGGTCTCGGTAGCCATGAGCATATTCAGGGCAGCTGTCTTGTCACCGGCATAGATGGTGATATTGTGCAGCGCATAGCAGCTCTGCAGAGCCTTCAGGGTGATCCTGTCACTCTGAGCGACATCCAGAACCACGGTTAAGGTCGTGTACTCGCTCGTGTTGGAGAAGGTGATCTGCTGCGAGCCCATGCTGGATGCGATCTCAACGATAGCGTCGGTATAGCTATCGGCATTGAAGCGCAGCACGTCCACAACCACGGTCACCTTGTCATAGCCCGTGAAGTCATAGGTCGGGCTCACGATGGTGGCATAGTTGCTGTTATAGGCCCTTGATACCACAGCACCATCGTCGATGTAGAGGTAGGTGGTGGCACTCCAACCAGTGGGCAGGTAGTTAGAAGCATTGTTGATCTGGTTGGTGTAGGACCCACTGGTGTTGGTGACAGCCGTCAGACTGCTGAAGTCGGCATTACCCACTTCCACATAAGCGGGCAGCTCGGGCTCGGTGGGTTTTGCATTGACCTCGAGGGTGTAGCTCGAGACATTATAGGAAGGTGTCTCATCGGTCCACTCGGCACGGAAGCGCGTGAGAGCGACGTAGGTGTCATTGGCCGCAAGCATGACAGGAGCAAACTTGGTGATGTTGGCCGTACCATTCAAGTTAACGGCCACAGGATTTGCGCCACCGCCACTGATGACGATCGAAGCCGTGTGATTGCCAAACTCGGCAGGGTTATAGGTAACGGTCACGGTCACACCATTAGCGGCATCGGCGGCACTGATGGTAGTGGGCTCGATACTGTAAACACCGTTGGCATCATTCAATGCCAGCGACAGGTCACCAGTGAGATTCTCGCCGGTAACAGTGAATGTTGAGGTCGTTGCCTCGCCTGCTATCGTGCTGATGTTGAGCACATCGGTCGAAGCGGTGATTGTGCGAGCCGGCTCTGCTGCCGTGCCGTTGAGGCTGACAGTCACTGCCTGTGCACTTCCGCCACTGATGGTCACTGTGCCGGCGTGAGTGCCAGCTGCCGTGGGAGCGTAGGTCACCGTCACGGTAACGCCACTGGTGGCCTCGTTGGCGGTGATACTGGTGCGGCTGATGCTGTAAACACCGTTGGCATCATTGAGAGCGAGCGAGAGATTACCGGTCAAGTTGGCACCCGTCACGGTAAAAGTCTGGCTCTGGGTCTGACCCTCAATAGCACTGAAGGTGAGCGCAGTGGGAGTTGCCGTGATGGTCGGAGTGACTGCCGTTCCCGACAGGCTGACCGTCTGGCTCTCGGCGCCACCACCACTGACGGTAACAGAAGCATTGCTGTTGCCAGCCACAGTGGGATTGTAGGTTACCGTCACGTCCACGCCGCTGGAGGCCTGAGCCTGAGTTGCCGTGATACTGGTGCGGTCGATACTATAGATGCCATTGGCATTGTTGAGCGTGAGCGTCAGGTCACCGCTCAGATTAGCGCCCTTGACTTTGAAGGTCTTGGTAGCGGTTTCACCCGTGAGTGCGCTAAAGGCCAGCGAGGTGGGGCTAACGGTGATGGTGCGCACCACATCGGTAGCCGTGCCATTAAGGGTCACGGTCTTGGACTCGGCGCCAGCACTATTGATGGTAACAGTGCCTGTGTGGGTTCCTGCAGCGGTGGGATTATAGGTCACAGTAACTGTCGAGCCCGACATTGCTGTCGTGCGATTGATCGTGGTTTTGTCGATGCTGTAGCCTGTACCGCTCACGCTGAGGGTCACATTGGCAGTCAAGTCAGTGCCACGAACCACAAAGGTCTTCTTAACCGAAGTGCCAACGGTGGTTGAGAAGGTCAGCGCACTGGGCGTTGCGGTGAGGGCAGGTGCATTGACTGCAGTACCGGTCAGAGCCACGGTTGCGCTTTGGGCACCGGTGCTCGAGGCAGTGACGGTGGCCGTCTGTGTGCCAGCAGCGGTGGGAGCATAGGTCACGGTGATGGTGGCACCGGCCTGGGCCTGGGCTGCGGTCAACGACGTGGGCGAAACGCTATAAACGCCATCGCCGCTCACGCTCAAGTTAACACCGCTGGTGAGGCGAGAACCAGTGACGGTAAAGGTCTTGGTGTAGGTCTGACCGGCAGTGCCCGTGAAACTCAACGACTCGGGATTGACGGTCAGGGAAGGATCAACGGCGGTGCCCCCCAAGATATACTTCACGCCGGCCAAAGCGTCGATCTTGCCGTAGCGACCAAAGTTTTTCTTGGTGGTGTAATTGTCGGTGATGGCCGTATTGGCAAACACGTCGCGGATGCCCTCGGTGTTCAGGGTCTTGCCGGCATACTTGGCTGCCTGCAAGTAGAGGGCGATGATACCGGCGGCACAAGGCGTTGCCATCGAGGTGCCATCCATGCTACCAAGCGAGGAGTTAGTGCTGTTGTAAACCAGATAGTAGCCACTGGAGCTCAATGCATTGGCCATCATACCTTGGGTATCGTAATGGTTGATACCGGCAACGATGGTAGCACCAGGAGCGCAGATGTCGGGCTTCACAACACCCGTTGCGCCACAGCCCGATGCCTGATAGCTCGAGAAATAGGCAATATCGTTGAGGGTATAATAGGTGAGGTTGTGATTAGAGTTGTTGTAGTCGCGAACGCTGGTCTTGGAAACATAAGCGCCAACCGAGATCACGTCATCGCTACATCCCTCGTCACCCACGCTGGCATCATCACTACCGGCAACAAAGGTGTAACCGCCGATGGTGCCGCTGGTGGGGCCGAAGCAGTTGTATCCGTTCACATCCCAGGCATCAATACCGCAGGAGCCGCTGGTGGGATAGACACTCACGGCCAGGGCATAGTTTGCACTGGTGTAGCTGGAATTCTTGGACATCTGGTTGAAGTAGAGCTGCACATAATACTTGTTGCTGTAGCTGTCGCGTGCGATGGTCACCGACGGAGACCTGTTGAAGTAGGTCGTAATTCCGCTCACGCTCGATGTGGAGCTCGTGATAGCACTTGAAGTCCAAACGATGCTATTGCTGCTGGTGTTAACCACATGGAGTCGGCAGGCAAGGGCCTTGTTAGCAGTGCGGGCATAAAACATGTCGTAGCCATAATACATCCTGTTGAGATAGCTGGTGGAGCCGTAATACATCGCATAGTATGCACCCCTGAGCACCGTGGTGAAAGGAGACGAGGATGACGATGTGCTGGTACCGCTATAGACTGTACCATAGTCGGAGCCAGCCTCATTGCCGGCAGCATAGACAATAATGTGGTTGGGGTTGCTGCCTGCATACTGCGAGTAAATCGACGCCAGTTCTCCTGTGCCATCATGCGGACCCATGTGCGAGCCAAGGCTCAAACTGCACACGGCAGGCTTATTCTGGCTATCGGCATAGTCAAAGACATACTTGATACCATTAGCGATGTTGGTATTATAAAGATACTCACCGCAACCCACGAGCACGAGGTCGGCCTCGGGAGCCATACCGCCATAGGTAGTGCCACTCACTGTGATCTCGCGACCAGCGGCAGTGGAACTGGTGTGCGTACCATGCGACTCTCCGCTGTCATCGGTTGTGGGCGACGATGATGAGATACTTGTGTAGGTCGTGAATGTGCCCTGCCCCTTACCAACATAGGCTCGCTTGATGCGGTAGTTGCCACTGGCATCCCTGAACATCATGTGCTGGAAGTCGATACCGTCGTCGATCACTCCCACAACGACACCCGAGCCCTTGAAGGCTTGGGGCAATCCTGCTGTGATTGCATCGTTGCTGAAGTTGATCACGTCATCGGCATTAGTATAATAACGTGCCATGTTGGTGCGCAGTTTCATCTTGCGGGCCACATTCACTTGCTTGACCTCGGTGACCTGAGCAACACGCCCAATGACATCAACAGGGATCAAAGCAGTGACAAACTCGTTGAACCGCTCCTGTACAACCACACCCAGGTTCTCAATCTTGGAAGTGCGATTGGGGTCAATGTGGATGAAGGCTGAAACCATCTTCACACCATTGTAATCCTCGGCGGGAGCGATGAGGCGCTCTACAGGCTGCGTGCGCAGCAATGGAGCACGGGTCATCATCTTGGGACCATCAATCTTCATGTCGAGGGAGATCTTGCCGTCTCGCTCAGCGATAAACAGCTGAGTCGACGCAGACAATTTCTCATTGATTCCGGCAATGGCACTGACACACACAGCCAATGTCATCACGCAAATAAGAAGGATTTTTTTCATAAAAAGGTAATTATTTGATTATATAGTTTATGTAATTGTATTAAAGATTTAGTACACATAGTAGCTGGCATTAATGACATGGCAAAATTACACATTATTTTTATAAAAAGGAACAAAAAGACAGAGAAATCAACATTCGGGCAAAAAGAAACAACAAAAACGGCACCATGTAATGCCAATCTGCTATTTTTGTTTTCACGACACTCAAACATCCACTCAATGAATAACGCCTCACGCTGTGGCGCAAGGACGCTAAGTTTTTTGACTATCAGCTCAATAGCATTGACCTAACGTCTTCTAAAAGCATTTATACTCATCTGCAGCCATTTCACGTCATCAGGTCAATAATTAGAATCATATATAACCAATTGTTCAGTGAATTTTGCGATTCAGAGCGAGATTTTGGTGTTGAGGATGAGGTGAAAATTCACACACGTTAGCCATAATCTAAAAAAATGTTATTGGAGCAATATTACAATCAAAACCAGTGGAAAACGGGGCAAAATGTTGGTTTCAACAAGGACGTAGCATTAACTTTTTTTAAAATACAACCATACCAATAATAGCCCAATTCATCTTTTTTAATATTTATAACTAATAATTTAACGAGACAAAACCAAATTTTAAAGTTCTTTTATAACTCAATTCAAAAAAAGGCAGTAATTTAGCGGCGTTTTTTTTGCGAGGTGCCAGGAAACGGTCTCAAAAATAGGCAATACCAACGACCAATGGTTGCAACGCATCAAACAAATCATATCAACATTGATAATAACCTAAACATTAAGTGTAAATAAGATTATGGCAAAAGAAATCGTTAAGCCCGCTACCGGCAAATTAGGTATTATGGTAGTAGGATTGGGTGCAGTGAGCACCACGTTCATGACTGGTGTAATGATGGCTCGCAAGGGACTTGCAAAGCCCGTTGGCAGCATGACACAGTACGACAAGATTCGTGTTGGAAAAGGCGAGAACAAGAAGTATTTACATTATAAAGACATCGTGTCGATGCCTGCCCTCGATGACCTGGTGTTTGCAGCATGGGACGTATTCCCCGCTAACGCCTATGAGAGCGCCATCAATGCCGAGGTGCTCAAGGAGAAGGACATCGAGCCCGTCAAGGACGAGCTGTTGAAGATCAAGCCGTTGAAGGCTGCGTTTGACAAGAACTACGCAAAGCGTCTTGATGGTGACAACGTGAAGCAGTGCAAGGACCGCTGGGACATGACCGAGCAGGTGCGTGAGGACATCCGCAACTTCAAGAAGGAGAGCGGTGTTGACCGCGTGGTTGTGCTGTGGGCCGCCTCGACCGAGATTTATGTCGAGCCCGACATGAAGTACCATGGCACCATCGCCGCCCTTGAGCAGGCCATGAAGGACAACGTGGTAGACAAGGTTGCCCCGTCGATGTGCTATGCCTACGCAGCACTGATGGAGGACTGCCCGTTCATCATGGGCGCACCCAACACCACCGTCGACATCCCCGCCATGTGGGAACTCTCGGAGAAGACCCACTTGCCCATCGCCGGTAAGGACTTCAAGACTGGCCAGACTCTGGTGAAGAGCGGTTTTGCTCCCATCATCGGCACCCGCATGCTGGGTCTGAACGGCTGGTTCTCGACCAACATTCTGGGTAACCGCGACGGCCTCGTGCTGGACGAGCCCGCCAACTTCCGCACCAAGGAGGTGAGCAAGCTCTCGACCCTGGAGTCCATCCTGGTTGCCGACGATCAGCCCGACCTTTACAGTGATTACTACCACAAGGTACGCATCAACTACTATCCTCCCCGCAACGACAACAAGGAGGGATGGGACAACATCGACATCTTTGGTTGGATGGGCTATCCCATGCAGATCAAGATCAACTTCCTGTGCCGCGACTCGATCCTTGCCGCACCGTTGTGCCTTGACCTGTGCTTGCTCATGGACCTTGCTCACCGCGCCGGCCGCTATGGCACGCAGCGCTTCCTGAGCTTCTTCCTCAAGAGCCCGATGCACGACTACACCCAGGACGAGGTTCCCGTTAACCACCTGTTCCAGCAGTATGTGATGCTGAAGAACGCCATCCGCGAGATGGGCGGTTATGAGGCCGACGAGGAGATCGACTAAGACACTTTTTTCTCACGTGCTGTGATGCTCCCGGTTTGAATCAGGCAAGCACGCAGCCCTGAGATTATCTAATTGAATAATGGAGTGAAGGCAATCTTGCTTTCACTCCATACTTTTTACTATCGGCAATAAAGAGAAAATCATTTTATTTTTTAAAATTTTATAGGGCTTATACTTGCGGTTTGCGTGATTTGCTTTAAATTTGCAGCAGATTATGCGGTAATGGCATGGCCATGCCTCATATTACATGAATATGTAACAAGAACTGAACAAAATTAGCTTGATATGCAACAAATAGCTCAAGAAGATCTGGTTGCCAAAATGGCCGCTGAAGAGAAAAAGAAGAAACGTGCCCGCTCTGGCATTAAGTGGGACCGACTGTTCATGGCTTGTGCCTACAACTGGTATTGGTTTATATTGTCAATGATTATCTGTGCCAGTATAGCCTACCTGTATGCCAAGACACAGCCCCAGTACTACGTGGCAAAATCATCAATTTTGATTCGTTCTAAAGATAGTGCTCAAGGCACCCCATCGATGACATTCAGCGACCTGGGACTGAGCACCGTCAACTATATTCCCAATGAGCCTTTCAAGCTCAGGTCATCGCGCACCATGGAGATCGTGGTCAACTCGTTGGGCCTTAACGTCCAGTACTATGGTCACATGTTCTTGCGTGACGTGAACATTTACAAAGACACCCCCGTGCAGGTAACCCCCCTCAAGGAGGTGACCCAAGGCTACTCGCTGACCATCATCCCCAAGGGCGGAGACAACTTTGAGTTCAGGGTTAATGAGGGTCCGTGGAAAAAGGCCCACTTTGGCAACAAGGTGAACACCGAGTATGGCCCAATCGCCATCACCAAGACCAACAATTACAGTGAGAACTTTGTGGACTATAACGTGATTGTCCACGTGAGCAACCCGCTGGCAATGGCCAGGTCGCTTGCATCGGGGCTGGTTGTTGAGTTTGCCAGCGATCACAGCGACGTGCTCAATCTCGCCATTAGAGGTCAAAACCCCGAGATGTGTGCCGACATTCTTAACGCCCTGGTTGACGCCTACAATCAAGAGGGCATCAACGACATGAATCAGGTGGCACGCAGCACCGAGGCCTTTATCGCCGAGCGCGTGGCCGACCTGTCCAAGGACTTGAGCGGCGTTGACAACGAGGTAGCCATCTTGACAGCCAACTCGGCCAACTCCATCATGCTTGGCAACCAAGCCAACACCTTGACAAGGGTGAATGAGACCGAGAATGCCAGCCTCGAAATTAATCTTGCATCCCAAATTCGCAACTTCATTGCCGGCATGGGCCCGTCAGACCTGATTCCCGTGAACACCGGCATGAGCAACAGCGGAATCATTGCTCAGATCACCGAGTATAACACCGCCATGCAGGATTATCAGAAGATTTCGGCCACATCAAGTGCCGAAAACCCCGTGATGAAAGAGTTGTCGGCCTCACTGGCCAGCCAAAAGCATAATATTCTCGCCAGTCTGGACAACTACATCAGCACCTTGCGCACCAAGCAGGGGCAGGCACAACGACTCGAGAACCAGGCCAGCAGCAGCATGACTGCCAATCCGGCTCACGAGAAGGCCATCACCGAGGTGACGCGCCAGCAGAAGATCAAGGAGCAACTCTACCTGTACCTGCTCAACAAGCGTGAGGAGAACGCCCTGCAGATGGCCATTACCGAGCCCAATGCCAAGGTGATGGAGCCTGCTATTCCCAACCCCACCCCGATCACCGCGCCATTAACGCGTGTGGTACTGACCGGTTTGGTGATTGGTCTGCTGATTCCCGCATTTGTGCTCTATGGTGTGTTCTGGTACTTCTCACTTGACAAGACCATCCACACTCGTCGTGAGATTGAAGAGGTGTGCGACATTCCCATCCTGGGTGAGTTGCCAGCCAAGAAGAGCAACATCACCGGTGAGATCGTTGTCAACGAGACCTCCAATGACCGCATGAATGAGGCATTCAGAATTGTGCGCAACAACCTCGACTTTGTCACCAATCAGGATAAGGAGAATGGCGAGGGAACCGTCATCCAGTTCACATCGACCATGTCGGGTGAAGGAAAGAGTTTCGTTGCCGTGAACCTGGCACTGTCCTACACCTATGTCAACAAGCGCGTCATCGTTGTCGACCTTGACTTGCGCAAGGGTAAGTTCTCTGAGTATGTAGGCGTGCAGGATGGACGTGGTGCATCGGCCTTCCTCTCGGGCAAGGAGACAGACTTGAACAAGATCATTCACCGGGGTGCTCTGCACGAGGGATTTGACATCATCAGCGTTGGTGCCATTCCGCCCAACCCCACGGCTCTGCTCATGAGCGACAACATGAGCAAGATGATTGATCAGCTCAAGAAGAAATATGACTATGTCATCCTCGATACCGTGCCCTACACCCTGATTGCCGATGCCGCCATCGTCAACCGCTTTGCCGATTTGACGATCTACGTCGTTCGCGACGGCAGGGTTGAGCAGCAGTACATGTATGAGCTTGAGCACCTCTCCGATGAGAAGAAGATCAAGAACCTTACCATCCTTGTCAACGACATCAAGATGAGTAAGACCCGTTATAACTACTCCTATGCCTACGGCTACGGCAAGGGTTATGGTTATGGATACGGCTACGGATATGGCTACGGATATGGTGGCGACAGTGGTGGCTACTATGTCGACGACACCCCCAAGGAGCGTGAAAAGCCCATCAATGGTTAACGTCAATAATCCATGTTTTCCAAGGGGGCCAGTTCCCCTTTAGAAACAATGAGTAATTTCACATTCGGGCTTCACAAGTTGCGTGAGGCCCGAATTCATCATCAAGAACAAAAAAACATAAACAAAGTATGAGAATAGCGGTTGTCGGAACTGGATATGTGGGATTGGTCACAGGGACCTGCTTTAGCGAGATGGGTGTTCATGTGACATGTGTCGACGTGGATGAGCGCAAGATTGAAGCATTGAGACAAGGCGAGATCCCCATCTATGAACCCGGCCTGGAGACACTTGTGATCAAGAACATGAAGTCAGGCCGCCTGCGCTTCACCACCAGGCTCGAGGATGTGATCAACGATGTGGATATCATCTTCAGTGCCGTTGGCACACCACCTGACGAGGATGGCAGCGCCGACCTGCAATATGTCCTCAACGTGGCACGAACCATCGGCCAGAATATCAACCACTATGTGGTGGTAGTCACCAAGAGCACCGTGCCCGTGGGCACAGCCCGCAAGGTCAAGGCTGTGATTGAAGAGGAGCTGCAGCGACGTGGCGTTCAAGTCGAATTTGACGTTGCCAGCAACCCCGAGTTCCTCAAGGAAGGCAACGCCGTCAAGGATTTCATGAGCCCTGACCGTGTCGTGGTCGGTGTGGACAGTGAGCGGGCACGCAAACTCATGGCCCGCCTGTACAAGCCGTTCATGATCGTGAGCGACAGGCTCATTTTTACCGACATACCATCGGCCGAGATGATCAAGTATGCCGCCAACTCGATGCTTGCCACCCGCATCAGTTTCATGAACGACATCGCCAACTTGTGTGAGCTGGTGGGAGCCGATGTGAACATGGTGCGCAAGGGCATTGGCAGCGACACCCGAATCGGCAAGAAGTTCCTGTATGCTGGCTGCGGTTATGGTGGATCCTGTTTCCCCAAAGACGTGAAAGCCCTCATCAAGACCGCATCCACTCACGGATACTCGATGCGGGTGTTACAGGCTGTTGAAGAAGTGAATGACGACCAAAAGGTCATTCTGTTCCAGAAGCTCGTTAACCACTATGGCGGTGACGAGAGCCAACTGGCAGGCAAGACTGTTGCCCTGTGGGGACTGGCTTTCAAACCCGAGACCGATGACATGCGTGAAGCCCCCTCGCTGGTACTCATCGACCTGTTGCTCAAGGCAGGTGCCACCGTGAAGGTCTATGACCCGGTGGCCATGAAAGAATGCCAGCGCCGCATTGGTGACCGTGTGACCTACGCTACCGACATGTATGCCGCCGCCGATGGTGCCGACGCGCTAATGCTTGTAACCGAGTGGAAAGAATTCCGAATGCCCAATACCGAGACTCTTTCTCACAAAATGCGCGGACGCCTCATCTTGGACGGGCGCAACATCCTGGATGGCGATGAATTGCATCAGGCAGGATTTGAATATCACTGTATCGGCAAATGAGCAACATTTAAATTGGCGCCAGTGAAAAGTTTGTCAGGAGGCCTGCTAAACTTTCCCGGACAATAGTAAAAATTAAAAGAGCTGCGAGATGATCTTGCAGCTCTTTTAAGGTGTAATGGTCATTTTGCAGGATGAAAAAGCCATATAGTGGTTCTATTGGTCATTTTGCAGGATGAATTTTCAGGGCAGGTATTGCTTATTGAAAAGGGCGCGTTATCTTTGCCGTGCAGCCTGAA
>Ga0247611_10003745_pt1 | contig 22091 bp, 19 predicted proteins | sample 177DNAGHGhighgp2_FD_192422 | JGI IMG/M metagenome (GOLD analysis project Ga0247611, IMG submission 192422) | Sheep rumen microbial communities from Palmerston North, Manawatu-Wanganui, New Zealand - 1770 DNA GHGhigh gp2 | ecosystem: Host-associated > Mammals > Digestive system > Stomach > Rumen... | reverse complement strand
TCTTCGTCTTCTTCGAGGAGCGTGACGCGGAATCCCTTCAAATCTGTGCAGAAGCTTGTACTCGGAACCACGCAGATTCCCTTTGCGCCCAAGAGGTAATAGACAAAGCGGTAGTCGAGGTTTGTCGTCTTGCTGCACCATTCTTCGACTTTCTTCTTGATAATCGGATTGTCGATTTTGAGCGTTTGGTGGCTGTTGAGCACGCCTTCGCGGAAGATGATGGTGTTGTAGAACGCACCGTATGTCGGGTTGAAATACAGTTCCGGGATGTCCGAAAGGATTTCGTTGATGATGGCGCTACGGCGGCCAATCTTCTCGTTAAGTGCGGTGCGGTGCTCGATAAAGCGCGGATCGCCCAGCACGCGCGGAATTGTCATCTGCGGGAGCGTGGTCGAGCAGACTTCCACCATCTTCGCGTTGTCGATGGCGCGGCAGAAAGCGTCGAACTGTTCGTCCTTGTCGCGGTTGTAGTATTCGGCCCAGCCGCAACGAGCGCCCGGCCACGGGTATTCCTTGGAAATGCCCTTGAGCGCGATACCCGGAACGTCACCGATGTATTCGGCAAGCGCATAGGCGTGGGCGCCATTGTAGGTAATCTTGTTGTAGATTTCGTCGCAGATGATGAACAAGTTGTAGCGCTTGGCGATATCTACCATTTTTTTGAGAATTTCCAGCGGATAGACCATGCCAGTCGGGTTGTCCGGGTTCAAAATCAAGATGCCCGCGATGCTCGGGTTGTACTTCACCTTGTTCTCGAGTTCTTCCAAGTCCGGATACCAGTGGTTTTCGGGTTGAAGGCTGTAGGTGATGGGTGAGGTATGGGCGTGGGCCGCTTCGGCAGAACTGTGTGTCGAATAAGCCGGAGCCGGTCCGATGATGCGGGTGTTCATCGACAAGAGCCCGTAGATGGTGGCGATGGCGTCACCGAGGCCGTTGAAGAACAAAATATCATCGACGTTAATCTGTGCACCGCCGAGCTTGTTGTTCTCCTTCACTAAAAATTCACGCGTTTCAAGCATGCCCTTGGAAGGGCAGTAGCCGTAACTGCGGTTCGTCTTCACGAGATCGACCACGATGTCCTTGATCCAGTCGGGCAACTGGCATTTTTTTTCGATGGGGTCACCGATGTTTTCCCAGTGGATGGGGAGGCCCAAGGCCTTGAGCTGGTTTGCCTTCTTCACGATCTCGCGGATTTCGTAAGAGAGTTCTTTGGCACCTTCGCTCAATAGTCTTCTGCGCATTTTATGCTCCTGTATAGGTATCGAAAATTCAAATTTTTACAATGCAATTATAGAATAATATTTAGCTATGTTATTTCTGCAATATTGATTCTACGTCATCCTGAGCCTTGATTTTCAACTCAGCGTCATCCTGAGCCCTGTAAAGGGCGATATATGAAACTAGGCACTTTAGTGCCTTAGTTGAATTAGGTTCGAAGGAGCAGGATCCAGTACACTACTAAATAAGAACTTCTGTTTCCTTGTTTTATTGTTAAAGTTTAAAAAAAATAAAGCAGCCGTTTGCGGGGCTGCCCTTGAAACTTTTTATCTGTTTTTTGCTTTATGCTTTACAGATTTTGGTTTCTCTGGACAGCCCCACAATAGCTCGGCCTGCTGCCGGGCTTGCTGCTATTGCTGCGTGAGCTGCAATTCTTGCATCTGCTGCGATGATGTTCTGTCCAAAGATTTTATTCATGTCGCAAAATATACATTTGAAAAATACGCAAGTCAAGTCGAATGGCGTATTTTTTTAATTTTGAGTCGAGCCTCGCAGATGTTTTGCGAATGCTCGAACCTCAAAGTGAACGAAGTGAACGACCTCAAACCTCATAGACTGTTCGACCCCATTCGCAAAAAGGATGTGCCCGCGACGCCCGAAGAACATGTGCGCCAGGCAACGGTGCGCTATTTGTTGGATGTGGTGAAGGTTCCTGCTCATTTGATTGCGGTGGAATTCCCGCTTTCGCTAGTGGATGCAAAAACGGATGATCGCGTCGATATCGTGGTGCATAATTTCCGCGATGGGGCGCCGCTCAGCAAGCCGTGGCTCTTGGTGGAATGCAAGGCTCCTGGCGAATACACTTGGCCTGTGTTGCAACAGCAACTGAATAAGTATTTGCAGATTTTGACGCCGAACTACGTGATGCTTGCGTTGGGGGATTGCGTGCGCTATTTTGAGCTGGATGCTGTGTCAATGCGGTTCAGAAAAATCGAAAAACTGCCGGAGTTTGGCTAAATTGGGCGTAATCGCTCTAAATCGCATATAAAGTAAGTGAAAATCTGCGAAAAAATGGGCCTTTTTAAACAAAAAACTGTGCGGACAACATAAAAATTTACATACTTAGTGCGGGTGAAAGTGTGTTTAGTATGTAAAGGTATTGAAAAGCGCTCGAAAAATTTAAAATGTGAGCCTTGCTCTCACAATGTATTTATTTCACCACAGACAAAATGTTTCCATCGGCAAGTCGCGTTTTGATGGTGTCGCCGCTTTTGAGCAGGCTTGCCTTGCGGATGAACTTTCCGTTTGCGTCGAGTGTAAGCGAGTAGCCTTTGGCAAGCGTCGTCTTGGGGTCCGCGCTTTTTACTTTTTCACTGACGAGTTCGAACTGCGATTTCGCAAGATCGAGAATTTTGCGTGAACCTTGCTTTAAACCTTCTTGGTTGCGGTTGAGCCGTTCGTGCTCGGACTTTATATAAAACGCGGAATCTTTTTTGATAGATGCGGCGATAAGCGTGTGCTTGGATTTTTCGCTTTGGATGAGTCCGGTGACTTTTTGGTTCAGTTGGTTGCCTGTCGTTCCGAGTAATTTGTTGTTTTCGTTTAGGAGTTCGCGTGCGCCGTCTGCGATGCCTGCCATCGCTTCGGTCATGCGGTTCCAGCTATCCGTGACGCGTTCCACGAGGCGCTTCGCGCAGTCCGTCGGCGTGATGCAAGAGAGGTAAGCGACTTCGTCCAATAGGCAACGGTCGATTTCGTGGCCGATTCCCGTAAAGACGGGGATGGGGTAGTTTGCGACTGCTCGGCAAAGCGCTTCGCTGTCGAAAAAGTTCAAATCCGTTTTGGCGCCGCCACCGCGCACGATGCAGACAACATCAAGGTCTGAGTACACTTGCAACTGGTCCAGTGCCGCTATGATGCTCTCTTCGGTCTCGTTTCCTTGCATCCGCGCATAGACCGTCGTGACTTCGAATGCAAACGGCGAGGCTTCAAGGCGCGTGGTAAAATCCTTGTAGGCTGCAGTATTTTCGCCGGTGATGAGCCCCACGCGGAGCGGTACGTCTGCAAGCTCTAGCTGCTTGTTCTTTTCGAGCAGGCCATCCATGGCAAGGCGCTTTAGGATGGCGCTCTTCGTCAGGGCGAGTTCGCCAATCGTGTAAACCGGGTCGATGTCCAGGATTTGCGCTTGCAACTTTCCGTATGGGATATACAACTCCGCACGCACGAGAAAGTTAACTTTCAAGTCGTGCTTGAGCGTAAACGGCTGCGATAAACTGGAAATCTTTGCAAGAATCGCGGCGTACTTGGCTGTATAACAATAAAGAGCAAGCGTTGCTTTCGGCTTTACGTCACCATCGGCAAAGTCCGCGATGCTGAGGTAAACTCCTGACGGCTTTTCGGCAATTTGCGAAATTACTCCATGAACCCAAACCGCAGGCGTAGTTTCTACGGTGTTCTTGAGCGAACGCATGTACTGCGTGACCGAAAATGTGCGAACTTCTTGATCCATATTACGAGGCTGCCGCCTTTACCTGTCATCCCAGACTCCGTTCCGGGATCACCTTTTGCTTTGTCATTCCCGCTTGTCACCCCGGACTCCGTTCCGGAATCACCTTTTGACGTTTACCGTAATAATAGTTAAATTGAATAAAAAGAGGAAATACCGTGTCGAAAGTTGTTTCTGCAATGGATATGCGTCAGAATTTTGGGACGCTATTGAACCAGGTCGCCCTCAAGGACGAAGAAATTGTCATTGAACGCGCTGGCAAGCCTTTGGCACGCCTTGTGAGCATGAATTCTGCTACAAGTGGCAAACTCGACTTCCGCGACATCGGAAAACTCCCCAACGACATTTGGATGGAATAGGCCTTTTTGTATATTAACTTTATATGAAAAATGTTTTATTTCTGGTCTTCGCTTTTGCTGCGTTTGCGGATGCTCAGCTCTTTTACGACAAGTTTGGCGAAAGTCGCGGTGCGTATAAAGATAGTTTGGAGTATTCCAGACTTGTCGAACTTTCGCAAAGGTTTCGTGGACCGATTTTGGTGAAAAAGCCTGTTGAAGGTGTCAAACCAAGAAAGAATTTGGAAAAAATTCCACAAAACAAGATTCAAAGAACATTTAATATGAGTCTCGATTCCTTACGAGAACTTTTGGGGCTCGAAGTGTCAAAGAAAGAGTTTGTCCAAATCTGTATTGATGGCGCAATCATCGCGTGGGAAACTTCGCTGAACTCAAATATTCATAATGATTCTTGCCTTGTATTCCAATCCCCGTCGCATATAGGAAATGAATCCATTGATGTGTATCTACCGGATTCTAAACGTTCGCAAAGGATTAATTTAGCGGTTGGCAAAAAATTGAATTTCAAAAAAGAAAAAGTGCTGTTGGGATATGAATATTTCAAACAGCATGAGGACAATCCTCTAGACCGCTATAGGATAACTTTTTTTTGATAAAACAATGAGACCTGTTCGGTCTCATTGTTCTACTTAATTACACAAAGCGACAAAGTCGCGACCTTATATCTCTTACAACGTAAACCCTGCGAAAATATTGTTGCTCAGGAACGGAACAAAGCCGAGGAAAATTACCGCGATGCTCAGCAAAATGATGACTTCGCGCTGGCGCTTGGTGAGGCGGAGCGGGTTGAGGTGACCATCGGGTTCATCGACCCAGGCAGCCTTGATGAGCTGCAAGTAGTAGAAGAGCGCAATGACGTTGTTCAAAACGGCGAATGCCACGAGCGTGTAATGTCCAGTTGATGCCCCGCTGAAGAACAGATGGAACTTGCCGAAGAAACCTGCGAGAGGCGGGATGCCTGCCAAGCTGAACATCGAAATGGCAAGCGCAATGGCTAGGCTCGGATTTTGCTTTGAAAGCCCACGGAGCGAATGGAAGGTTTCTTCGCGGTGGTGCCCGATAATGCCGAACACGAAGAATGCAAGGTAGTTCGAAACCGCATAGACAAAGAGATAGTAGATGATGGCAGTCTTTGCAGTTTCTGCAGGCCCGAGTAAGGCGACCATGATGTAACCGGCCTGAGCGATGGAACTGTAAGCCATGAATCGGCGGAGGCGGCTTTGCTTGAGCGCTCCGAGGTTTCCGACGAATAGCGTCACACCTGCGAGGAGTGCAATGAGCGGAGCCATCTTGTCTTGAATCGGGGAGAGGGGGCCGTAAACGAGTACAACGAGGAATGCAATGGCGGTTGCCTTAGAAGTTACGGAAAGCACAGCGGTCACTGGCGTCGGTGCGCCTTCATAGACATCGGGTGCCCAAGTGTAGAAGGGGAAGAGCGTGAGCTTGAATCCGATTCCGCAGAACAGGAACAGCACGGCAACCCACAAAAGCGGGCTTGAACCGCTTGCTACGGCGGCTTGGATTTCGTTGAAATGGATGCTCCCCGAAAAACCGTAGAGATAGCTGAAGCCGAATAGTTCAAATGCCGTTGCGACAGAGCCCATTAAAATGTACTTGGTGGCGGCTTCGGAACCGAACTGGTCGCGTTTGTTCCATGCGGCAAGGGCATACATCGGGATTGTCGCGATTTCGAGTCCGAGGAAGAACGTAAGCAAGTCGCAGGCACTGACAACCGTGAAACCGCCGAACGTTGCAAAAGCAATCGCTCCGATAAATTCGGCAATTTGGTGCATGGGGGGCTTTTTATCGCCGCCATGTTCAAAGTAGTCTTTGGAAAGCCATAAGCCAAGGAGCGCGCTGACCATCAGCACTTCGCGCATGAACACGCCGAAGTCATCGACTTTCCAGTTGCAGATAAAGAACCTTCCTTCTCCGCTCGCAATCGGGATAAAGTTCAGCAACAAGAAAATGGCGATAAAGCCGATATTGGCGAGACGCCAGGGCACCTTGGATTGCGTTGTCACGAAAAGACGTATCCCAATTACGATGAACGGGAACAGCAACAATAGCGCATCGGGAATGATGAAGTTTGGAATGTTGTACATAGGCAGTAAACAGTGGTTAGTAAACAGTGATTAGTAATGTCATCCTGAGCAACGCGAAGGATCTAGTTAAGGTATATTGTTGATTTTTTCAAAAATCGGTAAAACGCTCTGGTCGAGAATTTCTGAAATCCAGCCGGGGCAAACACCGATAAACAACAAGCAGGCGACGAGAACGACAATGACGAGTTTTTCGCGGAAGCATCCATCGGTGAGACCTTCGTATTTCTGCGGGAGCGGACCGTGAAGCATGCGGTTCGCGGTTTGCAGAATATAGACGGCGGTTGTCGTGATGGAAAGAATCGCAAGAATCGTGACGATTCGGGTGAGTGTGGAATCTTGCTGGAATGCTCCGATGAAAATCGTGCTTTCGGCGATAAATCCGCTAAAGCCCGGGAGCCCAAGGCCAGCAAAACCGGCAAGCACAAAGCCTACGCCAAGGAAGGGCATCTTGCGCATGATGCCGCCCATTTCCGTGATGTCGCGGGTGTGCGTGCGTTCGTAAATCATGCCGATGGTGGCGAAGAAGAGTCCTGTCAAGAATCCGTGAGAAATCATCTGGAGGCTAGCACCGCGAAGTCCAATTGGCGTCATGGCGGCAAGGCCCAAGAAGATGAGGCCCAAGTGGCTGATGGAACTGTAAGCGGTAATGTACTTGAGGTCCTTGTGGCGGATGGCAATGAACGGGCCTAGCACCACGTTGAAAATCAAGAGTGCCACAACGTAGGGGAGCCAAATCTTTGCGGCTTCGGGCATGAGGAACATGGCGACGCGCAAGCATCCGTAAGCGCCCATCTTCATCATCACGCCGGCAGCGAGCATCGAAACTGCGGTCGGTGCAGCGGAGTGACCGTCCGGGCTCCAGAAGTGGAACGGGAAAAGCGAACTCGAAACGGCGAATCCCATGAACATGAGCGGGAATGCCCACATCTGGAAATCCATCGGGAGCGTTGTCTTGGCGATTTCAAGGATATTCCAGCTTGTTGCGCCACTTTCAAAGAAGAGTCCGAAGAGCGTTGCGAGAATCATCGAGGAACCGAATGCGAGGGTCAACGTGAGCTTTTTACCGCCGTAGTCGCGCTTGCCGCTGCCGTAGCATGCAATCATGAGGTACATGCAGAGTGCTTCCATTTCGTAGAACACGAAGAAGAGCACCAAGTCAAAGCTCATATAGACGCCATAGACGCTAGTCGCGAGGAGCTGAATCAACGCAAAGAAAATCTTCTGATTCCCTTTGATCTTGAGGCTTACAAGCACGCCTGCCCAAACGATGAACGCCGTGAGCGCAAGCAACAGCATGTTGAGACCGTCAGCACCGACAATGTAGTGCGCATTGAACATCGAAAGCCACGGAATGTCCGTGAAGAATCGTAATACAAACGGTGCTGTTATCGTATCTGCCGGAGTCCCCGAAAGTGCATAGACGGCATAGGTCAGGTAGCATACGATTGCAAGTACAATCGTTGCCGATGTCACATGTATTGCCCGTAATGTCTTTTCGTATTTTACCGGAATCAAGACGCAGGCAAGAACGGTTAAAAGGGGAATGACCCAAATCAAGTTAAAAAGTATTGTATTCATGGGTAACGCCTACAGGGGAAGCTGGCCGAAGAATCGCCAAAGGAGAACGCCTACAATCAAAGTGCCCAAGTAGAACGGCAAGTAGCCCGCTTGTGCCAAGCGTACCAAGTCGCCGAGTTTATGGACAAACCATACCGTAAATGCAAGCAGACCTTCAATCACGTAATCGTTGAATGCGCGCGCTGTACGTGCGATTCCGCCAAAAATGAATTGACGGACGACGGCATAGTACATTTCGTCGAAGTAGAACTTGTGATAAACGACTTTGTAGATACCGCTGCGGTTCGTCTCGTCGAGGGCACGTTGGACTTTTGCCCACGGGCTTGCATAAAGCAACCAGGCAATTACGAGAGCTATAACGGCAATGCCAACGGCGACGAACGGAATCCATTCGGCGTGTTCAAGTTTCAACAATTGCGGAACATTTAACTGGCCCGGTACAAAGAATTCTTCGAAAATTCCCTTGCCGAGAACACCGCTCAAAAGCGCCGGAATTGCAAGGATTACAATCGGGAGAGTCATCGCGAAATCTTCGTGAACATGACCAGCCTTGACTCCTTCGTGACGCGGTTCCCCGTGGAAAGCGAGGAAGAACAGGCGGAACATGTAGAACGTCGTGAGACCGCTTGTGAAGAGCGCGAGACCGAATACTACGAAATGATGACCTTGGTATGCCGCGAGGATGATTTCGTCTTTGGAGAAGAATCCAGAGAATGGCGGGATGCCCGAAATGGCGAGAATCGAGATGAGCGTGCAGGCGTAGGTGAGCTTCATCTTTTTGCCGAGACCGCCCATGGCGTCGAGGTCGTTCGTATGAACTTGATGGATTAAGCTACCGGCGATGAGGAACAAACTGCATTTGAAGAACGCGTGCGTAAAGATGTGGAATGTCGAGGCCGTCCAACCGGTGACCGCAACGACTTGCCCAATCTTGCAGGCGCCGAGTGCAAACATCATGTAACCCAGCTGCGAAAGCGTCGAGTAGGCAAGAATGCGCTTGATATCTTTTTGTGTGCAAGCGATGACTGCCGCAAATACCATCGTGAATGCGCCGACCCACATGATGAGCGTGAGTGCGTTATCGCAAATGGCAAAGAACGGGAAGAGGCGTGCAACCAAGTAAACACCTGCGACCACCATTGTTGCGCTGTGGATGATGGAACTGACTGGTGTTGGACCTTCCATCGCGTTCGGAAGCCATATATGCATCGGGAACATGGCGGATTTGCCCCAGCCGCCAGTGAAAATCAGAATGGAACCGAGAACGAGTGCTTCGGACTTTGAAACAGTCACAAGGCCAAGGTTGATGAACTGCTTTTGGAAATCCACCAAACTAAGCGAATTGATTGTCGAGAAATCGAAACTTCCGACAACGTAGCTTACAAGCACTATGCCGAGCAAGAAGAAACTATCCGCAAAGCGGGTGAGGATAAATGCTTGCTTGGAGGCGCTTACGGCGCTTGGCTTATGATACCAGAAACCGATGAGCAAGTAACTTGAAACGCCCACGAGTTCCCAGAAGATGAACATCTGGAAAAGGTTTGTGGCAACGACGAGGCCGAGCATGCTAAAACTGAATAGCGACAAGAGGGCGAAGAAACGCCCAGCGGCGCGGTCTTCACGCATGTAGCCCATGCTGTAGATGTTCACCATAAAGCTGATGAACGTGACGACCACGAGCATCATTACGGATAAGGGATCGATGAGCATGCCGATTCTTGCAACCAGACTCCCTGCAAAAGGAATGAATGTGTGGTCGAAAAGGACAGTCTTTAATGGTGCAAAATCATTGAAGTAGATGAATGCTAAAAATGCAGCACTTGCGGCGGCAAGTCCGTTACAGATGACTGCGAATATCGCTGCAGCCTTGGCACACTTGTTTCCAAGGAACAACCCGTTCACGACAAATGTAATGAGCGGGAGCAAAAGGATTGAATAGCCGAGAGTAATATCATTAATCATGGAGATCCCTCAACTGGTCAACGTCAAGACTCTTGTGCCTGCGATACATGGTTACGATAATCGCAAGGGCTATAGCCATTTCGCAAGCCGTCACGGCAATGACAAAGATACTGAACAGAGCGCCTGCAGTCGCATCGTGTGCGGTGAAGTAGGCGAAGCTGATAAAGTTGATGTTTGCTGCATTCAGCATGAGTTCAATGGAAATAAGCATGCCGATGAGGTGGCGGCGGCGCATCAGGCCCCAAACGCCAATCCCGAACAGCAAAAAGGCGAGAATCAAACAATTCAAGAGGTTCATTTGCTAGCCTCCTCTTCGGTATCTTCTTTACTGCGGCGTGCGACCGTGATGGCGCAAATGAGCGTCATCAAAAGGAGAATGCTCACGACTTCGAACGGAATGACGAATCCGTTTTGGTCGTATCCCAGCAGACGCAATGCAAAATTCTGGAGAGATGAATAATCGGCAGGCGAGTTGACGATACCATTTGCAATGTCCGGTGTGGGCAAAATGCACTTGACCATCACGAATACGAATGCTATCGAAAGGGCGAAAGCCGTGAAAATTCTCGGCATCTTTGTGGTGAATGCATCTTCGCCGAGGTGACTTGTGAGTAGAATTGTAAATACCACGAAAATCACGACACCGCCCACATAGACCATCACCTGCGCGAGTGCAATGAATTCCGCATGCATGAGCAAGTAGAGGATTGCTGTCGTTACAAAGCTGAAAATCAAGAACACGGCGCTTTGCAGAATATTCTTGACAGCAACGCAACAGACGGCGGTCATTAAAATCACAAACGCGACGACATAGAACGCAATGTCCATGCCTCCGGTTGGGAACGATAAAGGTAAATCCGGGAACATTAGCCCTGTCCCTCCTTTTTATTTAAAATCATTTCGAGATCGTTCGGATCTGTTGTCGCAACTTCGAAAGCGGGGCTCATCTGGATGGCTCCGAACGGGCAGGCTTCAACACAGAGACCGCATTGGGTGCAGCTCGCAAAGTGATAAACATAACGCCCAAGAACCTTTTTGCCGGCGATGTTTTTCGTGGCAAGGACGTTGATGGAGGCGTTCGGGCAGGCGCGTTCGCACATACCGCAGGCGGTGCAGCGGTTGTTGCCGTCTGCATCTTCAATCATTTCGAGGCGACCGCGGTAACGCTCGTGCATTTTGAGCGTCTTCCTGTTCTCGGGATACTGTTCCGTGACAATGCGCTTGGGATTGAAAAAATACTTTAGCGAAACAGAAAGCCCGCACATAAGGCTCCACGGCCCCGTAATGCACCGCTTCAAGTAACGCTTGATATATTGTAATGTTGAAATATTTTTATCCATAATCATTAGCCATTTGAACTCGTCATCCTGAGCATCGCGAAGGATCCAGTGAAATTTTTGCTCTGGATGCTTCGTTCTTTGAACTCAGCATGACAATTTCTAAATCCGAATTCCTAATTACTTACCCTCCGATTGCAATCCACGCTGCTCCAGCAACGAGTAGTACAAGGTTCACCGGTAATAAGAATTTCCATTCAAAGTCCATGAGCTGATCGACACGCGGGCGCACGAACGTCCAGCGGACCATCATGTAGCACCAAACCATAAAGTAAATCTTTGCGAAAAACCATACGACGCCAGGCACCATGTTCAAGACGTTATCTACAGCGGCGATGCCAATGCACGGCGGGAAGAATCCACCGAGGAAGCATGTCGTTGCAAGGGCTGAGTTCGTGATGAGCGCGATGTATTCGGCAAGGTAGAACATGGCAAACGGAGTGCCGTTGTATTCCGTGTGGTAACCGCCTGTAAGTTCCTGTTCCGCTTCAGCGATGTCGAAGGGAGCGCGGTTCATTTCGGCGGTACTGGAAATAAAGAACAAAATGAACGCAATGAATCCGAGAACCGGAATCTTGAAAATCCACCAGTCGAAAATCGTTCCTTCCTGACCCATCGTAATGCTCATGAGATTCGTAGAACCCGAAATCATCACGACGAACAAAAGAATCATGGTAAACGAAATTTCGTAGCTGATCATCTGGGCGCCACTGCGGAGGGCTCCGAGCAAGGAATACTTGTTGTTGCTGCTCCAGCCGCCAAGTAAAATGCCGAGCACGCCAAAGCCGTTCACCGCGATGATGAGCGGAATGCCCATCGAAACGTCGGCCACGACGAGATTCTTGTCGAACGGAATCAACGCACAGACGATGAACGGCGCTATCAAAACGATAAGCGGAGCCAAGTAGAACATGAGCTTGTCTGCGCCACTTGGAGCATAGACTTCCTTGAATAGCATCTTGATCACGTCTGCAATGGTCTGGAGGGTGCCATGCCAACCGAGGCGCATCGGACCGAGTCTGCATTGTACATGCGCACAGACTTTGCGTTCCATGTAAATGAGAATCGGGGCCGAACCGATGTTCACGATACAGACGGCGATAATACAAATCACGGCGTTGATGAGGAAGGCGATAATGCTGTTGAGCGTGTCGGACTGGATGCTTGCGGGCAGGTATTCTGCAATGCGCGGAACCAAGTCTCGAACAAAGTCGCCTATAGGGTGTGTTACTGAAGGTACAAACATAAACTACCTGTCAATTTCCGGGATCACGGGGTCAAGAGTTGCCATGATGGTCACGAGGTCCGAAATCTTGTGGCCTTGAACCATCTTGTTGAGTGCTGCGATATGCGGGAAGCTTGGACCGCGCGTGTGGATGCGGTACGGTTTTTCACCGGTCGTCGCGGCGACAACGTAAGTCGCATAAAGACCCTTCGCAGTTTCAATTTCGCTGTAGTAGCGGCCCACGGGGAGTCGCACCGGCTTTTCCTTGCTGCGCCACGGCCCTTCGGTTGGGAACTTATCGACGCACTGGCGCAAAATCTTCATGGATTGATGGATTTCAGCAATGCGGATTTTGTAGCGGTCGTAGCAGTCGCCGTTATGGAACACGGGAACATCGAAGTCGAACTGGTCGTAAATGCTGTATGGGTTTGCTCGGCGTACATCAAAGTTTACGCCGCTCGCGCGGAGCACAGGGCCAGAGCAACCGTAGGCAATGGCATCTTCCTTGGAAAGAACGCCAATGCCAATGCTGCGTTCCAACACGATGATGTTTTTCGAAAGGAATCTCTCGTAGTCCTTCATCGTGTCTTCCATGTGGTCGAGGAACGCCTTTACTCGCGGGATAAACGTATCCGGCACATCGTAACGGCTTCCGCCCGGTCTAAAGAAGTTTGTCGTGAGGCGGGAACCTGTGACTTCTTCGAGGATGTCGTGAACCATTTCACGTTCCTTGAAGCCGAACAGCAAACATGTCTGTCCGCCAAGGTCGCCGCCGAAGCAACCGTAGAACACCAAGTGCGAAGCGATGCGTCCTAGTTCCTGGAGCATCACGCGGATGAATTCGCCGCGGAGCGGAACGCCCACGTTCATGCCCTTTTCAAGAGCGATGACGACGCCCAGGTTGTTCTGGATGGCGGTCAGATAGTCCTGACGGTCCGACATGGCGATGTACTGCAAGTAGCTCATCGATTCCGCTTGCTTTTCCATACCGCGGTGGATATAGCCAAAGTGCGGGACCAGTTCTACAATCGTTTCGCCGTCCATGCGGAGCGTGAGGCGGAGCGCACCGTGCGTACTCGGGTGCTGCGGCCCCATATTGATAAAAAATTCTTCGGTATTCGATTTGCGTTCGAGGCGAAAGCCCGGAGGTAACTGATGACTCATATCGGCCTCCTGATCATTTCCGGGTGAGTAAAGTCTTTACGGAGCGGGTAACCCACGAAGTCCTTGTCGAGGAATATGCGGCGCTGGTCGGGGTGTCCTTCAAAGTTGATGCCGAACATGTCATAGACCTCGCGTTCCTTGATTTCTGCACCGGGATAGAGGTGCGTGATTGTCGGAACACTAGCGAGGAGCGATGTCGGGCGTTTTTCTTCTTCAATCGAGAAGTCTTTCTTGAGCTGCACGCAAAGGAAAATCTTGTGGCCGATTTCAAGACTTCTGAGCATTGTGACCATGTCAAAGTGGTCGTCGTAGTCAATGGCGGTTACGTCAATCAGGTAATCCATCTTGAATTCAGGATCGTTCTTGACAAATTCAGTAACGTTCAGATAGTCTTCTTTTTCGAGCATGACTTCCAGCGGGCGGTCTGCGGGCATTTGCGCGACAAGGTCTTCAGGTTCTTCGTCACCGCGGGTGTGCACGGTCACGTTCGGGAACTTGGCGCGGAGCTTTGCAAAAAGTTCTTGCTGCGTCAGGCCTAAGCGCTTGAACGGAACGCGTTCGACTTCTGGGAAATCGGGCTTCTTGACACGGATAGGCTTGAAAGTGCTCTTGTAGTCCGGATGTTCTTCCTTGAACTTCGCACGGGCTTCGGCCATCTGTTCGTCTTTCATTTCTTCGAGGGCCGCCCAAGTCTTTGCCGCTTCGCGGTAGCGGTCCATCGTCGAAACGTCCTTCGGTTCGCCTTCGTGCCAGGGATTGCGGCAAGTTTCCTTCAAGATTTTTTCGCGGAGCGTCAAAAGACCGTGGAACAAAGCTTCAGGGCGCGGCGGGCAACCGGGAACGAATACATCGACCGGGATGAGGTTCTGCGCTCCACGCACAACGGAATAGTTGTCATAGATGAACGGGCCTCCGCTAATGGTGCAGGCGCCCATGGCAATCACGTACTTCGGTCCGGGAATTTGTTCCCAAAGCATCTGGATAGCAGGTGCCATGCGGCGGGTAATCGTTCCAGCCAGAATAAACAAATCCGCTTGTCTAGGCGACGAGCGGAACACTTCACTACCAAATCGGGCAATGTCATAGCGAGCCATGGAACTGGACATCATTTCGATGGCGCAACAGCTTGTACCGTATGTCAGAGGCCAAATGGAGTTTGCACGTGCCCAGTTGACTACGTAGTCAATCGCATTGACAACGTATTTTCCACCGGGAATCGGGTCCAAAATTTTTGGAGCAAAATTGATTATTCCCATTTGAGAATTCCTTTTTTCCAGGCGTAAGCAAGGCCCGAAACGAGAATCGCGATAAAGATGATAAGGTCGATGACGACGATAAAGGGCGGAAGCGCCGTATGCCCGGCCATGATTTCTTTGAAGTTCATCATGACAGGGAAAAGAAACAGAGCTTCGATATCAAACACGAGGAAGAGCAAGGCGAACAGGTAGTAGCCCACCTTGAACTGAATTCTTGCGTTACCGATGGTTTCCATACCGCATTCGTACGGTGCCATCTTGTTCTTTGTATTCTTGGTGCGGTAGCCTAGCAATAGGCCTGTGACGGTAGCCGCCGCCGCGATAAACGCGCCCAGAAAAAGGAAAATGGATAGAATGATGTATTCAGACATTAGCAGTAAACAGTGGTTAGTGATTAGTTAAAGGTTTATAGTTGTTTGATTTCGTCATCCTGAACGTAGTGAAGGATCCAGTGATTTTCCTTAACTGGATGCTTCGTTCTTTGAACTCAGCATGACGTTTTTTCATCTTTCGTCTCTCGTCTAATAGAAATTCTGCAAGTCCTGTACGGTTCCAAATAGTGTATTGCCTATTTGGAAACGGTCCAAAACGTGTCTTAACAAGTCCTTGAATTCGTCAATGGTTCCTGCGTTCATGGTGTTCAACTTTCCTTGAATGTCGCTCACGAATCCGTAGGTGACCGGGCTCGATTTCATGCCCTGCATGGAACCGCTCCATTGTTGCAGCACTTTGTCCGTGTCTATCCTTGCGATTACATAACGTGTTGTCGAGAGCAACTCTTGCAAAAAGTGCACGATGAAAATTTCTTCCTGCAAAATACCCCAGCGTTTGTCCTTGGAGTAAAGAGACGAATTTTCCGCCTTGCCGTAAAAGATAGCTGCCTGTGCATATTCGAGACACGTCATTAAAAGACGCTCGTAGCGCTTGATATCCTTACTCAAGTGCTGGTACCAGGCATTGTTCTCTTCTGGCGTCGGGTTCTTGGCCTCGGCAATGTCGTTGGGGAACAGCGCGCGGAAGGCATAATAGACTTCCTCGTAATAGCGGTTCCGCATGCGGCAGTTGAACGCTCGGTTTTTTTGTGTGTAATCGCAATGGCGTAGAGACGTTATCATGCTTTTTCAACCCCTCTGACACCCGCGACCTGCCTAATCTTGTTCACGATGGCATCGACCTGGTCCTTGCGGAACGCCTTGAATTCCATACGGATGCGGCCCGTGTATTGGGCGCTCGCGATGCTCATCCTGTCCAGCGAAAGGTTTTCGTCTTTCAGAACCATCAGAATGCTTAACGGAAGGTTCTTGCGGTTGTCTGTTTCGATGGTGAGGTGTGTCGTAAAAGGCTTCGTGACGTCTGCGCTCCAGTCAACGGGGAGTCGCTGGTCGGTGGGCAAATCCTTGAGGCATGGGCAATCGCTCTTGTGAACCTCGATGCCAATTTGCGGACGCATGACGCCTACAATCTTGTCGCCGGGGACTGGTCCGCAGCAACTGGCGAAATGGATGAGGAGACTCGTCTCTTGCCCAATCATCAACGGCATTTCGTCGGTAAGCGTACTTCCCTTGTCCTTGCCGAATGTCGGATAGAACCGCAGCGACGAGGTTTCCTTGGATATGATATCGTTTCCGCCGTTCAGGAATCGGTGGATGTCCTGGAGGGGGAGTTCACCCTGACCCAAGTGCTCGAAAAATTCGTTCAGGCTTGTTTGACCAAAGTATCGAAGGATGTCTTCTTCCTTGGGACGCTTGTCTTTTTCAATTTTCAGGAGTCGAAGTTCTCGTGTCCAGATTTCTTTGCCGAGGCTGCGGGACTGGATGACGATGCTTGTTTTCATCCATTTGCGGAGTTCCTGCTTGGCCTTGATGGTCTTGACCATTTCGAGCCATTCCGGGCTGGGTTCCTGGCTTGGGCTCTTTAGAATCTGGATGGTGGCGCCGTGCGGTACAGGTTCGTCGAGGCTCACGACCTTGTCGTTGATGCGGGCTCCGATGCAGTGGAGACCAAGTTCCGAGTGTACGGCGAATGCAAAGTCGAGAACGATGGAACCTTCCGGGAGTTCAATGGAGGCACCCTTCGGGGTAAACACCGTCATCCCTTCGGGCTTCAAATCGACTTTCAAGAAGTCGAGGTATTCCTTCGAGTCCGAAATTTCGGATTGCAACTTGACCATGTGGTCGAGCCAGGCGAGTTCTTCGCCTTCGTGTTGCGTTTCCATCTTGTACGCCCAGTGGGCGGCGAATCCCTTCTCGGCGGTGAGGTCCATGTCCTTTGTACGAATTTGGACTTCGACCATCTTGTTTTCGGGGCCGATGACTGTGGTGTGGATGCTCTGGTAAAGGTTCGGCTTCGGGGTCGCAATGTAGTCCTTGAAGCGGCTTTGTAGCGGAGTCCACAAGTTGTGCACGTAACCCAGGGCGAGGTAGCATTCGGGAATCGTCTCGACGATAATGCGTATGGCGAAAATGTCGAAGATGTCCTCGAAACCGCAACCGCGGGCAATCATCTTGTTGTAAATGCTGTAGATGTTCTTGGTGCGGCCCTGTATGGTGCAGTCGAAATCTTCGAGCGCCATCTTGATTTGAAGCGGGCCAATCACGGACTGCACGTAGTTCTCGCGCTTTTCCTTGTTCTCGATAAGAGCATCGACGAGTTTCTGGTATTCGTCCGGATTCACGTACTTGAAACTCAAGTCTTCGAGTTCTGTCTTGAGCTTGTATAGACCGAATCTATGGGTAAGGGGTACGTATATATCGAGCGTTTCCTGCGCAATGGCCTTTCGCTTTTCCGGCTTCATGTATCGCATGGTACGCATGTTGTGGATGCGGTCTGCGATTTTGATCATGATGACGCGGGGGTCTTTCGCCATGGCCGTAATGAGCTTGCGGTAAGTGCTTGCCTTCTGGGCTGTCTTGCTCGCTTCTTGTACGGCGGTAATCTTTGTCACCGCATCGACCATGAACGCTGTATCTTCGCCAAAAAGTTCAGAAATCTCGTTGAGCGTGTGCGGGGTGTCTTCTACTACGTCGTGCAATAAACCTGCGAGTACTGTTGCCTGGTCCTGCTTCAAGTCGGCAAGGATTTTGGCCACTTCGTAAGGGTGTTCTGTATAAGGCATTCCGCTTTTGCGGTACTGACCATCATGGGCGTCGGCGATAAAGGCTATAGCTTTTCTGAGAATCCCTTCATCCAGTTTCGGATTCTTCTTAAGGAGCACACTTACAATGTGCTCTTGGTTTGTTGTAAAATTAGCCTGATCCATTAATCTCAATTTATCTAATATTTTGTAACTTATGGGCTCTTTTTTCGTAAATATGCCAAAAATAAGCCAAAAAACGCATTGCTCCTTTTGAAAAATTGTAAAAATTCAGAAACAATTTCTCCGTCTTTTTTTTTCTGTTGTAACGTTTACAACAAAAAAAGAATTACAACGTTGCGTTCATTTTTTGATTAGATTATCTTAAGGAACAACAAACTGCCGAATTTCCGGCTGTTGTTGGGGTTGGTATAAAATGAATAAATACAAATATCTAGTGCCAGTGGCAGTAGTTGCCTTTGGTTTATGGGCCTGCGGTGATGATTCTTCTTCTTCCGCGGAATGTTTAACTTCAGATTGTGGCACTCAGGCGGGGCTTTCTTCGGATGGCGCCGGTTTAGGACTTTCCAGTGCGACCGTGCCGGATTTGGGCTTATCCAGTGCTTTGGATGGAGCTGGAGTAAGTTCGAGTTCATTCTTTAAAGATTCGATTCCGATGCCTCCTAAGCCATTGGATGGTCCGGATTCTGTCAACATAAATTCGTCGAGTGCGGGTGTCGGGCCTGTCGCAGGATCTTCGGCAACGGCTCCTCTCAGCAGTGCTGGGCCGGTAGCGACAAGTTCAAGCGGACATCGCCATCGCTCCAGCAGTTCGGCAACAGTTCCGGTCAGTTCGGCTGTTGTCATACCTCCGACTTCATCTTCGAGCGCCGTTGTTCCTGCCAGCAGCGAAACGGCTCCGCAGCCTGTGGCAAGCGACTTTGTGGAAGACCACCGCAGCGAATGCCAGATTGGCAATATTCCTTCTAGCGTGAACAACGCAAAACTTCCGGACCCGTTCATGGGCCTCGACGGCAAGCGCATTTCCACGAAGGCTGAATGGAAGTGCCGTCGTGAAGAACTTGGCGCCATGTTCGAAAAGCTCATGTTCGGTACAAAGCCGCGTAACCCGGAAAAGGTCGAAGGTTCTTACTCCGGTGGAAAGCTCACCATCAAGGTGACTGACAAGGGCAAATCCGGTTCGTTCTCCGTGAAAATCAGCAATGCGGGTACGAAGGACAAGCCGAAGCCGGCCATGATTGGTTTTGGCGGTGGCATGATGGGCGGTTGCGGAAGCCTTGGCAATGCAACGAACGGTCTCGACATCGCTCAGATTACTTTCAACCCGGATGACGTCGCCCCGGAAAGCGGTGGCGGCATGTTCTTCCAGCTTTATAACCAGGGCCAGGGCACCATCATTGCATGGGCTTGGTGCGTAAGCCGCATTATCGACGCTCTCGAAAAGACTCCGGAAGCAGGTATCGATGTGAAGCACCTCGCCATGACGGGTTGCTCTCGCTGGGGCAAGGGTACGCTTGCCGTGGGTGCATTCGATGAACGTATCGCACTCACTATTCCGCAGGAATCCGGTTCCGGTGGTGCTTCCCTCTGGCGTGTGGGCGCTCAGGTCAACAAGCAGAAGGGCAAGCAGTTTGTGCAAGGCCTTAGCAGTGCAGGTACCGAAGGCAAGTGGATGATTTCTAGCTTCAAGAACTACGATGGCAGGGAAAATACGCTCCCGTTCGACCAGCACATGTTGGTAGCCATGGTTGCACCGCGTGCGCTCCTCATCCTCGACAATGCTGGCCAGGAATGGTTGGGTGAAGTTCCGTCGAACTATTGCGGACAAGCTTCTAAGGAAGTCTATGACGCTCTCGGTGCAACAGAAAATTACACCTACAGCCAGGAAGGCGGTCATGGTCACTGCCAGCTTCCGAACGGACAGTTCGACGAAGTCAAGGACTTCATGAACAAGTTCTTGCTCGGCAAGGATGCCAAGACGGGTAAGATTGATTACACCAAGAATACGCAGACCATCAGCTTCAAGAAGTCTGAATGGATCGACTGGGAAACTCCTAGCTTGAAGTAGTTTTTTGTAACTCCTCTTAAACCTTGAAGCGGAATTTGCAATAGCAGGTTCCGCTTTTTTTGTAAATAAAAGAGGCCCCGCAATCGCGAGGCTCTTTCGTCTTTCGTCTGTAGCCGCGAAGCGGCGTTCTTTGCACTTTCGCTTCGCTCAAGTGCCAACTGCTCGGCTCGGTCATACCCAACTGCGTTGGTTGCGACTCTCGCCTAATGCAGTTGTCGTCTTTCTTACAGCGAATCCTGGAACTTGTGGAACTTGTCCAAAAGTTCGGCGTAAGTCTTTGTCGCTTCGAGCTGCGGGAACTGGGCTACGATGGAATCCGGAGCGCAGAAGAAGCAGCCCTTGTCGGCCTGCTTGAGCATGCCCGTATCGTTGAAGGAATCACCTGAAGCGAACACCTTGAAGTTGAGTTCCTGCAAGTGCTTTACGACCTTCGTCTTCTGGTCGCTCATGCGCAAGTGGTAACCCTTAATCATGTCGTTTTCGACCACCAGGTTGTGGCAGAAAATCGTCGGGAAGCCGAGATTCTTCATGATAGGGTAGGCGAATTCCTGGAACGTGTCCGAGAGGATAATCACCTGCGCTTCGTCGCGGAGTTTGTCCATAAAGTCGCGGGCGCCGTCCAAAAGTCCGAGGTTCGCAATCACGTTCTGGATGTCAGAGAGCTTGATGTTTTCGCGTTCGAGAATCTTGATGCGGCCCTTCATGAGCACATCGTAGTCGGGAATGTCGCGGGTAGTGAGGCGGAGGTCCTTGATGCCCGTCTTTTCGGCGACAGCAATCCAGATTTCTGGCGCAAGAACGCCTTCCAGATCAAGAGTGACAACACATTGCTTAGTAAACATAGTGATTAGTGGTTAGTGGTTAGTGATAAGGTATGAGGTTTGGGGTCGCGCTAAAGCGCTGTGAGCACGCTTCGCTTTGGGGGATGGGTGCTTACGTTGTCATCCCGGACTTGTTCCGGGATCTTCTTACGCGGATTTCTTTGCAGATTCGTTTCTTGTTGCTTTTGCCCATAGCTCAAAGCTTGCGTAGCAAGCGCCCCCATCGCTCAATGCCCATTTCTCTCGTCTTTCGTCTTTCGTCTTTCGTCTATAATCTCCTGCATGTCTGCTGGCGTAATCGTATAGCTTGTGCGGCAGAAGTCGCAGACGACGTTCAAGTCCTTGTTCTCGTTGCTCAGTTCCTGCAAATCCTTCAGCGGGAGTGTTGCAAGTGTCGCGAGCATGCGGTCTTTACTGCATGGGCAGAACGGCTTCGGGTCAATTTCGCGAACGATGTCGATATCGTAGGGGCCGCGGAGCTGGTCCAAAAGTTCGTCGAGGTCAAAACCCTTGTCCGCCTTGTACATGTCGCGGAATTTCGGGAGATTCTGCACGATGACTTCGATCAGGTTGATATCCTTCTCTTCGAGGTCGGGGAACGCTTCGATGTAGAAACCAGCTGCATAGTCCAGCTTGCTCGGATCCTGCATGTTGAATTGTGCCTCGATACCCACCGCAGAACGGATTTGTTCGGATTGGAGCAGATACATCGCGAGGTTCTGTCCCATCGAAACGGACGGTGCTTCGATGATGCTTTCGTGGACGCGCTTGCCATGTTCGTTCAGCTTCACGACGCTTACGTGCTGCGGGACGAGGGCGGGCTCGTTTGCCCCGATGGCCTGAAGTTCTGCCTGCGGAATCATCGCACGAACAAGACCCATCGGCGTAGAATCGGTTTGAATTTTCGTGATTTCGCCACCGAACGAGGTGGTGAGCGAGACTGTCCCGGCAAACTTCAGCCCTGCGCTGAGGAATACGCTTGCAATGGAGTTTTCGGCAAGTAGCTTGAGAGCAAATCCCTTGGCGTTATGATGGCGGCCTATTTCGTTCATGGTCGCTGTCAAATCGGTCACGATAAGGCGAAATGGCGTTTTTTTGCCCGTCGCGCGGATGATTCTATCTTTGAAGTTCATGGTCGCAAATTTAGTAAAAAGAAGCCAGGAGAATAGCGTTGACCCTTTCTACTTGGCGTGAAAAATCATGGAAATGGGTGGAAAATGCAAATATTATGTTAGGCGAGAGAATAATTTCTTGTACAATAATCTGAAACGGCTGATACCTAAGTAGGAGTTGTATCAAGGGTTTTAATAACCGCTTACTTTACTTTTAATCTACTTTATCGGAAATACGGAAGGTTTACCGATATGCTTTGTCGTATAATATCGTATGAAAAAATAGGGG
>Ga0247611_10003741_pt1 | contig 22099 bp, 12 predicted proteins | sample 177DNAGHGhighgp2_FD_192422 | JGI IMG/M metagenome (GOLD analysis project Ga0247611, IMG submission 192422) | Sheep rumen microbial communities from Palmerston North, Manawatu-Wanganui, New Zealand - 1770 DNA GHGhigh gp2 | ecosystem: Host-associated > Mammals > Digestive system > Stomach > Rumen... | reverse complement strand
TATATTTTCCAAAACTTTCTCTTGTAGCAATTTTTATATCACTATTCATATCATTACTCCCTTAAAATAATCTTAAATTTCGCATCTATTTAGATTATTGGCTCAATTCCTCCATAGCTAGATTGTATTCTTCCTCCTTTGGTGCCTTTCCATGCCATCCTACTTGATTTTCCATAAATGAAACACCTTTTCCTTTGATGGTTTTAGCTATAATTGCCGTTGGTTTACCTTTAGTTTGTTTTGCTTTTGAAAAAGCATCTCTTATTTGTTCAAAATCATGACCGTCAATTTCAATTGTATTAAATCCAAAAGCTTTGAATTTTTCATTAATTGATTTTAGATTAATAACTTCTTCTATTGTTCCATCAATTTGTAATCCGTTATAATCTACTATCAAGCACAAATTATCTAAATTATATTTACTTGAAGACATTGCTGCTTCCCATATTTGTCCCTCTTCTATTTCACCATCACCAACGATGCAATAAACTCTATAATCTCTTCCATCTATTTTACCAGCAATAGCTATTCCATTTGCTGCTGAAAGCCCCTGTCCTAATGAACCAGAAGACATATCTACTCCTGTCACTTTGTTCATATCAGGATGACCTTGTAATTTTGAATCAATTTTTCTAAAAGTTTCCAACACTTCTTTTTCTATAAAACCTTTTTCTGCTAAGGTTGCATATAAACCTGCTGAAGCATGCCCTTTAGATAACACTAGTCTATCCCTATTTTCCATTTTTGGATTATTAACATCTACATTCATTTCTTCAAAATATAAAAATGTTAATATATCTGCAATTGAAAGTGCTCCACCTGGATGTCCTGATTGAGCTGTATATATCATTTTTACTATGTTTTTTCTAATCTCTTTTGCGTGAAATTTTAATTGAGAATCTTCCATAAAAAAACCTCCTATTTAGATTTTCGCATAATAACTCATTTAAATTCTATTATATTTTTGTAAAAAAAACAATGGAAAAAATATGCATCTTTCTTAAAAACTGGAAAAAAAGAACGTCCCCATTTCCAGGAACGTTCCTATTTACAAATAATTATAATACAAATCCAAACATATATCCCATTGGTGTATAGTATGCTATAATTCCTGCGCCAACTGCATATGCCCACCATGGAACTCTTTTTGCAAAAGCTATTGAATAATCCCATCCAGTTTTTAAACCATTCTTAACATCATCGCCATTAAATAATCCTTTGAATCTTGATAAATCCATACCAAATACATTTGACATATCAACATCCCAACCCATGATATTAACAATTCCCTCTGGAACTTCTGGCTCTTTTTCAACCAATGCAATTTTGTATCCCTCAACATTTTTTGCACTAAAGTTGATGTCATAATCTCTTGAAGCACCTTCTTTGAAATCTTCAACTTTGATATATTCTGTGCTAACCACATTCCCTAAATCATTATATAAATCAACTTTAGCATAGCAACTATCAATATCATGTCCAGATGTATTTGTTACTCTAACTCTCATCTTTCCATTAATATTAGTTGCATTAGCTGAGAGAACTTCTACTTTTAAATTATTATCTTCACCGGCTTCTGTTGTATAACTACTAATTGACTCCCCATCGATTGTTTCATACATTTCCCAAATCAAGCCTCTTTCCATAAGTGTAGACAATATGAAAAAACCAACGAACAATATAAGCCAAGTTCTAAATTTTTTCATTGTTTTCATATATAATTCTTCCTTTCTAAAAAAGATTATATAAAACTCTTAACACATTAATTATACAACTTTTTAAGCAATTTGTAAACATAATCTTGTATACCTTTTGCAATCTATGCTTCAATGTGTATATCTTTTCCTAAGTAAAGTGAATATATGACTACCTCTGATACTTTTTCACCAATATATATTTCCAAAGCTTTTTTATATATCTCTAATTGCTTTTTATATTTATCTACTAGATAATCTTCATTATTATCTGGCACATAATCTGTTTTATAATCAAGCAAAATCCATCTTCCCTCTTGTGTCTTGAAGAATAAATCTATTATACCTTGGACTAATATATAGTTTTCTTCATCTTTACCATAATCAACAGGATTTATATCCTTCAATGATATTTTGGCACAAAATGGTTTCTCCTTTTCAATTATTTGAGCATATTGTAATTTTCTACCAATTGTAGATTGTAAAAAATTAATCAAATAATTTCTATTAATGACATTGGCCTCTTCTTGGGTTATAAAGTGCTTATTAACAAGAGAAGCTACAAATTCATTTAATAATTGAAAAAGTACTTGAGTTTTATCTATATTGGTTATAAAATCCGGATTTTGAAAATCTAATTTTTGCAAAGCAAAATGAGTTAATGTTCCTTTTTCGCTGGCACTAAAAGATTTAGATTCATTCATAAATTCTGGTCTACTATTTTTAAAATCCAAATTACTATTTATAAAAGTATTAGATTGATTAATCATTTTTATCTCACTAACGCTAGTCTTTAGTGGAATTATAGTACCAATTAGATTTGGATATTGAAACTCTAATTCTTGACGAACCAAATCCAACTCCACATCCTTATTAAATGGAAATTCTATTAAATCTGGTTTTGTTTTCTCGACTTCTGCTAAATCTTGTTTTTTAATAATCGAAATATTTATAAAATCTTTATTCTCATTGCTTAAAAATACAAATTCTAGCCAATCTTTATACGAATTATACTTTTTCAAAAGAACAGAATTGATAGTAGATTTACCTATAAAAGTATTAACTAATTCTTTCTTTTCAATAATTTCTTTTTCATAATTATTACTAGTTCCAATAATAATTAATTTTTCTCTTGCTCTTGTTAATGCAACATATAGAATTCGCATTTCTTCTGATAACGTTTCATTCTTAATAAGAGAATTAATCGCAAGTTTGGGCAAAGTTGTATATTTTATCCTTCTGTGATAATCAATATAATCTGGTCCAAATCCCAAATTTGAATGTAATAAAATATTTTTTGAAGCATCCATCAAATTTGATTTTTTTCCTGCATTCGCTAATATTACAACTGGAAATTCCAAACCTTTACTTTTATGGATACTCATTATTCGTACAACATCTTCATTTTCGCCAATAATCTTAGCTGCTGACAAATCTCCCGTTGATACTCTTATCTTTTCAAAAAATCTAATAAAGTTAAACAAGCCTTTAAATGTAGAGTTTTCAAAAGAACGAGCACTTTCAAAAAACTTTTTCAAATTTGCTTTTCTAATATCCCCATTAGGCATCAACGAAACATATGTTAAGAAACCTGTTTGAGTATAAATATCCCAAATCAATTCAGAAATATTCATAAATAAACTTTTTTGCTTCCATTTTTTTAGCATATCTAGAAAATTTTCAACTTTTATTTTTAATTCATTTTCTAAATTTTGACTTGCAAGTATTAAGCTTTGATAAAAAGATGTTTCTCTATCAAATAGTCGAATCTCAGTTAGTTCATTATCTGAAAAATTTCCTATCTCAGATCTTAACACAGATACTAATGCAATATCATCCTTTGGATTATCTATAATTTTTAACACATTCAAAATTGTTTGAATTTCATATGTTTCCATATATTCGGAATTTGAATCGCTATAAACAGGAATATTTTGATTAATTAATTCTTTTTCATAATAAATAGCATTTTCTTTAGTTGAGCGAAGCAAGATAACAATATCTCGATATTGAATAGGTCTTAATTGCTTAAGTTTTTTATCAAAAATCTTCACACTACTTGAAATTATTTCTTTAATTTTAAGTGCAACAACTCTTGCTTCTAGCTCTTTATTTACTATGATTTGTTTTATATCTTTTTTATCATCTTCTGGATCTTCATTTTCTTCTATCTCTTCAGAGTCTTCAAACAAATCTAATACAACCATTTCCGTTTTTGCTTTGTTTTTATTTGAATATGAATCGTCATCTTCTGGATAAGTTGCTCCAACATTTAAAAATTCTTCTTTAGTATAATTTAATTCACCTAAATCCTCACTCATTATTGATTGAAAAATAGTATTTGTAAAATCAATAATATTTTCTCTGCTTCTAAAGTTTTTAAACAGTTGAATTTTTAAACCTTTTCCTTCTTTATTTTTTGAATAATTATTATATTTTTCTAAAAATAATTCAGGACAAGCTTGTCTAAATTTATAAATACTTTGTTTTACATCTCCAACCATAAAAATATTATTACCATTGGAAATTGTGGTTAAAATAGATTCTTGTACTTGATTACTATCTTGATATTCATCAATTGCTATCTCCGCAAATTTTTCTTTATAGAATTTGGCAACATCTGTTGGCACAATATTTCCATTTTCATCAACTTTTGTTAATATTTCAAGTGCATAATGTTCTATGTCATTAAAATATAATAAATTTTTTTCTCTTTTTAATTCTTTAAATCTCTCGTCAAATATTTTAATAATATCACCTATTGCTTTTAATACATCATACATTTGTCTAATGTCTGAAATAGCTTGCTCAGAATCCATTACTAAAACTTTAGATAGAATCTTTTTTAAATTATCTTTAATTTTGGTTCTTTTATCTTTTATTTCATCTTTTAATTGCAATGTACATGATTTATCAACTGGCCATCTTTGAAAGTTTTGAAATAATATTGAATATGCTTCAATTGTTTTATCCCATCCACACTCCGTCGCATCATAAAAAGCTTTTAGTAGATTAATATCAGCTTGAATTGTTAATAAAAATTTATTCATTTCAGGAATTAGTATTATTTTTTCTTCTAAAACTTTAAGATTAGAAATTGAATATAAAACATTTTCCTTAACATATGATATAAGAATCTTTCCCCAAGGAGTATTATTAACATCAACATTTTCAATATTGAACATTTCAATTTTTTCATCCAACCACTTTAGAGGAAATGGCATACTTTGAATAAATTCATATATTTCAAGAATTATTTCTTTTAACTTATCATCCCCTCTATATGTAGCATAATTATCAATTAATGTAGAAAAAGATTTATTCTCAACTTCATACAGTTCATCAAATAAATCTTCAATAATCTCTTGTTGATATAATGTATTTTCTTCGCTTGATGCTATTCTAAAATTTGAAGGAATGTCTATTTCAAAAAAGAAATTTCTAATAACATCAAGACAAAATGAATGAATTGTACAAATATTAGCTTTTCCTAACAATATAATTTGCTTTTGCAAGTTTTCATCCTCAGGACATTCATCAAGCTTTTTGTACAATCCTTCTAAAATTCTTTCTCTCATCTCTGAAGCAGCAGCATTTGTAAAAGTAACGACTAATAACCTATCAATAGATAGGTTATCATTTAATATTTTTTGAATTATTCTTTCAACTAAAACAGCAGTTTTTCCACTACCTGCTCCAGCAGCGACTAAGATATTATCGCCTTTTTGATAAATGGCTTCTTGCTGCTCATTAGTCCACTTAACATCATTCTCCGCCATCATCAACATCCTTTCTAAAAAATCTATGTAATAATTTAGGCTTATAAACATATTTTATAAATAATACTAGACAAATTAGTCCTAGTGCAGCGCCACAAATAACATCTGAGAAATAGTGAACACCAATATAAATTCTACTAAATCCAATTAAAACAACTAATGTTACAAATAAAAAGACATCAATTTTAGCTCTTTTCTTGGCATTTCTATTTATATAAATCAAATATGATATAAATCCATATATAAATGTAGATAGCATAGCATGTGCACTTGGGAAACTATATCCAGATTCAATAGCTAAAACAATTCCATCGGGTCTTGCTCTATGAACAATAAGTTTTATTATTAAATTAAGCATTATAGTTACAAAACTGCCACACATAAAATAAATAACATCTGATTTTTTTTCTAGTGCTATTAACAAAAGAAATAATAAAAAGCAAACAAATTCTACAGAAATTAGATTAGTAATAAATAGCATAATAATATTTAAAACTCTTCCATGAAACAAACTTATATGTGTATTTATATATATGTCCAAACTTTGTATTTTATGTATAAATTCTATCATCATGACTCCTTAAATTACATTGGTAAAGCAAAACTTATTAAAACAGCAACTAGATTTATCATTCCATGTAATAATGAACTAGCAAATAAATTGTTTGTCTTATAATACGATTCAGCAAGCATCATTCCCATAAGTGAATATGGTATTATAAATAATACTTGAATCCAATCTTGCTCACCCCAATAATTAATATGAATTAATCCAAATATAATACCACTTAGAAAAATATATACCCATTTTTTATCCGTTATTTTTCTAATTATCCATCTAAACATGCCTTCTTCTGTCACTGGTGCAATAAGTATGCCTAAAAAAGCAGTTAACCACAATGGAATAGTATCTAGCGCTGCTTCATTAGATGATTGAGGATCTTTTCCCAAATATAATAATAAACTGACTATACCAATATTACTTAATAAATATATCCAATAATATCTAAGAAAAACATGAATTTCGTATTTAAAGTAAACTTTAAAATTTTTAAATAATATTTTAATATCTCTTTTAAATCTTTCATTAAATAGAATAAATAGCACAATATACATAATGCCCATAAAAACGACGTTTAAAACCATAAACGCATTATCTGATAAATTAACAAACCAATCAATTTTTTTTAATAGAAATCTACATATAGCTGAGTAAAAAATAAAATAAATAATTGCAAATGTAATAAAATAAACTTTGTTAGAATATTTATCTTCTATGCTCTCAATTTTTGGTAAATCTTTTTCATAATTCTTTTTCATTTTTTCACCTCTTTTACACACAAATCATACAATTATTTTTAAAATAATGCAATATATAAAAAATAAGCGTTTATATTGTTACATTTTAATTACATTTTAAACATTTCAGTTACATTTTATATAAATATTGATAATTTTTTTTCTTTATTCTATAATTATTCTGTATTAATTTGGAGGAAACAAATGATAATATTACCCGAAATAATTGAAAACAAGAAAGTAATATTAGATTCAATCAAGACTGAAATTAAGTCTATTAGCAATGATATTAATTCTCAAAATGAATTAAAACGTAAAATTGTTTCATACATTAGAGAATTTGTGTATCATATTGACTTTTTACAACTTGATTATATTTCAGATAGCTTGAAAAATATAGTAAGCTATTTGGATGTTTCCGATGCCACTTTAGATATATACGAAGCATTATTAGCCCAAGTTTACGACATAAGAGTACAAGTAAAAAAGAACTCAGACATAGATAAGTATAAAAAACTTATTGATATATATAATAAAAAATATGAAGAACAATCAATAATAATTTCAAGTAACATATCTAAAATCAATGCTTTGTTTGCTACTTCTTTCTCTGAAGTTCATACAGAAGCAGAAAATCTTGAAAATACACTAGTTATTGATGAAATTAATAGCCAAGTTATATTACCATATAACCTAAAAGATTTATATAATTTATTAAAACACGATACTACTTATAACACTATTAATGATGCCATAAATTCAATTTATAGAAAACCTTTGAGCTATTATAAAAAAGCTCCTGTTGCAAGATTTAGAGAAGCTTATAAATTAATAAAAAATCGTGAACATGGTTCAACAAAAGAAGCTATTGACCTTGGTCTTGAATTAATGTTTAATGGCAAGCTTCATCCAGCTATAATCACTTCATGTAAAACACTAGATCAATTAGATATATATCTTTCTTGCTTGGAGTATAATGAATTAAATGATTTCCATTTCTTTAAAATATTATATAAAGCTTTACCTGATAATAAAAAGAAAAAAGGTATATTAACATCTAAATTCTCAGGACAATTGCAAAAAGTATTAAATCAATCTAAAGAGTTATTAATTAATCGAATTCCAAGTAAAATTGAAGCAATTAACAAAGTCGAAGAAGAACATGCTGAAAAACTTGACGAAATCAAAGAAAAATATATTGCTGAAGAGCTTGTTGAACAACCAATTGATACTCAACCAAAATTCAATATTACTGGCTATAAAACACTATTCTTCGGTGAAGCTGAAGAAACTCAAGAAACACTTGAGGAAACAGCTCTATTTACTATAACAGGTTATAAATCATTTAAGCTTCAAGAAATTGAAAAAGAACCTGTTGCAGAAACTCCTACTGAAGCATTAAGCCAAGCATCAACTCCAAATGAATCTATAGACGACTTAATTGATTCTGTACAAGATAACTATAATGGTACACATCATACTAGAGTTGAGAAGGATATAAATACAGTAATTGAAGAAATCGCAAATCAAAAAGCAAAAGAGAATTCTAAAATTACAATTATAAAAGCAACAACAATTAGAACTTCTGACAATGCTCTAAAAGATAAAAAAGCTCAAGAGGAATTAGCTTCAAGACGAGTAATCACAGGAGCTAGAACAATACACGAAAAAGAAGAAAAATTATTTACTATAACTGGTTATAAGTCATTTAAACTTCAAGATTTAACACCTAAATTTATTATAACAGGTTATAAATCATTCAAGCTTCAAGATTTAACACCTAAATATACTATAACAGGTTATAAATCATTCAAACTTCAAGAAGTTATTACTTTATTTACAATTACAGGTTATAAAACAATGCATTTTGGTATTGGTGATGTTGAAGAGCCAGAAGAGATTGATGTAGATGAAGCAATTCAAAATATTTCTAAAAATACCACAATCGATCCTATAAATAATGTTACAGATGTAATTGGAAAATTAAAACAAATCCAATCTAATTCTAAATATTATTACGAACCACCAGTTCAAGAAGAAGTTACCGATAATGTTATTGAAGAATCAACAGAAGATGAGTTAGAGATAGAACATGAGAATTTTACTAATAGATTTGATATTACAAAAATAAATACTACCTTAGCAGAAGATCCTTTACTATCTGCTATTGAAAGTTTAGATGATTTCGAAGATGATACTTCAAGTCATGCAGAACTATCTCATGATGGCTATGTTGAAGATGATCGACAAATAGATAATGTTGCTCCTGCAGAAGTTCCAGAAGAAGTTCCTTTAGTAAAATCTATCAAGCGATCTAGAAAAAAATCTAAAAAAAATAAATAAACCCCTAATTAAAATTAGATTTAATTAAGGGTTTATTTTTTTAACTTATTTCATTCTTTTTAATTTTTCTATTTTTATTCTTAAGATTTAGATTTTCATTTCTTTTATAAAGAATAATAAGTATTATCAATACAAATAGCAAGAATAATTTTGAATGAAGCAAAGTAAATACAAGTGGAATAGATAACTTGACTATTCCCTTATAACTTTGAGCTGTTATATCAGCACTAATTATATTACTCTTATCCAATGTAAGAAGTTTATATGTGCCATCTGGTCTAATTTTGCTAAAAATTGCCACTTTATTATTATCCCCAAGTTGATAACAAACAACATCATTTTCTTTAGGAATTTTTTTATAGCAAATTAACATTTTTCCAGATGAATTATATATTCTTACTTTATTAATAATTAAAAATAATAGTAATAAAATAATAAACACACATAAGCTTACTCTAATTAGAAAAGCTTTCTTCTTCTCTGAACGAACAGGTTTTAACTTTGTTACATTCACTTTCCTTCTTTAATCTCCTTGATAATCTTTTTCTATCTAATCTTTTCTTCCTTAGTACAACCATTATTATCATCATAAAACTGTAGCATATTACAATTAAGCTTTTGAATATTAATACAAAATTACCTAAAATAGGAATTCTAAAAACTTGTTTTCCAATAATATCTAAATTTGTAATTTTATATCCATCCTCTTTTCCGTTATTATCACCTTTGGTTATATAAGTACCAGTTTGTTCTCTGTACTCAATAATTCTATGTGTAACGGTTTTATTATATCCCTTTGGTAAAAATGTTATTACGTCTCCTTCTCCATACTCAGCATCAGTATCTACAATAACAATATCACCTTTTTTCAAGTTTGGAACCATGCTATTAGTGGTTATAGCATATGCTTTATATCCAAATAATGTAAAGCCTTCATTTTCGTTATAACCACTAGCATTAATTACATATTGATATGCTTTAAACATAGAAAATATTAAAATAATGGCAAAGAGAGCAAATATTATTTTTCTCTTTTTATTATTATCTTTTGTCATCTCTTGTTTATTTAGAACTCCTATTTCAATTTTATTAATTGATTACTATATATTCAAATTCATCTCCGATGAATGTATCACCATCATAAATTGAATATACAATTCTATATGTTCCTGTTGTTAGATTGTCTTTTAATTCTATTGTATGAGTATAAGTAGCTGATACCTCGTTTGCTGGAATTTCTGGGTCATCGTTAAATACATATAAGTATTGACCACTTCCAAAAGTTGTCAATTCTGGATCAGATGTCTCTATATAATCCATCAAATCTACAGCTGTATACCCTAAATCATAAGAATGAGATTCTGATTGAGAATATACTCTTCTTTGAAGTCCAACTATAATTTGTGCATTATCTAATGAAGAGGCGTATTCAATTTTTATTGGAATTTCTTTTTCTTCAGACCCCGTATTAGCAGTTTCTGCTGTATCAAATATTTGAAGAGTTGTTGGAGATACAGTTCCTGTTCTTCCTTTAACAATCTTAGATTCATGATCTTCAGTATATACTTTTAAACCATAATCTCCACTAATAATGTCAAGATTTAGTGTTGCTATACCTATATTTTGATCTCCATAATAGATACCATCAGCAGAACCAAATACCTCAATTACTATTTGATATGTTCCAGTTGAAAGAATCGTATTATCTGTTAAATCTAATCTCAAATTCGTTAACGCATTTGAAACTTTTTCAGCAATATTTATTCTTGTTGAGCCATCATATCTTGGATAATAATTAACTCCATCATAAACAAATTTCAATCCAACCAAACTACTACTTGATAATTGATTTCCATCAGAATCTTTGATAACAATCCTCATACCCATTTTTTGATCTAAGAATTTTGTATCATAGATTATATTTCCACCTATTGATGGTTGAGTAAAGTTTGATGTAACTGTAATTCCGTCTGTTTCACCTAGATATACTATATTCTTTTCCAAATCTGCATTAACCTCTATAGTTGCAGCCTTATCTACAAATACACTATAATTATTTGATTTTTCTGGTTCAAGAGTACCAATAATAGTATCAAAGTCATCATTTAACAATTCCATAAAGAATGTATTACCTATCGCCTCTGTTGTAACATTAGCAGATTCAAAATTAACATGAATAATATATTCTTCAAATACATAATCATTATTATCATCTGCATCTTCTTCATTAACTATATATTGTGCTTGTGATGCTGCTGCATCATACATCTCATTTGTACTACCCATCTTGATAAAATCTTCAATATCATATCTAAACTTTCCAGCAGCTTCATCTGCTTGAGTAACTACGTAATAGTACGTGCTATTTGTAACTAAATCAAGCATTGTAAATGTTGTACCAGCTTTAAATGGATAGCTCAAACCATTTACATCTCTTGAAATGAAGTATCTTTTATATGTTGAAAAATCTGTGTAATAATCACTATGTTTAAAATCAGTTATATTTAATGAGAAATAGTTTGAAAATTCACCATCGTTAGTAACATTTGTTACTGTTGATGTAAATAATTCAAATTCTTTACCTGGTGTAATTGCTGTTTCATAAGCAGGATCTACGAATAATTCTGATTTCAAAGTTGCAACGACATCGATTAATTTATATTCAACTGTTGTTGGCGTAGGATTGTATCTACATTGAATTCTTATTGTAACAACACCTAAATCTTCTTTTTGAGTAATATTTTGTGAGTGATACAAATAAAATTCAAAACTTGGTACTATTGATGAGTTTTCTTTTACATACTCTTGTGTTCCTTCTCTTTTTGCTATAGGAACGCCATTTGTTTCTTCAACATAAAAATGCGTATTACCATTTGTAACAATACCTTTTTTACCATTCTTCATTGCTAATCCAAAATTTGAATTAGCTTCAGCATCTGTTGGAGCAATTGCTGGTATTTCACTCTTTTTAACAAGATTCTTTCCTGGCTCCATATTTACAGTTACACCTTGAAGTGTAAATCTAGCTCCTGCTGCAGTATGCTTATCAAATAATAATTCACCAGTACCTAGTGTTGCATATTTAGAAGCTTGTAGTGTTATCTCATAAACTGTAACATCTATATTTTCACCTATGTACCAATAGTAATAGTCTTGATCTAGAGGATCAACGCCAACATACTCAAACTTAGCTTTTTCATCATTATTTAAAGTTGTATAGAAACCATCAATTCCTATATCATGATTTGCCTTATGCTCACCCTTAATTGTAGCATTCTTGGTAAAGGTACCCATATTGGTAATTGTATCACCTTCACCATATGCTGGAGAATATTGTCCAATTGATGTTGCAGGAGAATTTATATCTGTAAATAATCCTACATAGGTCATACCATTTACTCCACCAGCATATGATGTATCTTGGTTCTTTGCTATATTAAGTGTTATACCTTCTTTTAAATAAATTCTATTGTCTATGTTTTGACTGGTTAAATGAGTAGTCAATGTTTCAATTGGTTTACCAGTTTCATCTAAATAATTATTTGTTTCAACTCCATCTTGATAGTGCTTAATAGTTGTCACTTCAGTAAGATTTGTTATTACAAATTTTCCATCACCATCAGTTGTTGTTGGAACAGATACTAAACTATTCCAATTTTGTAATAGGTTTGCACCACGATTTAAATATAATGTTGAATTATTACATAAATATAAGTTTTCAACTCTGTTGATTGAATACTCTTCATCTGCATAATCATTGGTACTATCTGTTGTTCCTTTTAATAATATTCCTGAATTTTCAATAATTAAATTTGTAGTTCTTTGGATAGAAATATTATCTTTTGGAGCAGATAAAGAACCATAATTTCTAATTGTTATATTACTACTTCCTTCAGTATGTGAAGCATTACCTGAACCAAAGATACTTCCAGTAGTATCTAATAGAATTCCTCCTTGGTCATAGCCAGTTCCATCAATAATCATTTCAAGACCATCTGTTACTGAGGTAAATGCACTTGAGAAAGAGCTACCACCGCTAATATTAGCTTCACCACCACCAAAGATAGTTCCAACTATATAAATAGTATTTTTGTTTAATCCTGAAGCATTACTAATAGCATTCAATCCTATATAAACGCCCGTAGAACCATATACTTTAGTTGTTTCAGTACCACCATATGGTCCACCATATACATTTCCATATATAGTTCCACCAGCTATATTAACTGAAGTTGTAGATGTTCCATGATATTTTCCTGTTGCTGGATCTATAGTTCCAACACCTGTTCCGGCAGCATTTCCACCACCAAATACACTTCCTTTTTTAGGAGCTTCGCTTGCATCTGTTCCTATAACTGTAGAACCATCAATTGTTATAATTGAGTTTCCTTCAACTATAGCTTCAGCACCATTTCCACCAGCAAAAGCACTTCCTTTAACTTCTGCATTGGTTATTGTAACTGTTGTATTTCCTCCTACAACACCTGCGTTTCCGCCACCATAAACATTATTATCGACAGTTCCACCATTTACATCTACCAATGTATTATTGTTTACGCTATCTCTATTTCCTCCACCAAATATATTTCCTATTTGTCCTGATGACATTACAATATTAGTTTTTGGAACACTAACAGAGTTTCCACCGCCAAATACATTTCCAGCTTTACCATCTGAAATAGTTACATTTGGATCTTGTGTAGTACCTCCAGCATTATTTCCGCCAAATATAAATTTGATATTATAATTTCTTAAATCTACATCTTCAAATTCATATTTATCTGGTATACCATCTTCATCGTCATCAACTTCAGCGCCATCTGGATAATCAAAATCTGTATAATTTGCATCGTCTGCTGTATGTTGTGGTTCATATAAATATACATTAGATAATGCAACATTTCCTGATTGATTAGATCCACCATATACTTCGTATAGTTTTCCGCCATATAGATATACTTTAGTTGAAGTAGTAACACCAGCCTGGTTTCCTCCACCAAATGATTGTGTAATTTTTCCTGAATTTATTGTAAGTGATGTTGATCTATCGATAACAGCACTATTACCTCCACCGAAAGCTTTATTTATTATACCACCATTCACTGTAACATCTGTATCATAAGATACTGGGGCTTCATTTCCACCACCATATATAGCTCCTGTAATTGTTCCATTATGAACTACTAATTTAGTTCCATTTGCACCTGTTACTCTCGCTGTACTACCATTACCACCTGCATAAACTTCTTGAGCTGTTCCATTAGTAAATACAACATTTGTTTTTGGAACTTGAGCTTGGTTTCCTCCACCAAATATTCTTGTTACAGTTCCATTATCCATATATACATTAGGGTCTTGTGTTGTACCACCAACGTTGTTACCGCCATATACATCACCATAAACTTGAGTTCCTGTAACCGCTGGATTTGAAGCATCAGATGGAGCTTTTATTCTAACAATAGATTTCGTAACATCACCACTATTATTAGAACCACCATATATTTCTGGATAAGTTCCACTATACCCTGTAACATTAGATACAGTTGAAACACCAGCTTGATTTCCACCGCCGAAAGCTTTTTTCGCATTTCCACCTTTTAAAGTCAAGTTTGTAGTTGAAGTAGAAGCTTCATTTCCTCCTCCAAATACATTTTCATTAATAGTTCCATTTACTATTAGAACATTTGTAGTAGTTGTTGCAGCTTCATTACCACCACCGAATATATAATCTGCTGTACCATTATTAAATGTCACATTTGCTGTAGTTGTTGAACCACCCGCGTTGTTTCCACCATAAACCGCAGCGTTATTATCATCATTATGAATTGTACCATTATTAATTACTACATTAGATGTGGTTACTGTTCCTGATGTATTTGAGCCACCATATATATTTTGTTTGATTACACCACCAGTCATATTAACTTGTGTTTTTTCAACATTAGCAGCTTCACCACCGCCAAACACCTTGTTAGTAGTACTATTTTTAATATTAACAGTTGAGCTTTTTACTTCTGCAGATTTTCCACCGCCATAAACTTCGTTTTGATTTATTGTTCCTTCTGTAACAGTACCATCTATATTAACAAGAGTTGCTCCATTCAATATAGCTAAATTTCCACCGCCATATATATTTCCATCATGTTTTCCAGAGTTTAGATTAATTGTCGCAATTAATGGATATGTTGTAACACCATTTTGAGTAACTGGTTGATTTGGAGATACTGTTTGAGCATAGTTACCACCACCAAATACTCTATGAGTTAAATTAGCATCAACATTTATTGTAGTTGTTCCAGTAAATTTAGCCACATTGTTATTATTTTGTAATCCATTACCAGCTCCAAATATATCGCCATTAATAGTAGGCGAACCAGTTATATTAATTACTGAATTACCAATCATTGTTGCTAAATTTGTTTTAGAAGCATTCCTACTATCACCACAACCACCACCAAAAATATTACCAGATATTGTTCCTCCAGATATATTTATTTCTGAATCACCATATAAAGCACCACCATTATTAGCAATTGTCGACGTGGTTAAATATTCAGTATAACCTAAACCGCCACCAAATATATTTCCTCCAACAGAACCGCTAGACATATTGATTGTAACTTTAGTAGTAATACCAGAACTATACGTAGCTCCATAATTATCTCCATTTTGTGGTGATACAGATGAATTATAACCTGTAACAGCTCCGGCACCAGCACCATAAACATCTCCTGTAACATTGGTACCTGCTAGATTAATTTGTGTTTGGCCATAGTAGTAAACATCACAAGTATTACTACCAGACATAACTCTTCCTAGCGAAGCTCCATATACTTGGGCTACACTTCCACCATCAAGGTTTAGTGTTGATGTTCCAATATAGGAATTTACTGGATATCCTGTCACTCTATATGAAGAATCACCAATGCTTCCACCTATCATTCTTCCAACAGAACCATTTATAAGATTCAAAGTTGAATTACAAAAAGTATTACCAGTACAAGCTCCACCAACTAATAGATTTATGTCATAATCATAATTGCCTTTTGTAGAATTTACTATATCTATATCACATGTAGTTACATATGTATCATTCAATGAGCTACCTATAAAGTTATGAGAACGAGGATTATCTAAGCTTGATTGCGCAGATACACCATTACTTCCTCCTAAGATAACTCTACCATAAGCCCCACTTTTTATAACAATTCTAGGATTATTTCTAGGAAGTGTTCTTTCATCATATTGCTCCCAAGCACCAAATATATGAAATGCTGGTGCATTAGCAGAGTATAAACCTTGGTTAGTATTAGATTGTGCATAAGATAACATGTGAATATCTTTTCCCATGGTTAAACTATAACCTTGAAGGAACCAATAACATTGATTTTGTCTAGCTTGGTATATATAGAAATAGTTACCACTCCAACCACTATATATATAATATGGTTGAGTACCACCATCAAAATCTATATACATAAACCTTGTATTTGCATTTAAATATCTCGCACTTCCTGGACTATTAGCTGGTCCACCAGTAAATGGAATTACTCCATCATAATCTTCGCCCTGATATTTTCCTGTAATTGTTGCTTCTTTATTATAGGTATTGCTTGTACTTGTATGTAACCAATATCTATCTTCGATATTATTTCTTGTATATAATCCCATTACAACTATAACATTATCATCTATATCTCCATATGGATCTAAGGCTCCATAAGCTCCGTTGCATTGTTAATTTTGGCCTTTCTGGAGATCTACCATCATAACCATCGTTACCAGTATCAGAATTAACATAGATAACATTTCTATCAGCCCAATATATAGCTTCATAGGTTTCATCTGAATTTGTCTTTAAAGTTGCAACCAATTTATAATCTAATTTGGGATTATATGGGGATAGTATTCTTGATGTACCTTCTTCTACAAAATCTTCCGCTAATTCTGCTGAATACCATTGCCAATCATATTTCGTATAATCAGCTTTGGCCGTATCAAATCTACCATTTCCTGCCCATTCACCTGCAAGAGAATTGGTTGAAGGTGTATAATTAATAGTTAAATAAAACTCAGACTTTGGAATTGTAAATCTAGCCATTCTTACTGTACCATCAGCATTGGTAGCTAATAAATAAGCATCTCTCTCTTTTGTATAATCAAATCCAACATTTATTGTAGCTGCCCCATTTTGTATATCATTTCCATCAACATTCCATCTATATGTATATGTTCCTGCTGGATTTGTAATTGCAGTATATAAATAATAATTTGCATCAGTAGTTGCTTGAACTGAAAATGGGTTTATTAATGAATAAAATCCATTTGATATTTCCCATGACAAATATCCTGTCGTGCTTGAAGCTGTATTATTAAATCTTGTTAACATTTGATTTCTATTATTGGTATATGTTCCTTTGTTCATACCTTGAAATCTTTTTTTAAGTACATAATTAGTTCTATTTCCATTACCAGTATTAGTTAATTGTACTCTATATGTAAGGGTATTTGGAGTTGTCCCAGTTGTTTGAGATGATGTGAAGTAAGAATCATCGTAATTTGATGTAGTGCGGAATGAATAAACATCATAATCACCATAATAACTATTCATTGTAAGAGATGTATCACCTACCCAATAGCTATCAAACTCAGAATCATAATTATAACTTCCCGAAAAAGCTGCACTTCTCATCGCACCAAATATAGGTCCAACAAAATCTGCACCACAATCAATCTCACCAGTAAAATAACAATTTTCTGGGAAATTATTGTGATAAAGAATTGCACCAACAATACCACCAGTAGCACAATCGTACGAATATCTAACATTACCATTATTGTTATTTAAGTTAATTAAATATGTTTCAATAACTGCATTAACAGCACAATTTATAATATTACTAGGATTTTGAGGAGTATTTTCAGGATTTGCTCCTGTATTGCATAGTCTTCCTGCTATACCACCCACAAAACATTTCCTATCATATGTTCCATTAATATAGGTGGTATTTTTAACTGAAATATTTGTATTTTTTACAATACAATTTTCCACCATTGCATTTTGATATATTTCGCCAACAATTGCACCAGCCATAAATGTAAATGTTCCGCCACTTTCTGTAATACCAACATTAAATCCACTAATTTGAAGATTAATTATTTGTGTTTTATTTGCTCCATCACCAATAGCGCCAAATAAGCCATATCTATGATTATTAGCCACAACTTTTGCATTTGAAATCGTCAAACCAGTTCCGTCAAAAATACCTTTAAATGGTCTAGTATCACTACCTATTGGGGTCCAATTACGTGCATCTAAATCAATATTACAAGCTAATTTTATATATTTTCCAGCAAAATTATTACCACCTGCAACTTGATTTTGTAAATATTTTAATTCAGCTCCTGAAGTTATTAAATATGGATCTTGCGCTGTTCCTGTCCCTGCAAAAAATGATGTTGCAGCAGTACCATCCCATACATCTGTTGATGTATCTCCTTCCGCTCCAATTGCCTTTACAGGGTTTGTTACAACCGCTTCCATAGATGATGAATCTACCATCAATACATAATTTTCTATCTCTTCAACTTCTGTATATATAACACCTACTTCTTCTTTTATAAAATTAGTTTCAAATACTGATAAATCAACATCATCATATTTAAACAAATTGTATGTATAGTCGTCATTTAAATCTCTAATTTTAACTCTTAATTTATCTTGATAGTCTTTCCAATCAAACTCTTCTTCTGTCTTTATTTCTAAATCATAAACATCCCATAAAATTATTGTTCCAATTTGTTTAATACTTCTTGCATTACTTTCTAGAACTTCTTTAGCACCTTTTTCAACTTCTGTTAATTCAATTGTCGCATCTTCTGGTAAATATGCTTCAACACCAACTCTTGAATTAAAAGTTTCTAAATCTGTGCTATAAGATGAATCTGCTAGTATTTCTTTTTTATATAATCTTTTCCCCTCATTTTCAATATAATCATATTTAACTTTTAAAGTTACTGACTTGGTCTCAATTTGTTCTGGACTTAAGAATAAAAAGTCATATGGATGTAAACTATTAATTGCACCCTTCTCTTCAACATCCACTATCTTTGTAGTATCTTGAGATGATGTTTCATCTTTATTAGCACCTTCTTTTGAAGTCTCCTCTGCTTTTTCTTCACTAGATACATTTTCTTTGGTTGTATCCTCAACTGTGTCCTCTGTTGCATCCTCAGTTGTTTCTTCAACAGTTGTATTTTCTTTAGTTGCATTTTCTGATTTTTCCTCGCTAGTATTTTCTTTATTGTCAGTACTTTCCTCATTAAAATAAGAATCAGCATCAAGAAAACCATTTTGAAATTGTAGATCACTATCATCGACATAATAATCTTCAACCACATGTGAATTGACTATCTTAGGCAATTCGATGTAGTGATACTCATCATCTATTATTCCTTCGACAGTTACCGACTCCTCTACAAGTTTTCCTTCACTATCTACTATATTAACTTGAATAATCTCTTTTTTTAGAGCTCTTGATAAACCTATGCTTATTGCTATAATTACACCTATTAAAACAATAGCAAATAGTATAAGGAGCTTCTTTTTGCTAATTCTTCTCATTTATTTCTCCAAATTATTTATCTAATAGTTTTTTAAATTCGATTAAATCCGAAATATCATCTATGTTAATTCCATTTTTGTTGATATAATAAAATACTTCCAATGTATTTAATGAATCAATTAGAGATTCTAAATTATCTCCTTCTAAATCTTCTTTAGTAAGATTTATATTTAATAAGTTATACTTATCTTTAATAATGAACATTATGTCTTTTTCATCACTAATTTTTATATTATTTATAATAGTAAAGTATGGCCAATTTACAAATTCTTTTAATTCTGTTATAAATTCAAAAATTTCTTTTTCTTGGATTCCATCTTCTTTATTGATTAAACAATTAAATAAGAAATTGTAATATTGAGGGCAAAGATTTAACACATCATATAATGTTGATTTTGATGAAAGATTTGCTCTATCTATTGCCATAACGATTTTATCAACATCAGCCTTTTTGTATAACTCTTTTGTATCTGTTACTAACTTAGTTTGATCTGCCTCATTATTCTTTCTTCTGAAAAATGATTTTTTAGCTGTTCCCAGTTTTACAATTTCTTTCTCATTTTTTTGAATAGTTTTAACTAAATTAATATAAGCTGTTTTATTAGCTAATAAATTGTTATATACATCTATTATTCTATCTGCTATAAATTTAAACTTTAAGAATAATTTATATTCATATAAACTATTTCTTAATTTTAACAATGTTTGAATTGCCTCATTTTTAGCTTGTGTATCCATTTCTGAAACTTTAGGAACATATTTTTCAATAATCTTAATAATAGATTCTTTTTTATAATCCTTAATTTTTAATTCTCCACTTATTAGTTGAGCAACAATTTTCTTTGGATCATCTTTAGTTTTTTCAATATATTCCTTCTTAGCATTAGCATATGTTAATTCTAATTCTTTAGCATCATATCTATTTAATACTTCACTTTTTTTATGTGAGAAAAAGTAATCTACTCTCTTTTCATTGTTTTCATATGCATATCTTAAATTCATTTCTATATATGCAATTATTTCAGGACATTTCCAATAGATTTTTTCAAACTTTTCACTTAAAACATCATTATCGATACGTCCTTCTTCAATTTGTCTATATAAAACTTCAAAGTATTCTTTTACATATGAATTAAAATTAAATTCTTCTAATTCTAGTGCAATTCCAACACTACTAAATTTTTCAAGAAATGCAATAATTCTCTCATTTACAATCTTTAAATTATTCTTATAGTAGTACGTTAAATCATGAATTAAATAATCCAAATCTAATTTTTCATATGGTGAACAAGCATCAGAAATATACAATTTTTCTAATTGCAATTCTTCAACTTCGGCCTTAGAAACTTCTTTTCTTTCATATGAATACTTCTTTTCATACATATTAATTTTCTTAGAAATCTCTCCATCAACCTCATGTAAAATATCTTTATATTTTTCTTCTATTTCTTTTAATTTTTCAACATAGATTTTTTTGTTTTTTACAGTGTTTTTTGGAAGTGTGTTTAATACTTCTTTATCTACTTCTATTTGATTTAACAATTCTTCTTTATCTATCATTTTTTTACCTTCCTATGTGTTTTTCTAGGCATTACCCCTCATTTTTTTCGTATTCTTCACTAATAAATTCTAAAAATTCTACTACAGATTTATGCATTTCTTTTAAATCTTCATTAGAATAAGCACTCTCTGGTGAAACAATAGCTTCTTTTTGAGTTTCATTTGAATCATTATTAATAAATTCGCTTAAATTCATAGTTTCTTCACTTTCAGGATCTAGCATAATAAAAACACCTCCTACTCCAGCATAAAAATTCAAATTAAGTATATCACAAATAATGTTTTTAAGTAAATAAAAAAAAGCCCAAAAATCGTTGATTTTTAGGCTTTTTGTGTGTTTTTTTAATTACATTTTTTTTACATTTTGGTAACACTCAAAATGCTTGATATATAGTGTTTTCATCCAACTATTATTTTCTTAATTCAACACCTTTTTTCTCTACTGCTTCAATAATTTTTTCTAAAGCTCCATTAATTTCTTCATCGGTTAATGTTGCATTTGGATTTTCAAATGTTAAAGAAAATGCAATACTAACTTTTCCTGGTTCTAAACCTTTTTCATAGACATCAAAAACTTCAACTTTTTGTAATTTTGAGCCACCAGCTCTTTTTATAATCATTGAAATCTCTTGAGATTCAATACTTTTATCCATAACAAAAGCTAAGTCTTTTTTGATTCCTGGAAATTTTGAAATTTCTTTATATTTCATTTTTCCAACTTTTTTAGCTAATAATCTATCTAGATTAATCTCCATTATATATATTGGATCTTTATCTATTCTAGGATGAATTCTACCAA
>Ga0247611_10003740_pt1 | contig 22100 bp, 10 predicted proteins | sample 177DNAGHGhighgp2_FD_192422 | JGI IMG/M metagenome (GOLD analysis project Ga0247611, IMG submission 192422) | Sheep rumen microbial communities from Palmerston North, Manawatu-Wanganui, New Zealand - 1770 DNA GHGhigh gp2 | ecosystem: Host-associated > Mammals > Digestive system > Stomach > Rumen... | reverse complement strand
ATACGCGATCGCGATCGAGACCCTTCGCAACCAGCTTCGCGAGCAACCTCGTACTTCCGAAGGCGGTTTTTGGCATAAGCAGGTTTATCCCCATCAGATGTGGCTGGACGGCCTCTTCACCGGTACCTCTTTCTATGCCCGTTATGCGGCGTATAAACCCGAACCCGAAGCCTGGTCGGATATAGCGAACCAGTTCCTCATCGTCGATGCCCATACCCGCAAAGCGAACGGTCTCAACCATCATGGTTGGGACGAAAGCCGCCAGATGGGGTGGAGTGATCCTGTCACTGGTTGCAGTCCCGAGACCTGGGGGCGCGCGGAAGGGTGGTTCGTCATGGCGCTCTGCGATGTGCTGGAACTCATGCCGGCTTCCCAACCCGAGCGGCCGGCACTCGAAGCGATCCTTCGCCGCGTCATAGATGCTCTGCTGGCGGTGCAGGATCCTCAGACCCATCTCTGGTACCAAGTGCCAGATCGCGGAGGCGAAGAAGACAATTACCTTGAGTCCACCTGTTCGGCAATGTACTGCTTCGGCTTGGCGAAAGGCGTCCGTCTCGGTATTCTTCCCCAGGAATATAAAGAGCAAGCCGCCCAAGTGATGGACGGCCTGAAAACCCATAAACTGCGCCTCAATGAGGATGGCACCCTCTCGCTCATCGATTGCTGTGCGGTGGCAGGCCTGGGCGGTAACCCCTATCGGGATGGCACCTATTCCTATTATGTCCACGAGCGTATCCGTGACGATGATCCCAAAGGTGTCGCCCCCCTCATCCTCGCCGCCCTCGAACTCGCGAAGATACAATAATTCAAAAGCCTCGTCCGTACTTCTTTTGAATCCACAGCATCAAGAAATAGTCGTTTACTTGATAGTATTTTTGTCCGTCTTGATTGATATATTCAGCTATCCAACCATCAGCCTTTAATTTACGGACAGCCGACTGAACAGAACTGGCAGAGCCCAAACGATATTTACCTACAAATGCTGCACTTGTTATTTGCATTGCTTTGCCGCTTCGGGCAATAGCATAGAGAACCTCTTTCTGGGAGGGCCCGATGGACATTAAATGCGTGCGATAAGTAAAGTCATACTCTTCAATGATTTCATCAATCGCCTGTCGAATCGTTTCTGCTGTACACCATTCATTTTTTGACGTTAATGAGAAAGCTATGTTCAGGGTTTTCTGCATGGCAAACGTATTACCGTCAAACAAATCATATACGTGGTCTACATCTTCCGGAGCAATATGTTTGTCAAATTCCTCAAAGTGCATTGTCGCAAACGCGTTGTATTTGCTACGTTCAATTCGTTCCAATGTAATTGTTGCGGCACTATTATAAAAAGGACGATTGTAATCTAGAAACATCTGACCCAACAAATGTCGGTCGGAGCCTGCAAAAACAAATTCGCAGTTTCGCATCCTCTGAATATGGGTCCGTAGAATAGCCTCTACATTCTTTTCAGGATAGTCTGCTATTCGCTGAAACTCATCAATAGCTACAATACATGGTTTGTCGGCTTGCTCCAAAAAACGAAATACCTCTTCGATGGTATAGATTGCATTTTCTATATGACCGATAGACAGACTTAATTTCGGAAATCCGGTCAAAGGGTCTATCGTGTATTCGGTATGCAATGATTGTACTGTTTGTGCAAATTGTTTCATCAACTTATCGCCTAACGAAGCGGTAGCCTCAAACACAGCTTTCCCGAACTCATAAGTAAATTCTTGCAAATTACCCGTTTGCAATATATCTACAAAGATTGTATAGTACTTTCCTTTGATAGCAGGCTGTTCAAAACAATGCTCAATCAACTTGCTTTTCCCGATACGGCGCGATGCATGGATTGCAACGTTCTGTCCATTAGTCAAATAGCGAACCAATCGCTCGGTCTCTTTCTCGCGGTCACAAAAATAGGGATCCGGAATAGTTCCCAGGACAATAAAAGGATTTGTCACTTTTTCCATAGATTCGTAACAATGTAACGATTTAACAGTTTAACGATTTAACGTGTTAATCACGAAATCTGCTGCAAAGGTACAACAATTTTTTGAATTATGCAAATTAAATTATTCAAATTCAATAATTTATTTTAAATAAAATGCATTTTTGCCTCATTTTTTGCCATTTTGGACCGCCCAAACAAAAATAAACGGAGCGCACTACGCTCCGTTTATCTTTTATTCCTCGAACGTTAATTCATTAATTCGTTAACTCGTTCAACGTTAAACGTTCACTCCTTAGAACACCTTTGCGGAATCGTTCGCTTGAACGGCAGGAATATTCATCATTCTTGCCGGAGCACCCGAGGTCTTTCCCGGTTCTGTAGCAGAGTTAGAATTCAGTAGCATTACGCTCATATCCGCCAGCACTGGCTGCACGGTCATTTTCGGCTGTATGTATGTACGTTTTGTCATAATCATATCAAATTCGGCTGCAAAGGTACAACTTTTTTTTTAATTACGCAAATATTTTTGCTATTTTTTCTCCTATTTATACTATTTCTACTATAAATACTATCTATTCTAGTCTTAATAGTCCGTATAGTCTCGATAGTCTAATAGCCCCGCTTTTGTTTACGAGCCGCACTCATCTGCTCGTGGACGCCTCCATTCTCAAGAAAATCCGCCTCCATTGATGCAAGCAACTTCATTAACCCGGTATTTACTTGATAGATGAGCGTTAGCGCCGTATTACAGAATGTCTCGATGTCCCATTTCTCGTAATAGCGCGCGTAATCTTCTGACTTGTTATGTTGGCGGCAAAATGCCAGCATTCCGCCAAAACGCTCATGATCCTGTTTCCATAGGCTCAGACTCCTGTTTCGTAACTGGTCCTCATAGTCCTCTCGCAACTCCTGCAAACTGCTTCGTGCTACATTTACCAGATGAAGTCCGGTGTCTCGTGAAGTAATATAGTCTTCCATCCCCTCAACGATATTCTGCTTGCCCGAACGTGCAGCTTGTTGCATCTGTCCGTACGTTCTGTCGGAAGGCTGCAAGTAGCGATTGATGTACCAATACGTCATATCGTATAGCACTACGCTTTTCTTGTAGCAGTCCAACTCACGATACGCATTCGGGCGCTTCAGAAATCCTCCTTGATTCAACGTTATCATCTATAAATACTATCTCTACTATCAATACTATCAATACTATCGATACTATCCATTCTATCGATACTATCTTGGCTACTAGGTGGGAGGGCACTGCCCTCCACACCTCTCACCTTTACTTCACCGCTTTACCGGTTACATCATACATCTTACCGCCGCGGAGGATGAATACCTTCTCGTCGAGTATGACTTTCTGTACATTTGCGCCATTGAGAGCATCGGTGTTCTCGATTCCTGTCGGCGACATCGGAGCCTTCGCGTTCAGCAACAGGCCGTAACCCTCAGTGTTACCCTTCTTGAGTTCCATCGGATAAGCACTCATCGAGAGGTTCCAGATAATGTTGCCTTCGTATGTCAGATACAGCTCAGCATTCTCCATTGCCGGAGCACTGATCGTGTACTCACCGTTAGCCGGAGCGTAGAGCGTCAGGTCATAAACAGCCTGGTCGTTTGCCATCGGAGCGTAAACCATACAGAGTTTGCTGTTGTATGCCTTGCCGAAGATCTGTGCTACCTTCGGTGTCGAGGTCATCGTCATCTTCGCGAGGTCCTTACCGATCTGGTACTCGTTCTTTGCCTCTTCGCTTGCCGAGATATCCAGATAGTCGGTGTATTCCTCGTTACCGAACGATACTTTGATCTTCTCAATTCCGTTTGCTGCAACGCGAGCCGGAGCATAGTTAGCACCTGCATCAGCAGTCAACATCGATATCGATCCGGCTGCATCAGCCTGATAGAAGAACGGAGTACCTACCACGAAGTTCGTCGAGTTCGGATCTTTCTTTACATATACGTAATTTTCAGGATCCAGTACTTGTACTTCGGCATTAACCTTACCGTACATCAGCGTCGGGTTACCTACGCCGTTCCATCCAGCATCGGTAGTCTGACCGTCACCGGACTTAGCGTACTCAAAGATCTCCTTGCTGTTACCTGCTACCAGCGCACCATCAGCGGTCTTCTTGAAGCGGTAGGTGGTACGCAGACCATCAACCGTCATCAGGTAGAAGGTACCCGGAACAAGAGTCGTGCGGATCTTCTTCCAACCGTACTTACCTTGTGCACGTACATCACCGAGGTACTCCATGATAGCGTAGTTCACTTCGTTCTTCAGCGGTTTGTTCTCCAGATCATAGATACCGCTCAAAGCATCAACCGGGAACGGAACGGTGAACGCGTGCCATTGTTGGTTCGTACCACCTGCGCCGAGTGTAATGTCGATATAAGCCGGACCGTTAGCTGCGAAGTTCGATGCCGTTGCGCCGTTTAACTGACCGGATTTACCGCTTGCCATCGTCGTCTCGATAGTGAACGTACCAACTACTGTCAGTTTGTTCGCATCCAAAACAACCTTTCCACCAGCCTCAACCGTCAGGTCACCGATTTGCTTGTCTGCATCCACATTCAGCGTACCACCGTTCTTAATGGTCACATCTGCGTTTGCAGTAATGTCGGCAGCGTTAACAGTCTGTTCACCATTGATCACTACACTTGCAGCTTTCTTGTATAACTGCACGTCCTTTTGACTTCCGGTATAACATGCAAATCTCGGACTGCCTGTATTATATTGCAACTTACGATCACTTGTTCCTACATTACTGATTGTTGCTACATTATTCTCGTCAATTTCAATTGTCCAAGAAGAAGCATCATTCAATTCATCAGATTCATTCAGCGAGTTGCCAGAACTCCAAGATAAGTAGTTCTCACCACTCTGGAATGCGTAGTTCTCGCCACCGTTACCGGCTTTCAGAGTGAGCACTTTCATTGCATCCGAACCCTTCAATACCTCACCGTCAATAGTTACTTCTACAGAATTACCATAATGCGTACTACCGCTGGTGTTGATAGAACTCAGAGCTTTCTTAGTATTGGTGCTATTGTAAGCAATCACATACTCAGCATCGATTTCCAGAGCCTCTCCATACTTAACAAGATTCCACTTCTGGCTCGAGATACGAGACCAAACAGCAGTAATCGTTACATTCGATGCCGGCATGTCGAACTTATTCTCTTCGTCAAGAGGCAGTACATTTTGGTCAGCATCTTTCACCGTCCAACCTGCAAAGCTGTAACCCGGGTTAGAGAGAGAAGCTTCTTCTACTTGTACTTTCTGACCCACACGGTAAGAAGCAACCGCCGGAACAGTACCCTGACCACCCGGTACGTAAGTTACCGTGTATGTCGGAACGGTGTTCCACTTAGCATACAGCGTTACATCTACGTTCGTTTCAAACTCGTCACCTGCGTTATACAAGGTGGCCGGAGCGTCAGACTTGTACCAACCGCCAAATGCTTTCGAGATATCGCTGTGAGTCGGTGTGGTTGCCGGAATAATGATCTTGCCTTCGTCCGTACGCTCAACGCCCGGAACAGACTCAGCCACACCGCCGTTGGCGTCAAAGGTTACGCTGTGCGACAACTCAGCCCACATATACAACTGCGGAACAGACATAGATGTTTGCGCACCTGAATACGGTTTGAAACGAGGACTACTATTATTATAAAGTACGCGGTATTCACTGCCATTACCCAGAACGGCATTTCCATCCTCATCGAATGAAATCGGTGTTGTAGTCGCACTTTCACTCCATGCAAGGTTTGAACTTGTTGTACCGCTGAGATAGCCGGTATTCTCTTCGTCTGTCAATTCATACAACGTCCAACCGTCTGTGCTATTGCCGCCCAACTCAAAGATAGCGGTGTTTGCACCAAGAGTACCGGAAGCGATAACACCATCAGTAATGGTTGTGGAAGCCTTAGCCAGATAACCGTCAGACAAGTCGTTGGTAGCGGTAACGCCCTTAGCGCCTACACCAATCACATAGAATCTGCCTGCTACAAGTTTCGAAGCATTGCTAATCTTAATCCACTCATGGTCATTCTCTGTGAAGTTCGGAAGTCCTGCAGCAACCGTTACAGTACACGTTGCTTGGAATCCGCCATCGTGTGTGGTTACGGTAATATGTGCCGTTCCTTCTGCAACACCGGTTACTACGCCGTTTTCATCAACGGTTGCTACACCTTCTGCATCAGAACTCCAAGTTACAGCCTTGTCGCTTGCATTCGCCGGCTGAATAGTTTTTGTTAGCTCAACTGTCCGACCTACACGCGTGTTTGTCGATGTAGGACTAACCGATACACCGGTTACATCAAACGTCGGGCGAACTTTCGAGTACAAGTGGTTCGGATTAACAATCTCAGGTTTAGCCGTGGAATTATAACCTTTGTACTTCATTAACTGACCATATACAACCACTTGGTCACCTTCTTGAAGATCACCTGCGGCTACATCAGCGTTGTTAAGACCTTTACCCTTATAAACCTCCAAACTATTATTTACAGTTGCGTCTTTAATCTTATATGTAGCAGTATTGTTATCATCAATAGAAACTGCATCAGCTGTTACAACACCTGCTACATAGACGTTATCAGCCGTCTTCTTATCATCCTCCAAACCACTGATAATTTCCAACGCTCTTGCAACCGTGTACGGCTCCAACCATTGAGCATAAATCGTTGTGTTCTCTGTGATGCTTGCACCTGCTACTGCCGGAGTCTCAAACGTGTTATCCGTGTACCAACCACCGAAGTTATAACCGGCTTTTGCTACTGCTGGCAGAGGATCAGGCAAGTTCGTCTGTTTAGTCATGTGAGTTGTTGCCGGACAACCGCTTGTTGCGCCATTACACTCAATATCCAAATCTACGCGAGTTACCGTCGGAGAAACGGTCAACGTGTAAGAAACGGTTGTAGCTACATAATTGTCATTTGCAGCCGAAGTTGCCTTAATCGTAGTCGAACCAACAGCAACCGGAGTAACTACACCATTTGCATCAATAGTAGCTGTTGCGGGAGTTGTACTCTCATACGAAATCGTCAGACCTGCCGCATCGTTCAATGTCGGGTATTCATTCTCTTCACCATTCAGTTCTGCAGTACATGCACCCGCGCTCCATGCAATCGGTGAATGAGTCTTGTAAGCAACTATACTGTTAGGCTTGTCAAATTCATATACATAATTATTAGTGCTCTTCTCATACTTCTTGAGAGTACCACTGACAATAACCTCTTCACCCAATTGGAGATTTTCTTTTGCAGTAAAGGCGTTATCATTGTTTGCTACACCAGCTGAACCATGATAAACTTGTAATTGGCTGGCCGTAGTACCATTGTCAGAAATATAATAGGTGATAGTATTATCATCATTGAACTTGTCAATTTGCGAGATAAGACCTTTCACATATTGGTTTGCGATAGTACCATCTGCAGAAAGTGCTGCAATTGCTGTATTAGCCTCAGCTACCGTCAACGGAGTAATCTTCGTGAATGCCTGACTTGCAATCTCACTACTTGTCCAGCCGGCCTTAACCGCAATTGCCTTAACGGTTGTTGTTCCATCTGCATCTACTGTAAACGGAGCGGTATACGGCGTACTTTCTGTCGTCGGATCGACACCATTGGTCGTGTAATAAATCGATGTACCATCAGCAGCTGTAATCGTTACTGTTGCCGAGTTCACAAAGCTTGTATTACCGCTAATCGTCGGAGTTGCAACTTGCAGTACATATGCAGCCTCAGCCACATCAGACTCATCGTCACCCTTGTAAGCGATAGCCTTAAGGGTCATACTTTGGTCAATGGTAATAGCAGTATTATTATATACTGTACCACTCGTCTTACTCGGTACGGAACCGTCTGTCGTATATCTGATGGTTGCATTTTCAGTTGCACAACTCAATTCAACACTCTGAGCCTCATTGTATGTACCTGCTGCAACTGAGAACGTCGGAGCCTCAACTGCCGCACACTCGGTAACGTAATTTTCAATAGTCATTCCTGCCGTTTTCTTATAAAGAGATAACGGCTTATAGTTGCCGGTTGTTGTTCCTAATCCGTTATTACATGTTGTGGCCTTATAGAAACGGAAACGTGTCGTCGGGGATTGACCTGTAGTAGTATTGTTATATACTAAATATGTATCTCCATTTTTAGAGGCCTTAATGGTTGGAGTACTTGAAGACCATCCGATTGTTAATAATTCTCCATCTTCTGTTGAATTACTTGCAAATGTAGTAAGCCCATTTCCCGCAGCATTGCTACTTTGCTTAGTGTTTCCTATATAATATGCGTTTTTAGTGGATTTGATGTTGTAACCACCTTCCACACTCTCAATAGTCCAACGGTAATTATTGGTAGTTGCATTGCTGGCAATTACTCCATCCGATATAGTAACAGAGACACCATTATCATTAGCATCTACGGCACTAGAGGCTTTGCTTGCGTCGAAGCATAAATTCATATCTTCGCTGACAATGAGATAGTCTCCGCTCCAATTTGTCAATTCCGATGTGACTTTTTCATAATCGCCACTTCCACTTCCGCTACTTGTAGCAAATACAGCATAGAACGTAGTTGCTCCTTCTATTTCCGGAGCGCCGGCTGCGTCATTGAACAAATCATCATAAGCCGAAGCAGCCTTCTTAACCGACTTGTAGTCATGTTTGCTCCATCCCATGAACTTATTTGCACAGCTCAGCGTGTTATCTGCCGGAGCAGTCGGAAGGGTAGTGATTGTGTTGCCCTCATAAACAAGTGCATCACCGTTTACTTTGCCGTCTTCCTCTTCTTGGTGAGGAGCATAAGGTGCGTCATTAACCTTCCAGGTAATAGCATAAGTGGTCTTTTCGGTATAGCTTACGCTGATAGAAGTAATCGGTTTGGTAACATTCTTAATCACATTACCATCAATCTTCTCATAAGCGTCGGCAGGAAGAACCGTAATACTGAACGGTGCTTTGTGAGTAGCGTCCGGAGAACTGGTAATCGTTACATCACCGCCGCAAGCTACAGAAGAAGCGAATGTAAAGGCGCCGCCCTCACAACCAACTGCTGTACCTTCACCTTGTGCTACGCTCAGCGTCTTCGTGTTCCAAACAGCCCACAAGGTCGTTGCCTCAGATGCTGTGATAGGATCCTCATCGTCATAAACTGCCTCGCCGTCAGATGTGGTTGCCCAACCGCCGAACTCTTTGCAATCAGGAGCGCCATAACCCAGCGTAGCAAGGCTTGTCAAAGCGGTGCTTACACCAACCTCAACCGATTGCTTCTGGTCGTCTGTTCCTGAACCGCCATTCTTCTTGAACGTTACATCAACATATCCATGTACCGTAACAGGAGCTGTCGTAACTGCCTTGTCGCAATAACCGTCACCACTCCAAGTAACAGTAATCGTTGCCGAACCGATAGCTACAGGAGTAATAGCACCTGTTTCAGCGTCAACGCTAATTATACTCGGATTGCTGGATACATAAGAAGCCGTTCCGTGCGTTGTGCCGCTGATAGATACAGACACAGCATCATCACCAACCGTCCAAGTACTCGGAGCTTCATAGGTAACTACAGGATCTGCATCCCATGTGCTGCAGCAACTGGAGATAAACCCGGTAGCTCCTGCGCCCGGAGAATAAAACTCTATTTTTGTTACTTGCGCGTTATGGTCTGATCCAACTTTTAAACTATAGATAGTACCTGCAGCTTGATAATTATCAGCAATTTCATAAGTATTCGTACCCGCCGAACCAGTTGTCGCGGTACTTACAGTTTCATCTCCAACATAGATATTTTCTACAGTACTGGTAGATGCCCCACCCTTTCCTATTACAACAATTTTAGATGTTGCAAAATCAAAGGCAGAGAATGTCATTGAACAACCATTTTTACCAAAGAGTAAATAGTACTGTGTACCATTATAGCTCCAACCGTTAGAAGTAACTCCTCCCATTGTTACTGTAACATCATTTTCGTTAGTATAGGAGGCCGATTCAAAGGTTTTAGTTGTAGGGAATTGCCAATTAGTATTATCTGTGAAATCCAACGTTACTTTTTTAACATCATCAGCACTTAAAGCTCCATTACCCCAAACAGCGTAATAGGTCTCATTGCTTTCGAGCACGTGAGTGGCCACGGCCTTCGTGCCGCACGCTGCGATGTCAGTTGTGGGAGCGCCATTCGAACCGGCTGCGGTAGAATACCAACCGATAAAAGTGTTGTAACTACCATTGCAGCTGGAAGGATCGCTTGCCGGCAGTACCAACTTGCCTTCTCCATCTACCAAGATGTTTTCTGTATTACCGTTTGCAATAAACGTTGCCTGATACTTACCGTTACCAGTCAATGTGATAACTTTGCTAGCTGCACCTTCCGAAGAAATTGTCAGCGTAGCCTCACTTGCACCAGCAGCTGCCGTGTAGGTAATCGTTACATTCGTTGCTGTAACCGTACCGTTAGATGCCTCCAATTCATACTTATTCAGCGAATAAGCACTTGCACCTGCGCCGGAAAGAGCCAAGGTAATATTCTGATCCTTTGCCAGCGTAGTACCGCTAATCGAGATAATCTCTTCTGTCTCAGAATCAATAGCCTTACTTCCGAAAGCCACACTGGTTTTGTTGTCACCTACGCTAATAATCGGCGTATTAACAACGATTGCTGCAACATTGGAACTTGCCGAACAAGCACCGCTCGAAACAACGCAATAGTAATACTTCGTTCCGGCATCTGCGGTTGACGGAGTATAGGTACTATTGGTCTCACCTGCAATAGGCTTACCTGTAGTATTGTTATTGGCTGTATTGCTGTACCATTGGTATGTCTCTGCCGGACCTGTTCCGTTATGCGAAGCAGTCACGCTCAAAGCAGCAGCCGTTGCGCCCATATTGTATGTCGCTCCAGAAGGCTGAGTGTTGATAGTCGGTTCTGAACAATCCGGACTAACAATACCGGTAATAGCAATATTACTAATTGCTACCGCACTTCCACCGCTTATGCTAATATTACCTCCGTAATTATCTGCAACTGCCAAGCCGGATGCCAGACGAACATATACAGTGGTGTTATTCAAATCGCTCGGAGGATTGCTAACGGTTATCGTTTTGCTGCTTGCCCAATTGCTATTATCTAAACTTACTTCAAAGTTCGTAGGAGCATTTACCGTAAGATTGCCTGTCAAACCAATACCGCTTACTGTGAAGTTCTGCGATGCACACGTATTGTCTACAATATAACTGAACGGAGTAAGATTGCTTGTTACCGTAATTTTCGGTACATAAGAGGACGAGTTTGGACTAAGTGCTGCCTCAAATGAACCGGTACAATAAGTAGAACCGTTATATGTGCCGGTTACTTTGAATTCATATTCACTTCCTGCATCTAAACCGGAAATAGCAGTAGAGTTACTGCGTGTATTATTCGCGATGGTAAATCCACTATTATAGGTTGACCAATTCGCAGCACCGGATTTTTTGTACTTCAATCCCCATCCCGTTACATCAGCCAAATCTGCAAAACTTACAGTAGCTTCTCCATTGCTCCAAGAAACCGACCCATTTATCGATCCCAGGGGTTGGCAACAAGAAGTTGTATATTTTGAGTAACTTACGGTTTGGTAATGAATGGTAATATCGTTCAGTCCAGGACCATTCGCATTAGATGTAGCTGAACCGGTAAATATTATCGCTCCACTACCAGTTAAACCGCTGACATTAATGGTTTTATCCGTTAACGTTGTATTGGATGCAGATTCTGAACCAACTACAACATTACCACTAGTCTTTACATTTACGGTATTGTAACTAGCGCCGCCATACGTTCTGGCTTTAAATGTGATACTTGTTACTGTGCTTAAGTCGCTAATCACTGGCGAAGTTATACTTGCACCAGAACATAAAATCCAATATGACGATCCACAGCAATCAGATGCTGTCCAACCACTGTGAGATGAATATGTCGCAGAAAGAGTGGCAGCAACTGGACTTCCTGCTGTTGCAAATACGGCGTAGAAGGTTTGAGTAGCTGCTAAAGTTACCTTTGCTCCTTTCTCATAGTAGTTGAGGGTCGGTTTGGTGTTAGTTTCAGCAACTTCTACCGTGCTCCATCCAACAAGTACTTTACCACTGCATGTTGCTTCTGTGGATGATGGCAGTGTGTATTGATCGCCCACATAATACGTGGTGGCATCTGTTGTGGTAGCACCTGCTTCTGAAAGAGTTATTGATGCTTTTGGTGCTTGTGTAAAATTAGCAGTTACCGTTGCATTGGCCGTACCCATTGTTACTGTAGTGGGGTTCGTTGTCGTACTTGAGAGACTTGCGCCTGTTCCACTTATACTCCAACTTGTGAAAACATAATGAGCCGCAGGTGTCGCAGTGGCTGTAGCCGTTGAACCTTCTGCAACGCTTGTGGCACTCAAAGATACCGAACCACTTGCAGCTGGTGACACCGCTGAACTCAAAGTATGACTTGCAGCAGATGGGGTATAGGTAACAACAATACTAGTACAACGAGTTTGTCCTCCAGATAAAGTAAACGTAGAAGCATTACCACTCCATGTCCCAATCTTTCCTGAATAAGAGTAGGTTCCTGCACTGCCATTTTTTAATGACATCTTTCCTGGTCCGTTATCCCCTGTACCACTTCCGGTACAGTTAAAAGTAACGCTTTTAATTTTTCCTACTGTTGATGTTACTGTATGTTCCTTTCCAGAATATAAACGCAACTGAGTATTATTCGCAGCTCCTGTCGAACTAAGAGTTATACCACCTATTGTTTGAGACTGATTAGCCGATGAGCCTGTCCAATTTGTGCAATTGGTCGGTGTAAATTCTACACTCTGGTCCGCTCCCCACGCACTTCCAACTCCGATGGTGAGAATAAGCACTAAAACGGAAAGGAGTTTTAGCATAGTCCCCCGACGGTGAGCCGACGGTGAACCGACAGTCGAAGCCAACGTCACGCTACGGAGACCCATAGACTGACCGCCTGATTTTGATAAAAAGTTTAAATGTTTCATAATGTTTGTTATTTTAGTTAATTGTTTCATTCTATACCTTAGTGCCTTGCGGACACTCACTTCCGCAAAACGTACATTGACATATTGAAAAAGACTGAACAAGACATTTTATCGTGTCCATAGGACTAAGAAATGCGTTTGGGTAAATAAAAACTGACACGGAACTTTCATTCCATGCCAGACTGATATGCAGTGGGATCGTGTGACGATTAGTACATTAGGCCAAAGAGCCACAATGGTAGTTTGTTACCCATAGGGAAATCAAACTCGTCTGAAGCGATGAATGCGTTTTCCGTCTGCGAGATTTGCTTGCCGTCCTTACTTTTACCGCCGATTTCAAAGGTAAATTTATGGTCAATAAGGAAGTCTCCCTTTTTGGAATACTCTACCTGATGATTATACCCTAATTGATTACAGAAGAATGTCTCTCGAACTGTGCCCATATTGGGTTTATCAAGAGAAAGCGCATAAAGCAGATTAGAGTTCTCCATCAGAATTTTATCCGGCTTTTGCATCTTCTTAACACTCCAATCGTCGGAGTAAAGCAAGCGAATCAGTTTAGCCTCATGTAGATATTGCAGATACGCAAGTAAAGTGACACGCGATACTCCGATAAGAGTTGATAACTTTGTTACGTCAATTACCATTGGTACTTCTGTCGAAATCACTGCCAACAGCGCTTTAAGTTTCCGAACATTGCCAATATCAATGCCTCTTAATTGGGGTAATTCGATGTTGAGCAACAAATCAGCAGTATTCTCAACGCGTTGATAGTACGAGTCAAAACTTTCAGTTCCAAAAGGATAGTATCCCTTTTGTAGATAATGAGGGAAAAACTCTAATGGTCTGCATTTTTTTTGTACTTCCATCGAGATATCCATGCTGTTCGTAAAAATATCGTCCAACGTAACCTTTGGCAATTCTATATTATGATATAATTGCATGTATTCACGAAACGATAATCCCTGCATATCGTAACTAAGGCAGCGACGGGATAAATCAGCTTGCGCATTGAGAATGTGCAACAGGGAAGAACCGGTAAAAACCACATGTAGTTGTTTATAGACATCATAAATCTCTTTAATCTCTTTTGCCCAATATTGTGCATTGTGTACTTCATCCACGAGTAGCAATTCACCACCCTGCCGATAGAACTGTTCTGCCACATCAACCAAGTTGTGTTGAGCAAAATAAGCATTGTCCAACCGGATATAGAGTGATTTATGATTCTCATTATTGCCATAATGCAGTTTTTGGTATTGCAACATTAAAGTCGTTTTACCAACGCCACGCGCACCACGAATAGCGTTTAACCGCGATTCTGACCATGGAATGTCGTTTATAATCGAACGAACAAACCGCAATGATGTGTCTTTTAACATCTCGTCATTTCGCCTAAATAATGCTTCCATATCCCAAATAATTTAGAATTTCCGGCTGCAAAGGTACTGCTTTTTTTTGATATTACCAAATTTTTTAGGCAAAAAGTTTAATATAGTTAACATTTTTGCATTAAATTTGTTAAATATAATTAAACGAATCTTCTTTTTATTTGTTTAGTTAGCCCTATTTGCGATACAATTTTACTACTATCAGTCTTTTTCAATATTTCAAAGATCGCTATATTGTGTGGGCATTGCCCCAATAAATTACTTTAGTGCCTTGCGGACACTCACTTCCGCAAAACGTACATTGACATGTTGACATAAAACAAGCGGCAACCCGCTGCTTGTTGGATTACCGCTTGATAAGGTGTGATGAAAAATTGCTATTATAGTAACTTTAGAAAGTCATCAAGATTAATTACATACGCGGAGAAATACTTTGAATGAGACCGTTGGTGTCAAGGACAATGCGCATAATCAATTGTGTTGATGTAAATCCATTTGGTTGATTTCATCGAGACGCGCTTGATCCAGAGTCCCGTTATCCCACAACTCGTTCAAACGACCTTGCATCTTCTTTGAGTAATAGTTATATAAAACATCTTTCAACTCAATCAGTCCTTTTTCGGCTTTATCTACAGAAAACATCTTCAAAAGATGAATCTGCATAGGGTTAAAAACCGGATTTTGTTGCAATGCTGCTTCCATAGTAATTTTCCTTTCTTTTACCTTTGACGCTGCAAAGGTACAACTTTTATTTTGAAAAAGCAAATATTTAAGCGATTTTTTTATTTTTAAAAAGTAATTTTTGCTTAAATATTCACTTTTCTAAAAGTAAATCGGTAATCCAATATGTCAAAGATCAATATGTTTTCGGCTCTTGGCTGAGCCGGGAATAACAATATGAATATGAAATGATCAACTAAAATATTAACAACTAAAATTACAAAATTATGAGATTAAAACATTTTCTCTCAGTATTTTTAACCCTTCTCACCCTGTCCGTCGGGCAGATGTGGGGAGCAACTATTAATTTCAATGGTAGCCAATTGCCTACTGGATGGTCAGGAACAGGTTCCTTTTTTTGGTCCACCCTTATTATAAAAAAACCTTTATTTCTGTTTATTGCTGATAAATTATTTTTGATATTTTTTGCCATTTTTGACATTGATAGAAATGTTTTCGGTTCGTTTTTTATTTGTTTTCTTAAAGGAATCCCAAAGTGAAACTGGATGGATAATTGACAATTCTTTGTCTGGGAGTCTTGCTCACAAGCAAATGGATTGGCGATTACACATAAGTTGCTATCAACAACTTGGATTCCTTGTTTTCCTTGAAATAAATATGAAAATAATCTATTTCTATCAATGATTTTTCTTGTCCTCAAAAAGATCTAAAATAACTAATCAGGTTTATCTTGGTTTATTTACCATCAATAACCCTTCTTTTAGTTAATCATTTCAATACGTCAAAGGTCTTATCTCGCTTCGCTCGAACGATTACTTCGTTCCCGCATTTTTAGTGCCGCGAGATGGCACTATATCTCATTTCAATTATTTTCTCTCTTTTCCTTGATTCTTTTATATGAGTTTTCTCAACTCTTCAGCGGAAGGTAGTGCCTTATATGTGTCAGGCAATTCGTCTACGCTGCGATATGTCGCTACTCCCATCGGTTTGGATATATCCCGTAGCGCGAACTCTACCTCTGCATTATCTTTATTGCGACAGAGAAGAATGCCTACGCTCGGATTTTCTTCCGGCAATCGAACTAACTCATCCAATGCCGACAAATAATAATTCAACTTTCCTGCATATTCCGGTTGAAATTCTCCATTCTTCAGTTCAATAGCCACAAGGCATCGCATTCTTCTATGATAGAAAAGGAGATCTATAAAACGTTCTTTATTATTTACGATCAGCCGATATTGATTGCCCATGAAGGCAAAATCATTACCCAGCGACATCATAAATTTTCGAACATTGTTAACTATCTGCTGCTCTACATCGTGCTCATCCACATAATCAGGATCCTCTATATGCAAAAAGTCCAGCACATTGTCTTCCTTGAAAGTCTGCATCGCTATTGTGCGTTGCTTGTCATCCGGTAGAGTGAGCGCAAAATTATTAGGCATTGAGCCGGCAGCGTGGTACAAATCATCCCGAAGAGCTTGTTCCAAACGGCGGTACCCCCAGAACTCCTGTGCACATTTCCGTATATAGAACCACCGCTCGTCGATGTCTTTAGCTTTTGTAAAGATTGCGTGATGGTGAGAGAAACTAACAGATATAAAAGCTTTTAAATCTTCTTCCTTAATTTCGGCCGACACTGTTGACCGAAATGTAAATGGCTGAATGTCTGTAGTTTGTGCTATTAGTTCAAATTCGGCCGACACTGCCGAACGAATTTCAAAGGCGGGTGCCCAAGCCTCATAAAACAAACGCATTTTTTTGATGTTTGTTTCCGAGAATCCCTTCAGCCCGGGCAGTTCTTGTTGCAGCTGATCAGAGATAGTTTTAATAGCATTCGTTCCCCATTGAGCACTGCGGCTTTGCTCCGAAATATATTTGCCGATGGAATAGTACAAGCCCAGCACCTCGCCGTTCATCTGACGAGCTGCACGGTAGCGACAAACCACAATAGCTTGCTTAATCGCCTTTACCGCTTGCGCATAATCTGCTTTCATTATCTGTTCCATCCCAGTTTTCCTTTCAATCTTTTCTCTCTCTCTTCATCATGAAACACTCTTTCTTCATCGAGCCAACTACGAGCCATTTACCGGCCAACTACGAGAGTATCCTAGACTTTTGCCGATACAATCACGGTATCTGTACGCTCCATTCTCGCTCCTTTCCCCCTCATTCCTCATTACAAAAATTTGCATGAGACTCTGAGACTCTTTCAAAAATTCATTCTGTCGTTATTGACGCTTTGACGCTATCATTTTTTGTTATGGCAAAATGACAAAATGACAAACTTCCACATAATCATTTGATCTTCTGTGTTTTATGCATTCTCCCAACTTTGCCACTTTGCCACTTTGTCACTTTGTCAAAGCGTCAATAGCGTCATTTCATTCTTTTTACTGTCAGCTTAGTCCTTTTCGCTAAAAAAAAGAAACAAAACCATACTTTGGTCCTGTTTCTTATGCGCACTATACCTCACCTGCGGACATCAGCCCGGTGGTAAAATACTGATATGTAGCAGTTTGATTCATCATAAAGTAGTGTCTTAACCGTTGGTACTTATGGTGCATTTCAAAATCTGCTGCAAAGGTACAAAAAATTTTTGATATATGCAAGTATTTTTACGTAAAAATAATATTTTGTTTAATTAAGTTGCTAATGACTCTCCGTTTTGAACATTTTGTGTTAAATATCTCCGCAATGTAGTGCGACTGCAATGCAGTTTTTGAGCGATAATCCGTTGGGAGACACCGCGTTCCAATGCTCTGCGTATATATTCTTCTTTTCGGTACAGCGGACTCAGTTCCGGTCGGCTTTTCTTTCCAGGCGGTCGACCGATCCGTTTACCTTCCGCCCGTACGCGTTTCAACGCCTCTCTGGTTCGCTGACTAATCAGATTACGCTCTATCTCGGCACTCAACCCGAACGCAAAAGCCAACACTTTGCTCTGGATATCATCCCCAAGTCGATACCCGTCTTTGATCGTCCATACCTTGCATTTGCGTTGCATGCAAAAACTCAGTATCTCCATGATCATCAGCAAGTTACGACCCAACCTGCTCAACTCGCTGCAGATCATCATATCCCCTTTGTGCATATGCTTCAAGAGGCGTCCTAACCTTCGCTTCGTGTATAGTGTGGTTCCCGACACCGTTTCCTCTATCCACCCGTCTACTTTCAGTCCCTCTTTGATACAAAACTGATTGATCTCAAATCGTTGATTCTCTACTGTTTGCTTATCGCTGCTCACGCGAATATACCCATATGTCATATCTCTTTTTATAAGGTTGCTCGCAGTAAAAAATGCACATCCGTTCGGGTGCGTTTATCGCTGTAAACGGTCTCGCTAACGCGCAGATACAGAGCCAATTGCTTGATCATCTGCCATCTCATGCACACATACGCTCTTCCTCCTAAACCATATGTCGCCGGGATCGAAAAAGCATACAGCACATCGTGCTCGTATAGATAAATCCTGTTCTCCCATTTCTGCGCATCAAAACCCTGCAACCGAAGCCGCAGACTTAATGGTGTACGGTGTACGGTGTACGGTGTAAAATCATAAGCGATATCTTGCGCGATACTCACGCCGTAAGAGCTCACATAATTCGCGTCCGCCGTAGTCCGTAATGACCATCCTCCCTTGTTCCAATCAAATTGTGCCCGCGCGGCATAAGTCGATACATCGCCTTTCTTCCGCGCCCGAAGACGCAGCGAAGTGCTATAAGCTGAAAACTGACTTCTGATAACTGAATACTTGGTTTCCAGCATTGCGTCATACCCGATCGTACCGGTCTGCTCTCCCAACCCGTACTTATATCCGCTGAAATAAAACACATCTCCATACCCGCTGAAACGCCAGTTCTTAAGCCGCGTGATCTCAAATCCCAGATACCCGCCATGCTCATCGTTGATGCGCGATGTCTCCGAAAACCCGTACCCCAAGTCATTATCGAAGAACGGCGAATAGTACCGGTACAGTGCTATCAGACTTATCCCGTCCGTCGGGTAAAAACGACTGCCTGCTATCACACCTACACCCCATCTCTGCGCATTGTCCCCAAACCGGTCATAGTTCTGACTCGTCGCAACTTCCGCAAAGGCATCGAACCAACCGTAGTTATACCGCACCGACGCACCTCCCACAAACTGGTTATAGCCCCGAAAATAATGCCGGTTATACTTCGCGTTATTATACGGCCGGATACTGTCAGACCATATCTTTTCTACCGCTGTTACCTGCACTTCCAATCGCTTATGCCGCATCGTCAAGTTAGCGCCCACTATATGTTGCCAAGTACTGTCATTCGCACGCTTGATGCTATATAACGCACTGATATCCAGTCTCGTCTGCTTATTCCATGCGTGCCGGAAAGTAGCACCGATACCATGCATTCCTTCCCCGTCCGCCGACGAGTAATACCGCAACCCGTACCGCGGTTGACCGATCGACTGCACGTACATCGATTTGCCAGAATGAAAAACCGGCGCTAACACCAATCCTTGACCAAAAGAGGCTTGAAAATTACCGGCTACCAGTTTATGCAATTTCCCCAAATCACTCAACTGCAGATACATCCCGTATTGCAGGTCCTTCGCTTGTCCTCCCGCAGGACGTTTCAGTTGTCCGCCGAAGATCACTTTGCGCTGATAATCAAACCGATACCTGGTCTGCACGAACATAGGGTCCGAACCCTCAAACGTCTCAATCTTCCGTGCGTCCACACGCGTGATGATCTCATGTTTCGCGTGCGCAAAAACCTCCCGCGCATATACCTTATTATTATCTTGCGCACTCGCGCCTACGCGCACGAAAGGAATCAGATTGCGAATCTCATAGTCCGCCAAACTCGGAATCATCTGCAATTCATACAACTCCTCAAACGGATGTTTGTCCGCGTACAAAAGGATATCGTCGATCTGTTTGGGAGAAAGAAAATAGAGTTGCTGCAACTCCTCATCGCTGGTGTTATTCAGGTTGATCGGGTTCTCATGCAGCGCATATAAATCCGTCTGGAGCTGCTCAAAATCCGCCTCGCCGAACTCCGAAACGGCATTGTAGATGTCCAAAATCACCTCGTCCAGCGACAGGTTAGCTACCATCAATATAACCGCAATCAGGCTTTTCACGACGCAAAAGTACAAAAATTCTTGCATATATGCAAAATTTTTACTAACTTTGCAGCGGAATTGGTCCAAAAAGTCCTAAAATGAACCAAAAACGGGAATATCATCTTATCGAATGGCTCGTAGCCCTCACGGCGTGCGGCTATCTGATCTATCGCTTGGTCTTCTTTGATGACTATCCTGCGTTATGGGCTTCGCTGACCTCTATGTCCCATCTGCAAATAGGCGCTTTGGTTCTCTGCATCCTCCTGATGCCCCTTAATATGAGTCTCGAAGCGTGGCGCTGGCGCACCCTTATCCCCATGTCCTGGCGCGAAGCGCATCGACAGGTCTATTATTCCAAACTCGCCGGACTGATCACCCCTTGGCGCCTCGGCGAATATCCCGCGCGAGGTGTCCTGATGTGTGAGTCATCAACCATCAATCATCAATCATCAATCACCAATCGTGACCTCTGGTCACGCGTGCTCTCCATGGGAGCCGTAGGCTCTGCGACGATGACCTTCGCCATCATCCTCGCCGGCTTAGTAGCGATGATAATGGCAAATGGCAAATGGAAAATGGAAAATTATTATCTCCTCGTTGCCTTCGTCCTGATCCTTCTGATTCTCGCGCTCATCTTCGCACCGAGGCTTCTCCGTCGCTGGGCAGAAGTGTCCCATCGTCTCATCCTGATCTCAACGCTCCAGAGTCTCGTTCGTTTCACCTGCTGGTGCGCTCAACTTTACTTAGTCCTTTTTGCACTAGGCGCAATAGACCAATCACCAATTACCATTTACCAATTACCAATTTACTACCTCCTCATAACCATCACTCCCAACGTTCCGATCGCCGAAGTGGGTGTCCGCGGCGCTTGGGCCATCCTCCTCTTCGGTTCCATGAACGCAGCCTTCGCCGGAGTACTCTTATGGGCCATAAACACCCTCTTACCATGTCTTATTTGGCCTTTTTTGAGAAAAAAATAACAAAATATTTGCGTAATTGCAAAATTTTTTGTAATTTTGCGCAACATTTCGAGATAACGAAGAATACTTGATAAAAACACAATATCATGAATATCAATTTTCAAATTCACTATCGTGCCGAGTATGGGCAATCTCTATGCGTGATCGAGACGCAAGAGTCGATTCTGGGTTGGACCGAGAAAGATCCGCTGGTGCTTTCCTGCCAGGGAACGGATTTCTGGCAGGCTAACGTACCTATCAGTGATTTCCCCACTTCCGTGCAGTATAAATATGCGATCCGTGTGGGCGAAGGTCAGTATATCTATGAGGCGGGTGAACCCCGTCATCTGGCGCTCAAGGCGTCCGACAAGTGTATCGTTGTTCGCGATGCTTGGCAGGCCAGTACGTACGAGGATAGTTTCTATACTACCGCTTTCCTCAAGTCCCTTTTCATGCGTCATAACCCTGCGAAAAACAAAGCACCGAAGGGTAACATCCGTTTCTCGATCGACCTGCCGCAGATCCTGCCGACCCAGGGTGTAGCGATCATCGGTAACTGCGACGCGCTCGGTAACTGGGATGCCGCGAATCGTCTTGTGATGTCTGATGCCGAGTTCCCGCTCTGGCGCGCAGATATCGAGGTGAAAGGTCAAGACGTCGTAGAATACAAATACCTGGTGTATGACCTCAAGACCGGCGCTGTAGTGGACACCGAGTGGGGTGAGAACCGCCAGATATGGGGTGTGGACAAGAGCCAGGTCATCTATCAGAACGACCGTGCTTTCCGTCGTACCCAACCCCGTTGGAAAGGCGCCGGTGTGGCTGTACCTGTTTTCTCGCTCCGTAGCGCCGAAGGATTTGGTATCGGTGAGTTCCAGGACCTCAAGAAAATGGCCGATTGGGCTGCGTCAACGGGTCAGAAGATGATCCAGACCCTCCCGATCAACGATACCACCCTGCGTCATAATAACCTCGACAGCTATCCTTACAATGCC
>Ga0247611_10003739_pt1 | contig 22103 bp, 28 predicted proteins | sample 177DNAGHGhighgp2_FD_192422 | JGI IMG/M metagenome (GOLD analysis project Ga0247611, IMG submission 192422) | Sheep rumen microbial communities from Palmerston North, Manawatu-Wanganui, New Zealand - 1770 DNA GHGhigh gp2 | ecosystem: Host-associated > Mammals > Digestive system > Stomach > Rumen... | reverse complement strand
TTCATAACTCTTCCATATTTACAATTATAGGTGTCTGCATCATATTTGACAGTCATTCGGATTATCGCCATAGCATTCTCGCCGATCTTCCTGGTAGCCTTCCCAAATTTTATCAAGACGTTTCTTGGCACTTTTGGGGATTTCAAAATGAGGCTTGAATAGAGAAAGTGCATCAACATGCATATGGCCACCAAAGTAGTGAGGATAATCCTTAAGAATAATATAGGTGTCATCAGAGATATCACCACGATATGGCGCCCCATTTTCTTCTGTTCTTCTTATATAGAACTCCCTTTCGCGTGGAGGAGCAAGGACGTGAACCAGACTAACCGTATCACCATCATACAGTTCTGCTATGTCTCCGAACTTAAAACGAACTTCATTAGCATTCCTTCCCTCAAAGCCATCTTCAGAGTAATACGATGGGAATAATCGTCTGTCAATCTCTTGCCCAGCTTCATTATAAAGCCAGCAAGCCATATATTCACTTCTGTCAAATCTAACACCCAGCACTCGCTCGTATATATAGAAGCAATAGAGGTCCTTTTTCCAGTCACCATCTTCTTTTAGGAATCCCTTCATCATCTCTTCAGCAGATTCTTTAGTTTCGCAAAATGCGAGACTACCATAATCTACGTTATATTCGGGATATCTACGAGGGTGCTTGATAATGCATGCCTCTAATTCGAACATCCTCCCCTTATCACGCAAATTGACTTCTTCTACTGGGGAACCATCGGCATAATAACTTCCTATAATCATACTTCTTACTTCTTCTTTACAAAAATCAAGAACTCGCCACATTGCAGTGGACCTACTCCGAATTTGTTCGTATCGAACAACTTATAACCTTCGCTCGTGTACTTCTTGATAGTCTCGTTAGTCGAATAATCAACCTCGCCCATCTCGGCAACTACAACAGCAGAGCTATCCAACTGTCGGTAGTTCAGCTCCTGCATCTTTCTAAGTGCTTCAATCGTGTCTTTATCCATATCTTATAATTGATTAAGTTCTTCACTAATTTGATTGCGAATTTCTTTCCTAACCTTAGCCCTAACCAAGCCACTTACTCGCCGGTGCCCGCCTTTTGGTATGCTATGACCTCCATACGAAGATGACTCCTGAAGCCAATACACATAAGCACCACAATGTGTTGTAATATAGCGAGAGGGAGAGTTCTTCGGAACTTCATCCAAGCGGTGAGGGTTCCTGTGAATATTTGGCATTTTGCTATTAGCAAATGAACGCCCAAAGTCAGCGTAAACCTTCTGCATCCATTTATTACGTAATTTACTTCTGCTCATATATGTTACATTTATAATTGTAATGCAAAGATATTACAATTCATTTATTGGGGCATCATGAATTAGTATTTTAGGTATGAAAAGAGACTCTTATGGTATGAAAGAGAAGTTCATACCAATATCCATTACTTTCAAACCAAAGTCAATATAATATTTTGATAAGGCAAGCAATTATATTAACTTTGCAACATGCTTGAAACGATAGAATTATTAAATGGTAATCTAATTGAATGCCATAAGAAGAAGGGTGTTCAAGACTGTCATCCCATAGATAACTCCATGCAGTTAGATATGACAGGTAAATTTATGCAGATTGGAAAGAGAAGAAGTAAAAGGAGGAAAATGGACGTCCCTCTAGAAAAAAAAGCTGATGCACAAGTTTTTCTGAACAATGCCCATTACCTGTTTGATCACTATGAGGATATCTTGAAAGACAGCAGGATGTTCCTCAGCCCTATTCCGTTTGTCAACGAACTGGCCTATTTGGGAACATCTGGTTTCAATCACCCCACATTAGGTGTATATATCGAATGGTGGGGTACATGCCAAGATGCCAGGCTTCTGGATGAGAATGGTGAAAAATGGTTAGTGTGTCATCTCGCCGGCTCACCTTTGACGCATTGTAACTCATGTTTAGTAGTCAATCGTGAAGGAAAGACCGTAAGACTAAATATCGGTCAAAACTTCATGGATCTATGCAGAAAGTTCAAAAGGATTAACCGAAGATACGATAATGCCAAGCTTATATACGAGGCATATTCGTTGAACGAGGTTCTAAATATACTGAAGAAGAAAGACAAATGCCGAAAGGTTATACAGTTCATAACGTCGAAATATAAAGCTATCATCAATTATCTGTTCTGAAATCATTTTATGGCAGACTTTAAACAACAAAAGAATACCCAAGAGCCTAAAGAAGTAAGGATCTTCTTGAATAATGCTTTCTTCTTATTGGCTCATCATGACCAAATTATGCGTGACAGTCGGATGTTCTTAGCATCAGTTCCTGTTGAGAATGGGCCGATATCTTTTGGCAAGTTATGTCTTGGTGTTTACATTGAATGGTGGTTGTCATATGATACTGTACGTAGGGTATCAGAAGACGGGCGGTTATCATTAGTTTTCAGACTGGCAGGAAGTCCATGTAGCGGTCGTAACAGTTGTAATGAAGTCTATGAAGACGGCTCACACAAAGTAGTACATCTATCAAGCTTTATGAATGCAGTTGGTAGGTTAAAAAGAATATCTGAGCATTACTCGAAATACAACAATAACGAGAAATATAGTCTTGAAGAAGTTGTAGAGATTCTTAAGAAAGAAGATAATGAGAATAAAAGTCATCTTCAGTTTCGTATTAAATAGGCATTCATTTTTGGCTACTTCGATTCTTTGTTGTATTTTTGCAAAACAAACGTCAACTATATGAAAGTACAATACGCATCAGACCTCCATCTGGAGTTCGCAGATAACTGGAGATTCTTAAAAGAGAATCCTTTACAAGTAACTGGTGACATTTTAGTCCTTGCAGGAGACATTGGCTATCTGGGAGATCAGAACTATCAGAATCATCCCTTTTGGGATTGGGCATCTGAGAATTACAATCAAGTTCTTGTAGTTCTTGGCAACCACGAGTTCTACAAATACTATGATCTGTCAACGATGACTGATGGCCTTATAGGTGAAATCCGCCCTAATGTGCATTACTATTATAATAAGGTAGTTAGAATCGATGAAACGGACTTCATTCTTTCAACTCTCTGGTCAAGGATTGATGAGATAAGCGCTCCATATACCGAACAATGCGTCACAGACTTCCATCGTATCATGTATGGCAAGAACATCCTGACTCATCACGAGTTTAACCTGGAACACGACAGATGTTTCCAATTCATTGAAAGAGCTGTAGAAGAAAGTACAGCAAAATATAGAATTGTAGTCACCCATCATGTCCCCTCATACCAGCTATGCGCACCAGAGTTTGAAGGCAGCAGTCTGAACGGTGCTTTCACCGTTGAACATGAAGACTTCATTAAAGACTGTGGTGTTGATTTCTGGATATATGGTCACTCTCATAGGAACATTGACAAAGTCATCGGATCTACATCATGCATCAGCAACCAGTTAGGCTACGTTTTTGCCAATGAGCATTATAGTTTTGATAGCGGCAAATATTTGGATCTACACTGACCTTTATGCAGTTTCATACCCCAAAAGTAAGGTTTCGTACCTAACGAGCAAAAATGTTTGGAGGGTATTATTATGATTGCTAACTTTGCATCATCAAACAATTAATACAAAAGAATTATGAAGTTAGCAGAAGCATTAAGTCTCCGTAAAGACTTAGAGACAAGAGTCTCAGCAATTAAAGAGCGGCTCGAAAATGCCGTTAGAGTACAGGAAGGTGATCAGCCTGCAGAAGATCCAAAGGAACTGATGAGTGAACTCAACAGCTGCTTGGAGCGTTTGGAGCGTCTCATCTACAACATTAATGTCACCAACATACATATCGTGGCTGATGATGGCAGAACCATGACGAAGTTATTAGCCGAGCGAGACGTACTGAGTAAGCGTATTAATATTCTGCGTCATACGTTCAATCAGGCTTCAGGCACCAATACGCGATATGGACGTAACGAAATTCGTTATGTGACAACAATCGAAGTAAAACCACTACGCCAAGAGGTTGACAAGCTCTCACAGCAATACAGAGAATTGGACATGAAGATTCAGGAATTGAATTTTACCAACGACCTGATGCAATAGGGATTCATAGGGGGAAGCATAATACTTGACAGGGTGAGCTATTTAATGATTGAAGAGCTGGGCTCCTTTCAACAGTGCATACTCTCGTTATTTATGATGTATTATGCACATGTGCAGAGAGTATAGTGTATTACCGCTAGCTGACTGTTAGGTCATTTTGCTGCTCCCTTCAAATTATACAGAGGATAATAATCATTACGGAGTGGGCGAAACATGAATCTTGATACCCAGGGTTGGCCAGACTGGAAATCTAACAGTGTACTAAGCCTGTATGGAGTATAGAGTTTATATGAAACTAGCACATATGCATATCGCAAAGAGCACTACCTTAGCTATCTGTAGTGTCTTATTATCCTCTTTCTTCAACAATCCTACAGGCATAAGCAGACAATACCATACCTGCTGTAACAAAGACTCGTAGACAATCTATATATTGCCAGGTGTCAAACTCTCCTGATAGCCACACTAATAAGTATGCAATCAAGAAGAGAGATTTCAACAGCGAGAGAAATATCAATAATGATTATCCGCAATACTCCCCAACTTAAATAATCATAAAAAAATAGTCATTGTTTGGTTGTTTGACCATCAATGACTAATTTTGTATCGAGCAACTGAAAGACGAAGTGTTTTCTTTTGTACCTCTCAGTAAGGCCGGGTCGTTGAAAGTTTGAGTGTTGACGTAATCCGCTCTTGTCTGGAGACCTCGCTGCTTGATATATAACTGTTAGACACTATCAGTCCGTAGGTTGCTTTTTATTTATCATTTTGTTCTATTGCTTTTTTGACGATTTTTGCAACATCTCGCATTATTGACTCATATAGTTGTTTCTTTTCTTGTTTGGTCAATTGATGAAATTCATATAGTATTTTTCCATCTTCTGCAATTTCATATACTTCACATTCTTTCTCTCCATCTTTGATACAAATTTCATATGAAAACATATAATGATTTGTTGCCCTTAATACATACATCTAATCTCGTTTCCAAGAAAACGGAGCAATACTAACACTATTTGCTAATGTATGTGTGTTTTTGTTTTGCAACGATTTTAAAGAGTCTATTAAAATACCGTAAATTGCTGGCGGTTGACCTTTGCGTCCTATACCGTCAAGATATATACGGTCTAAAACACTCTCAACTTCTTTTTTGACGTTTACTTTCATTTTTTATGACTTTCAATTCGTTTTATTACATCTTCTAATGGAGAAAAACCATTAGCATCAAGCCATTCTTGTGTAACTACACGATAAGAACCGACTTTTTCTTTCTCATCAATTCTGGAGTTATTATTCATATTCTAAAATTTTGAATTTCGTTTGCTGCAAATGTAGTCATTTTCTATGAATTGACAATGCATTTGCTTTATTTATTCAGATATTTTAGGTGTTCTACTATTCTGCCTCACTTTTTTTAGGAATCACTGGTTCTAGTTTATCTCACTTTCTGTAAGTTCTGTGAGCAAAGTCGTTCTGGTATAAGACAGTGGTGAACAACAACCTGTCGAATAGGTCGCAGTGTCTTCTGTTGAACTTGTAGCAGAATTCGTTGAGGTAGTTCTGCAAGAACTCTGGCTTGACGCTGTGGTAGATGTCGAGTAACTGACGCTTTGCGTTGCTGATCATAATGTGAACCCAAGGCAGCACTTTGCTGATGTCTTTTGGCTGAATGACTTGCGCTTTATGTTCTTTCACTAAGTTCTTGAAATGAACGTATGACGTTGAGTCGTCTGTCGTCAGCGAGGCATCGCTGTCGATGTTTTCTGTCACTTCTACGTCAATCGTCTGTGCTCTGAGATTGGGTATGACTATCATTTTGATATGACCTACAGATTTCTTGATGTTCTTCTTCGAATCCTCTGTAGGCTCACTCTCAGTCATAACGAGCACTTTTGTCTTTGCCTGACTGCCGCGACCCTTCTTCAACGGCTCTTCGCTGTTGTACTGTGTAGAGAAGAAGCCTTCATCGAGTTCAATACTGCCAAGCAGTTTATACTCGCTGTCTCTGCGGCCCATTGCATTGCGTAACTTGTGCATCAACTCCCAGATTGGTTGGTAACGCTTGTGACCTAACTGACGCTGTAATTCAGCGGCAGAAAACGTCTTCTTTGTTGCAGTCAGGAGATGAATAGCGATGAACCAGTATAGCATCGGCAACTTGGAGCCGTGCATAATCGTACCAGAAGTCAAAGTTGTTCTGTGACCGCAGTTCTTGCACTCCCACTCGCTTCTGTTCTTTTTCCAGTAGTGATGAACACAGCCACACTTCGGGCAGACGATACCTTTCTGCTCTCTGTATGACTTGAAGTATGCTCTGCAACTCTCTTCGTCTTTGAACCGTTTCGTGAACTCCAATATATTCATATTCTTCTGTCTTTATTATTGTACCGCGAAGGTACGAAAAAGTATCGAGACAGAAGAATATTTTCAGGTCATAAGTATGAACTGCTCAATTTGAGGTATGAAATGCTTGGGGAGTATTGCGGATAATCACTTATCAATAATACTTTCTCCATAATCCACTTATTCCTTTTCGATATTCTTCAGGGAGGGACAACTTATAAAAGCTTCATAACCTATCTCAGTTAGAGAATTAATGTAAAGCGTCTCTATTTGATCATTGCAGAGACTTTCCACTTTCTTCACTGAAGTTGGTAGATGGTATTCGGCTTGCTTAGTCCAACATGCAAACAAAGAGTTGTCCTTATTGGAAATCAAGGCATCATCTTCTATGCGGAACCTACTGGAGTGGCAAATGACTCCTTCAAAATCCTTATGCCCCTGTACCAGCCAGGGGCCAATAGATTCAACAGCTGAAGGAATAGTCAGACGTTTCAAGCTGTAGCAACAGATAAATGCATCATGTCCTATACACTTCAATCCTTGCGGCAAGATGATTTCTTCTATGCCAGATCCGCAGAAAGTATCACCGCAAAAGGTTTCTACCGTAGAAGGAATATCTATGTGAGATAAAGATTTGCAGCCACAAAACATATTCTCACCAATACTTTCCATCCCCTCTGGCAAATCTACTTTACGCAAAGAACTGCATCCGCAGAACATCGCAATATTCGGATTCTTAAGACTGGCAGAAACCCTCGCTTCTTCCAGGCTCTTACATCCTTCAAATACGCTTCCTTCGTCCTCAACTACAGAATCAGGCATAACAACACTCCTGAGATACTGACAATTATGAAAAGCATTAGCCAGTATCTTTATCACGCCATCACGAATTTCATAATGTTCGCATCGAAACACATTCGGATTGTATCCGATAAGTTGCTCCCCGTCTTCGGTATAGCGTACACCACATCTGTCTTCTATGTAATCCTTCCTTATCATAACTTTTATTTATCGAATCTTTTCTCAAATCTCTTGAAAAGCTGATAATAAGCTTTCATGTTTTCGAGTTGGAACCACTCCTTGACGCGAGATGGATGGGAGTCTAAATCATAAATACGTGCTCCTTCCATTGAAAGCATGAATGGGGAATGGCTGGCAACGATAAACTGAGTGTTCATGCGGTATGCCAGGAACGTGATATATGCTGCCAGTTCCTGCTGAAATGCGGGCGACATGGAATTCTCAGGTTCATCCAAGAAGTAGAGATTATCAGACCACAGCTTCTCCTTGAAATATTTGATAGCAGTCTCGCCATTTGACCCTTCTTCAAACTTCTCTGATAGTGTCTTGCGGACATGGCAATAAAATGAGTTTTGGTCATTGCCACAGTCAAAGATATTCTCAAACTTCTCTTGTACATCCATCTCTCTCCGGAGGCTATCCTCTTCATCGCTACCTTTTCTGAACCAACCTTTTACCATCTTATCCGTCGCTGCATTCTTTTTACGAATAACGGCGATTTGCTCCATGATGTCTTCACTACGAATCATCATACTGTCTTCGGGTATTCTATTGTCAGTATAAGTACATTCGCGGGTATAGGTACTGAAATACTCGTTTGTATTGCCAAGTGTTTTATCCTGAACACCTACACTTTCAGCAATGATGTTCAGCAACGTGGATTTGCCGCATCCATTACTACCATAGAAAATCGTAATAGGTGCAAAGTCGATTGACTCTAACTGCATCGGATATAGTACACGATAGGGATATACACGCCTATCAGCCATATAAGGTTGGAAGTTCTCTAAATATAACATTGTCGTTCATTTTAAATTTCAGTGCAAATATACGTCGATAAATAAAAATATGCTTTTTTCTCGACTTCTTTGGTATGAATATACGTATAACTGGTATGAACATTTTATTTCCTCCGCTATTTTCCTATAATTTACGCCAACCCGTATATCATTATCTAAAAAAATATAATAATAGTAGGTATAATTCACTATTATTTGGTCATTTGCCACATTATTCCTAAATTTACAACGGGAAAAGTGCGTCTTTATAGAAACAAATGAGGATCTTGCCACAGTTCATACCAAAGACCTTGCACTTCATACCAAAAGAAATCTGAAAGCCAGATTGTTCATAATTGATTGATTAACTTTGCAAAAGGTTAAAAGAGAAAGCCGAAACGCTTGAAAGGAAGTAGGCAATGAAACTAAAAAAAAAGATTATGAAAATTTGGACAGTAAAATTGAAAAGGACAGCAAGCCCGACTCAAGGACTTATTGAAGGATTAACAGTGTCAGTGACTACGCAGCAAAATTGCCACGACTATCCAAGCCTGAGAAAGGCATTGAATGATAGTGGTCGCAATGTAGATTCTGTAGGCGGCATCTGGAGTGACGACTGGTGGGATTGGCGATAATACCAATAGCACTTTGAGTTTCATACCATTAAAGCGGGGTTTCGTACCTCGCTTTCTTTTTTTCTTTTTCATTTCAATGATTACTCTTAATTTTGCAGCACAGAAGAATTCGAAACGCTGGAAAAAGGGAGTAGATTAAACAAAAAAAGAAAAAGGATATGATCTCGTTAGCTATTTGGTTTTTAGTAGGTGCAGCTATCGCTGTTTATCTCTTGTGGATAGGTGGTATGCTCTGTGAGATTATCAGTGGAGTCGGTGATCTTATATTTGGCGACAATGGATCAATCATCATCTGGCTTATTATAATAATTGGAGGAGCTGCGTGGCTTTTCTTATAAACTATTGAACTTTTTCAGAAATCTGAATCGGATTACAAACAATTTAATATAACAAGGTAATGAAAAGATCTATCATCTACGTCTTCGGGCCCAAGCGTTTAGCTCATCAGTATCGTGAGAGTATCAACGTTCAGAATTCACAAGATTCTTGTGATGTGACGAACTGGTTAAAAATCGGCATGACCACTTCTGAGGACGACAATCTGGATAAGTGGGAAGTTGCGTTAAACCGCATTAAGCAAGAGTCCAGGACTGGCATTAGCGAAATCTGCGTTATCTTGGATGTTTTCGAATATCCATATATAGAAGGGAAGCCAGATGATGAGATCAGACTGCTCATGACAGACGATGTCTATTCATTGGCCAATTCAAAAGCAAACAACGGCCTCTTAGAAAACAAATACGAAATCAAGGCTGGCCAAGAGTTCGTTTATGGCGCATCGCGTAGCCATGTATTGGCAGCTATTGCCAAGTTTGAGAGGAACTTAATTCTCAAGAAATGTCCCAAACTAGAGCCCACCGACGAAAATCTAAGTGAATTCGTCAATCTAATCAAGATGATCCAGAGCAATTTGGATGATGCTTCAGACGAGCAAGAAGACTCTACATCTAATACGACTCCACAGGCAAGTCCTGAGGTAGATTCGTTCTATTGGAAACTCATCGACCGCATGCCTGATTATATCAAGGAGAAGTGTAACCATACGAACGGAAAGAACTATATGACCATTCGCACCAAACGCAGCGACTGCAAGTGGTACTATCTGACATTCAACGTAAAGCGCAACTATACAGCTATTCAGCTTGAAACCTACAGTGGCACCGAGGATCGCGATAAGGTCAACAACTATATCGACGAGAACAATATCAGGGCCATCATCCCTGATCTGAAAAAAGTCCGTCAAGGAAAAAGTGATAAAAAGTTCTCATGGGATCTCACAGGATCATATGATGATAACGAAGAGAGCGTTATAAATTGGTTCGTTGATAATACGAAACTCATGTTCGACGCATTCGAACCTAAGGATTAAGATTCGCATGAAAAGGTTATTAGTTTTTCTAATCATGCTGGCTCTGAGTTTGAGTATTCAAGCTCAGAGTATCAGCTATATTGAGACAACTAAAGGGTGGTACTATATCTATGACCAGAGTGGCAAGAGAATTAAAACGATTAGCTCAAGTCTAGGTGAACTCGCCGGGTATAGTTCAAACTTCTATATCATAAAACTGATTTCAGGCTTCTATGTCACCTATGATGCCGCAGGAAAACACCTTCATACATTTAGCACGAAAAGTGTTGGGGAAATCCTTAACGCTACTGGCGATACCTTCACTAGCAGAAATGGATCATGGATTTATACCTGGAGCAAAGACGGAAAGAAGATTTCTACAAGATCTGCAAGATAAAACAGCAGCATCCTTTATTTTCATACCCCAGAAGCATGGTTTCATACCATGCTTCTTTTATTATCTTGTTTTGTCTTGTTTCTTTTCTAACTTTGCACCAACAAATAATAAATGAATAAGCATATGTGTGGACCATGTAAGAGAATTAGGTTTAGCAAACCAGATCTGCGAGACAGACTTGCAGATTCTACTAAGGAGCGATGGTATAACAATATCGTACTGAATATTCCCCATGCCAGCGTGGGAGGTCTTGGCATCGCAAGATGGGACAACAAGGTAGCTTTGCTCTCAGAGGTAAAGCGGTGGACAGACTGGTTTACAGACTTGCTGTTTATCCCAGACAATCGAGAAGGTGTTCACTTTATCACATCTGATTACTCGCGCTTCGTTGTAGATGTAAAGCGACTCGTCAACGATCCTCTGGAGAAGATCGGACAGGGTATCGTTTATAAGACGTATAAAGGTCTGAATCGGACGTTTAAGGGTAACGAGGAAATAGAGATGTTTCGTTACCATGCCAAATATATCAGGGATTTGCGATTGAAGCTTAATGAGCATTCGTTGTTGATAGACTGTCACTCTTTCCCTTCAGATTTCAGCGATGTGGATATCTGTATAGGATATAATGACGACTGGAGCAGACCTACGGACTTCGTCATTGAGTTGTGCAAAACTGTGTTCGAGAAGCATGGGTATCAAGTAGGCATAAACACCCCTTATGCCAACGCTATTGCTCCAGAAACTGGCTATACCTACAACTCCATCAAGATAGAGGTGAATAAGCGACTCTATCTGAACGAACAGACTCTCGAATTGACAGAAGGATCCATCAAATTTCGCAAGTGCATGGATGAGCTGTATTCCCTTCTGAAAAATTATTGGGAAGAAATATAACAACAGTCTTAAAGAATACAAAAAAAAGTGGGTATATAATACTTTAATTTGGATATCCGCATCAATATTTGTATATTTGCGGCATATATTTTAATAATAACTAAAATCATCAGTATGAGTATTCTCGACAATCCTATTTTTCAAGAGTCTTTTATGGAGCAAGATACCCAAAGTGTTCCTGCCCCCATCATTGACGAGCTAAAGAGGGAACCTTACGTTGGCTCGTGGCGTGAATTTGACAAAGAAAAAGAGCTTCCCTATGCAACTTTAAAGAATCTTGAGGCTGTTGCAAATACAGCTGAATGGGAAAAAGGGTGGGCATTAAATGTGGTTAGCAGGTTATACTTTTTTGGTTCAAGAGTTAAGATTTATCAGAATAAAGATGGTAATTCATTATTAGTTTTGCCAGATGCACGCGCCGTTATTGATTTATTCAATCCCACATCTAATTATTTCTTGGGAAATAATAAAGAAGTGTATATTGATGAATGTATTAATGACATATTGGGGTTCATTGGTTGTGAAGGCTTCCATTTTTATTTCATGCGTGACGCTATAGACATAATCAATCAAATAAGTTCGATTCGTACATTTCCTAAAGAGATAATTAAGAAAGGAAACGTAATTTTCCAAGGTTCATCATATTTTGGTAATAATGCATCCGAGTCATTCTTAAACCATCTATTCTATGGTAATCATAACTGGACAAGTAATTCAAAAGGAAATCTCGAATACAGCTTATATCCATATTCTGTAATTTGCTATGAAAGCTTAGCATATATCAAAGATGAAAAAGAATATTGTATTGATCAAAAGACCTCTTTGGAAAATATTAAAATTGAAGAGTATCTAGATAATCGACGAATAGCACTTTTCGTTCGTTTTTCTCCTACTAATCCTGATGCTGAAGGTTGGATAGGTGAAACTGCAATAAAGTTTCTCGGGATGTACCGGCTTGATAGAGAAAGAAGCCTTGAAGAAAAACGACTTGTATTCAAATATGCAGATGATCGTTTATGGGTTTGATTATTCATAGCGCAGACATGTTATTAATCTATTTTTTATACCACTAAGACAAGATTTCATACCTTGTCTTACTGGTTTTTGCTTCAATATCAATAATTATTTTGTATCTTTGCACCAAACAATTAAAACAGCTATATGGAAAAAAGAAACATTCATATCGTGTACGGGAAAAAAGAGTGGTATCTTCCGTTAGATGACATTCTTTTTGTGAAGGGAGATGGCAACTACAGTGACATCTACCTAAGTAATTCACATTATAATATCAGAATCCAATTAGGCAAATTCTGGGATGAGATAGAGTCCCAGGGAAAAGGCTATCCTCACCAATTGGAGCGAATTGCGAAGTCATTCATCATCAATCTTGATTACCTGACAGCAGTAGATCCTATCGAGGGTGTCATTACGCTTTATAAGCCTGATAGTCCAATCCAAGATAGTGTTTTGGAAAAGGGCTCTTCTAAGCCTGCTCTTTCTGAGGAGATCATGAAGCATGTACAAGCTATAGACAGTATCAAGAATCAAAATAAAGTCATCGAAAAGAAAGAGATCAAAGTCAATATCGGGAAAAATCCAGCAAAGGAGCTCGTAAAATTCTTAAACAAGAACAAAAGAAAAGAAGTTCTTGGTGCGTATGCAATCATGAAAGAACTGAAATGCCCCATTGAAGAACTCAATGACGAGCATCTTTTGGAGGCAGGTTATGAATATGTTGACCTAGGCCTTACAAGTGGTACCCTTTGGGCTACGCAAGATCTAAATCTGGGTTCTTACTTTGCGTGGGGAGAATTATATGAGAATGACGTATTTGACGAAGACAATTACATCCATAAAAGTACTCTTGACAGTATAGTTGATCCCAACACTTCCTCACTATTATCACAGTTCGATGCAGCACACCATTTCAGAGGTGGAGGCTGGCGTATTCCCACGAAAGAAGAATGCGAAGAGCTTTTGAATGAATGCATCCTTTGCTGGTGCATAACTCAAGACAGGAAGTACGGATGCTTACTGACAGGCCCTAATGGCAATCACATATTCCTTCAAGCAAATGGGTATATGAGAAGAGACAGATTAATGCAATATAAAAAAATCTGCTCTTATTGGTCTTCCTCTAATATTGAGTTTGACAGACCTTCTACGCTCTATATCTCAGAATTTGAGGGTGAGGAATTAGAGATTAATAGCAGGGTAGCAAATGAGGATCCATATTATGGACTTCCTATCCGCCCTGTGATTTCGAAAGATGCCTTAACGGCAGCAGAGAGGAACAAGAAGCATATACTCATTCTTGACGACTACTTTGCCGATGATGAAGATATCATCATGCGAGGCTTTGCACCTACGGTGGACGGATGGATTATAGAGAGGTTAACATTACCTCTTAATCCTGATGAGACGAGAAATCTATTAGCCAATGCTCTTAAAACATTCAATCCTGATGCCGTTGTTGCTCATAAGGCTGCTTGCTTCTGGGGACAGCAAATTAAACAGAAAGAAGGGCGTGTTATATTTTTAGTAGAGCCTGCATGGAAGATGTCAGAGTCTATGGAACGCTATGTGAAAGAAGAGCAGGAATTTCTCGATGAGAAAGAGCGGGCAGAAATTCAAGACCTGATTGTTAGATACAAAAAGGGTGAAGAGAAACTTACCCAAAATAAACTCGGAGAAGATTGGTGGGTTCTCGAAGAGGATCCTGGAGATGCAGACGAACCGCAATTTTATTGGTGTAGTGCTGCAGAACTATCACCTGTTAATGACCGTAGCCGTTGGGCAACCACCCGACTATACCCTATTATCAAAGAGGTAATAGAGGGTCATTATCGCGATGAAAACGGCAAACGAACATTATATGGGGAAAAATATCACCTATAAACTCTTATTTTATACCATATAAGGATTTGGATTAGCATTGAACCAATAGTTGAATCTTTCAATATTAAAGAGGAAGCCGAAACGCTTGAAAGGGAGTAGGCTTATATTAATTTAATGAGCTATGAGTAAAATTTCGTCAGAAGAGGCCATTAGCAATATTGATTTCCATACTTTTGGGGATATTAGAGCTATAAAGACATTAGAGGAATCAATAGAAAGATTATCTAATTCAATTGAACAGCCAACAAATCCTGGGCAGGGTAAACTATCCAAAATACTTTCTAAATTAAATCTGGACGAGGACTATTTGAACAGTCCAGAACGAATATCTTCCATGGAAAAGTTCAGACAAGGATATGAAGAGGAACTAAAAAAGTTACGAACAGTCGGTAGTCATAATGGATTACAGCCAATTATATTACTATTGGGCAATACTTCTGAGATACAACAGAATGTCATTAAACAGATAGAAGAAAACATCCATGACAAAGAGGTTTATGGGTACGATGTCGAATTTCGTAGTATTAGTTCATCTCAACTGACAAAAGAGTTTGTTTCTTCTCTTCCTAGACCGAAAGGGAATGATGGAGGTGTTTTGATTATATCTAATTTCTCAGCATTTACAGAATCATTTAGCCCCACCGAACAGATAGGTTTGCTTAGAGGTATAATGACAAAGCAGGGATATACATCTTATGGCGTTGGTCCTGTTTGTACAGGATGGAGAATCATCTTCCTAGAGGATACGGATGATGAAAATAAGTGGTGGCCAGATTCCTGCGTTATAGACTTTGGAAACAAGGGATGTCTTTATAGCTATTTTGTAGAATAAATAATCTTTTTATACCACTAAGGCGGGGTTTCATACCTCGCCTTATTTTTTACTTGCAAGCTGAGAAAATCTTGCTTAAATTTGCACCAGAAAACAATTAAAACAAGGTGTAAATATGAGTAAGAGATCAAACAAGAAAAAGCAGGCTGCTCTCAGACAGAAGAAGCAACTTCGGGCAGAGCAGAAGCATGCCTTAGAGAGCATGACGATGGTGGAGGCCATAGAGAAGATCGTAGAGATGGCTGATGACTCCAAGCTCACAGAGAAGTTCTTCCAGCAGGCTGAGCCGTATGCGAAGATAATTGCCGAGAAGCAGGAAATCACCATCAAACAGGCAGTTCTCCTCTCACTATTCGTTGAATATGAGACATCGAGCAGAAAAGCTTCCATCAACGACATCGCACGTTTCGTGGATTGCCGGAATATCCATCTGCTGAGATATAAGCCCGATATCGAGGAATTGGTAAAAGGCCATTTCCTCAGGAGGACATGCCGATATGACGAGACGCACTATTTCGTCCCAGCTAATGTCATCAAAGCGTTTGTAGAGAATAAAAAGTACGAGCGTGAAAGTTATCAGTGCGATGATACGACGGAATTCTTGAAAAAGTTCTATTCTTTCACTCATCTCAATCACGAAGATGATTTGGCTTACGATCTCTTTTATGAGGAGATTAAACTGTTGTTCAACGACAATCAGGAACTGGATTTCGTGAAGAAGATCAAGAGCCTGAAACTGGAATTCATCGACGAGGTGATACTGACGCACTTCTGTCGTCATCTTGCCCTTCATGATACCGAGGCTATCCCAGAAGACAGCATAACATTCCTCATTGAGGATACATTTAAGAGCAAGGAATTATCTCGTAGCCTCAAAAACGGGAAATATGTCCTGATGAAGAAAAAGCTGATCGAATATAATTACGACGACGGCTTTGAAGACAAGGACTGGTTCCGTCTGACTGACAAAGCCAGAAAGACGCTACTGAAGGGCTTCAGCCTGAAAACCTCGAAACAGGGCGTGCGTGACTTTATCCTCAGCAAAAGTATCGAGGAAAAGAAACTGTTCTATGAAGGAGAGACCATCAGTCAGATAGGAGAACTCGAGGGGCTTCTGAATGAAGAGAACTTCAAGAGCATCAAGGAGCGGATGAAAGCTCAGAAAATGAGATGTGGCTTTGCTTGTATCTTCTACGGATCACCAGGAACAGGCAAGACAGAAACGGCCCTGCAACTGGCACGTATGACAGGACGTGACATCATGCAAGTAAACATCTCAGAGGTGAAGAGCTGCTGGGTGGGAGAAAGCGAGAAGAACATCAAAGCTATCTTCGACCGCTATCGTGAGCAGTCAAAGAAGGCTAAGCTGGCTCCTATCCTGCTTTTCAACGAGGCTGACGCTGTTATCGGAAAACGAAAGGAGGGTGCTGAGCGTGCAGTGGATAAGATGGAGAACTCTATCCAGAACATCATCCTGCAGGAGATGGAAACACTCGACGGCATTATGATTGCCACCACCAACCTCGAGCAGAATCTGGACAAGGCTTTCGAACGCCGATTCCTTTACAAGGTGAAGTTTAACAAGCCTTCTGCCAGTGCTCGTGCCAACATTTGGCAGAGCATGATCCCGACCCTATCAAACAACGAGAGTCTGGCTCTTGCCGAAAAGTATGATTTCAGCGGAGGTCAGATTGAGAATATCGCCCGCCACTATGCCATCGACAACGTGCTGCATGGTGATGGTGAGAACCGTCTGGAGCGTCTGTTTAACTACAGCGACAATGAGAGATTCGAGAAGAAAGAACAACGTAAAATAGGATTCGTATGATTATCAAGAATGTCAGGTTCTCATATATTGTCAGTATGTACCATTTAGGGCCATACATCGACTTCGTTCCAGAGCTGGAAGTCTCTTCTTTGGATTACGACAATATTGTCAATGCGATTCAGAAGGCGCATCCAGAATATGAACAAATAAAAATAATGTGTTATTCTAGGAAATGAACAGGAAGACGATTCTATATGTCCCCGACTTTGAAAGTCGGAACGCGCCAGAGGTGGCAAAAGCACTCAGGGAGGCTTTCCCTGAGTGGAAGGTTGCTGGCGTTGAGATCGACATCAATGCCTATGAGGATACCAAGCAGAATCTGGGGAAATACATTCACCTGTATCGTCCAGACATTCTGATCTCAGAGGGGCTTGGCGGCTACTTTGTCCATCACTGGGCAGGCTATAACCGGATTTGTGTGAGTGCAGACCTGCACCCTTCATTCAGATGTGACAACTCGTTGGTTGAAATGTACACGGAAAAGGAAACAAAGATGTCATACGACTGCGCCTATGACCACGCCAAAAACACCCATTGCTGGGGTGTCTTCGGGAAGGATGCTGATAAACGTGAGTTTTACATGGCTCACTATCCTAATGTAGTCAACGTGCCAAGAAAGGTGTCGTCTATCCTTGACGCATTAGACGAATGTGTGTCGCTCATTAAGAGCATAAGTGAATCAGAATGGACGGATGATTACGGAGTGACCTACACCGAATACGGACGTGTGATCGTCAGAGCGGATTATACCCTTTTCCGTGATGTAGAAGACTATACGATCCCTCATGGCGTCAGAACAATTATGAATGGGGCCTTCTATGGCATGAATCTGAAGAGTGTTACGATTCCAGATACGGTTGCTTATATGGGGCATCATGTTTTCAGCGAATGTAAACTGTTGGAAGAGGTGGTGCTGCCCCCAGCATTGGAAGTGATAGAACTGCGCTCTTTCATGAACTGCATCTCCCTGAAAGATGTGACTTTGCCAGAATCGCTACGCACCATTAAAACCGAGGCGTTCAGAGGCACAGCCATCAGGAGTATTGAGGTTCCGCCTTGTCTGGCTTATATGGAGTATCATGTGTTTGATGATGGTGTCAAACTGATAATCCGTGAGTCTGAGTTGAGAGAATTACTAGATGATTCGTGGAACTATCGTTTAAGGATAGAGGATGATTATGATTATTAATACGTACAAAATATGAGGATTTCTAAAAACAACAACGTAGAAATGTATGAGCTCCTGTTTGAAGACTGGACTAATTACGACAAATGGGCTCCGTTTTTCTATCATGAGTTCGTGATAGAGAATAGTAAGGAGGTGCTTGCTGGTGTGATGACACCATGTACCGTCTGTGTGAACGACAGTCTGGATCAGCAGTTTATATCCTGGCTGAAAGAAAAAGGTATTATGATTCAAGGAAGCAAGAAGGATTTATGAAGACTTACGAACTGTTGTCTGTCATTAGCGAGGGTGGCAAGAAAGGCCATCAGACTTTTGAGGAGTTATGGCGGTTATGCTATCAGGACTATCTTGAGATCGCAAAACGATATCCTGAGGTATATGCCCCTATGATAGCTATGAAGAAAGGCTTCAGTAACGCCATCGCTTCATTTGTGTGTGACTATGAGGAAATGGCAAAAAGGGATTTCTCCGCACACGCATATCAGGAGATTGAAGAACTATTCCGGGAGGAGTCGGCAAAGAGAAAATTCAATACCTTTGTCAGAAAAGGCAGGAAAATGGATCCTATACATGCCATGAAGTTGATGGCACAACTCTATATGGATAACTGCGGCATCAGTCTTGGTGACAGGACTCTGGCTTACGATGCCGGCAGCGGATGGCTGAAGAAATACATCGATGATAATCCAGAGCAGACAGAATGGAATGACTTCACTTGTTTCTCAGAAGTCATGCCAACTATCTGCGCAGAATATGACGAGGAAGAGTATGACCATTATGATATCGCACCGATGTCCATTGAGGAAGAGCGTAAATATGCCAGTTCCTATGCTTTGACAATTGACGAAGATTCTGCAGCGGCATTATGTCGGGGCATTGATTATTTGGGGCGGAGTATGGGTAACGACAACCATTATCTGCTGAAAAAGGTGCTCGTAAATGGAAAAAACTTAGATATGACAGAGCAGGCTATCTTCTATAATCTGGAAGATGCAGAGGAAGAAATGCGGAGATGGACAGAACAGAACCGAGAGCATCTGCTATGTTACATCATCCAAGAGATACCATGGAGGAAAGCCTTCCGTGATGAACCTGCATCGTCACTCTGTGGCTGGCCTGACGAGCCTTATCTGGAGGAAGGTGACTATCAGGAATATGTCTATATGCCATCAGGCTACAGGCGAAAGTATCATTTCGAAGTGGGCGATCTGGTAGAGTACATCTATCATGATGCGGATGTGACCCTCTTGAGATGGGGCTGTATAGCACAGTTGCCAGGGAAGAATGACCAAGGTGTGCTCATCATAGATGGCAAGACCAAATATCAGGGTTTAAGCAAGAAGGCATTTATAGAGCATTGCGTGAAAGTGCCATTGCGCTATGTGTTTCCCAAAAAGAATTCTTGAAACGTAATGAACACGGAGTGAGGATGCAACCTCACTCCGCTTTACTTATAGATCTCCCTTGAATTTCTTGACGGGGTTGCCACGTTCGAGCGTGTTGTGATTCATCCAGACATCATGCGTCTGCTGCAGTTGCTTCGTTTCTTCAGCTGCTGAGAGCTTCATAATAAGGCGCTCGCGAGCTAGTTTTTTGTTCTGTGATTGAGATCGCATGTCTGAAGCTAGGACTGTGGTTCCTGAGGGCACATGAATTGCTCTAACGGCAGTCTCAACCTTATTCACGTTCTGTCCTCCTGGGCCTGAAGAGCGCAGGGTCTCATAGGTAAAATCGCTTTCTTTGACAGTGTCAGCTTGTAGGGGTTTGAAGAAATGAACACCCACAAACCAGTTCTTACGACGATGCCATGGACGGAAGGGATTCTTCTGTGCTACCCATATTACAGAGCCCTCCCATTCGTCTTTTATCGAAGATATGCTTTCTCCTTCGATAGCCAATGTCGCAGAAAACATACAGCCATCATCAGGGCCATCTTCATGCTCCACAATTTCTACCTCATAACCCTGACTCTTTGCCTGTTCTATGATCTTGTACATAACAAGTACAACCACTCGGCAGCACTCCGCAGGGCCTCGCCCTGATGTGATCTGAATATACTCTTTATCCATATTATTCTTCACTCATTCTAACAATACGAGGGATGATCTTTCCCTCAATGTTTACTAACTCTTGTTGTGACTCCATCACCTGATGAATATCTTTATATGCTTGGGGGGCTTCTTCTGTGGTGCCTCCGATAAGCGTTATGTTGTGCTCTGCAAGATACTTCTTCAATGCATGACGACTAAAACTATTCCTGGCATCAAGGCGCGACATGGTTCTGCCTGCACCGTGAGAGGCAGAAAACAGTGACTCTTCCCTACCCTTACCAGAGACTATATAGCCAGGAGTAGCCATACTGCCGGGAATGATTCCCATCTCACCAAGATGAGCTGGTGTGGCTCCTTTACGATGGATGATAGCTGATCTTCCATCAGAGAGATGATCACACCATGCAAAGTTATGATGGTTGCTCACATTGGCAAGCGGCTTTAGTCTCAATGCTTTTGCCACATTGTAGTGAATACACTCATGATTGACAGCTGAATATTCACCTGCTATCTCCATACACTTCCAGTACTCTTGCCCTGCCTCACTATTCAAGCTAAGCCATGCAAATGGTCCTGCCTGACGTGGAAGTCTACAAGTGTCTTTGGCGATGGCGGTATAATAATCTGCGATGCCGGCTCCAAGCCCTCGACTGCCGGAGTGGCTCAAGATACCAAGATATCTGCCCTCTGAGAGACCCAAACTATTATCAGATGACAGTTCTATGTCACAGATATCTACGAAATGGTTACCTTTACCACTGGTTCCCATCTGTCGCACAGCTTTCTCCCTCAGATTCTTCAGAAGTGCGATCTCACGAAACTCACTCTTATCAAAGAGAGGGTGGTACTGTTTGAAAGGAAGAATACCATCAAGCCCAAAGGCTGTATTATTCAGCAATGCCTCAACAGCTCTGTCATGGTGTTTCTCCAGATAGTCTATGCCTGCATCGAGAATCGTCAGACTCATACGGCATCCGATATCCTTGCCAACAGCATAAGGGATGACAATATCATCCGTTGTGGCGAGGACGCCACCTATCGGAAGGCCATAGCCCGCACAACCATCTGGCATAAGAGCGCCTGACAGAGTCACAGGGAGTCTCATCGCCATTTCCATCTGCTTCTTCGATAATTCATCAATATTATCTTCTCCATATATGTAATAATGTATAGGAGTATCGAAGATTTCGTAAGTGGCGATAGTGGCCTTGGTTGGTGAAAGAACTTCTGCAAGTCTTCCCCATGTACTGTCCTTCTTATATTGATCCGGATGCTGATGTATGTCTTGAAGGAGATTAATAATCTCTTCTTGAGTATTGTGCTTGCAATGTTTTGCTACCAACTCTGTCGCCAGACTTTTGGCGACATTGTCGGTATAGCCTAATTTGCTTAACTCTTTTGGTTTAATATTGCCCATAAATGAATATAATTATATTGCAGACCTGCATAAATGTCTACATGATTAACACTCCACAACCAGAAAGGTTGCAGTTAACTAAACTCTGCGGGGATTTGTACTTACTTTATACTCATTCGCTTGACCCTTTCTCTAATGATTAAAGGGTTCAACAATATTTTCGGCTGCAAAATTAGCATTTTTATTTGAATTACCAAATATTTATGCCATTCATTTTATTGCTGATAGTTTTATGCACTCTTCACCCGTTAACACTTCACAGCGAAAATCAGACAGATATTCACTAATCGAAGCATATTCTGGCCCCACACTTCGGAAGAACCGACTACGCTCCTGAATATTACGTGTAATGACGACTTCTTCGAATCTGGTATCAATGAATAGATAGAAATAATAAGCAGATGCGGG
>Ga0247611_10003738_pt1 | contig 22104 bp, 10 predicted proteins | sample 177DNAGHGhighgp2_FD_192422 | JGI IMG/M metagenome (GOLD analysis project Ga0247611, IMG submission 192422) | Sheep rumen microbial communities from Palmerston North, Manawatu-Wanganui, New Zealand - 1770 DNA GHGhigh gp2 | ecosystem: Host-associated > Mammals > Digestive system > Stomach > Rumen... | reverse complement strand
ATCCAGATACGAAAGGCGGGGAGCACGCGTGCCTTTCAGCACTGCACTCCCCGCCCGGACCTAAAAAACAGGGTTAGAACTGCATGTTCAGTGTGATGGTGGCCTTGTATTGCTTACCATCCTTTGTATAGACGAGTACGGGCTTCACCGTGTACTTCTGGCCAGCCTGGCTTATACCATAGCGGTGGCCATAGCTGAGCACGAAGTTATCCTTGTCGTATTCGAAGAAGACGGGTGCCGTGTCGCCCCAGTTGTCAACCTTGCCTTCAGCGCTGCACCAGAAGCCGACGTTGGCGGTGTAGCTGTAGGCGATGGTGCCGTCGGGCTGTTGCAGGCCAAAGGCAATCTTACCCTCTGCAGGCTTCTGCTCGGTATTGGCCGCGATGGGCAGTGTGCTGCCAGCCAGAGTGGCGGGCTGCATGGCGAAGGCCTGGGCAATCTTCTCCAGTGCGCCAGTAGAGGCAAAGTCGATGCGTCCCAGCTCGTAGGTGTCGAGCGATGCGTCGCAAGCGAGGTCGAAGCTCAGGCTGACGTCCTTCGGATCGGCGTTCTCATCCACGTCGATATAGCCGCTGACACCCGTGCCGCTGAAGCTGACCTCGTAAGGCCACTGCTCGTCGTCGCTCTCGTCGTCGTTCCACTCATGACGGTTGTAGGTGTCGGGTGTGGCCACCACCAGCAGGTAGAGTTTGTCGGTACCGGCGGGAACGGTCATCTCTGCCTCGCCCTCGGCACCCTTCGTCAGCTTGCCGTATTCGATAGCCTCACCGTTCTTGATGGCCACGAAGCCGAAGCGGTAGTTGGCGGTCTTGTTCGACTGTGAGTTGTATTTCTTCACGTTACCTACCACCTGGTTGTCGCCGTTCTTCTGTTCGCCCGGATCATCCGCAGCCAGTTCAGAGCCTACGGGGAGTGCGGCGAGCGAAGCCTTCACGGTGGTGCCGGCAGCGGGAACGTTCAGCTGGATGGCGTTGAAGCCCGTGGTGCCCGGACAGGCCGAGTAGGCAGGACGGAACTTGTCGCCCACCTTGAACATCTGGGTCTTGAAGGCCTTGGCGTTGTCGTCGGCATAACTGTGGATAGCCTTGAAGTCATAGGTCAGCACCTTCTGGGCGTACTCGGCATAGTCGTCGTAGAAGGTCTGCAGGTCGTTGCCGCAGTAGAGACGCATGTAGGTCTGGAGCGGGTCCTCGGGGAACTTCGACTCCTTCCAGATGCGGCCGTATGCCTCGATGCCGTGCTTCTCGGTGAAGTAATACTGGAAATAGACGGAGGCATAGCGCATCCACTCGTGGTTGAAATGGCGGTGGAAGTTCTGCTGCCAGGCGTAGAAGCTGTCGTAGAAAGTCACCTCCGGGTAGTCCTGGAACGACTGCCACTGTGCACACTGCTCCCAGTAGGCGCAGCCGCCTCTGCCGTTGGGGCCGAAGCCATAGCGGAAGCCGCAGTCCATGCCGTAGTCGGTCTCATGGCCCTCGCCGGTAAGCAACTTATCTGCCGATACCTGATACTGGAAGGAGTGGCCGATCTCATGGGCGATGACTGAGCCCACAGGCTGACAGGTAGAGGGGTTCACCCAGAGGGCACCGATGGTGTTGTCGTAGCCGGAGCCGGTGGCAAGCCACTCTGTCTGGTAGAGCAGGTAGATCTCCATCTTGTATTTGTCGAGCATGCTCTTGCCCTGACCTGTCTCGGCCATCTTCAGCGTGGTGACGTTGGTCTTATAGAACTGTTCGGCCTTCTGCAGCAGGTCGTCGATGTCTACGCGCATGCCGTCGGGCAGGTCGCTGGAGTTGGGGTCGCTGCCGAAGCCGGCCTCCCAGAACACGAAGAAGTGCTCGCTCTGCTTAGAGCGGAACCACGACCACTTGGCATCGCTGCGGAGCATGTTGTCGGGACCCTTCTCGAAGCCGTCGTTCCACGTGCCGGGACAATAGTATTTGTCGTAATCCTTGATCTGCGATACCTCCATGATCTCTACCGTTGTACCGGCCTGTGTCACCTTCAGCGATGTCTTGGCAGCACCGCAACTGACGGCGATGAGTGCCTGACGGGCATCCTTCGAGGTGTTCTTTGTCATCTCGAACGAAAGCTTCTGATTGGCGCCGCCGCTGCCATTGCCACTGACCAGCTTGAGCCACTCGCTGCCACTCTCGACAGTGGCTGTCCAAAGGGTGCGTGAGGTTACCGTCAGACTATAGAAGGTGGCATCGCAGTCGACGTTGACCTCCGTCTCGGAGAGTGTCGGCGCTGTAGTTTCCGTCGTGTCGTCACTGCTGCTACAAGCACCCATCAGGGCTGTTACCATCAGCAGGAGGAAATATTTCAATAAACCTTGTTTCATGATTAGTTTCCTAAAAAGAAAGAGGGGCGGGCATTCAGGCTCGCCCCTCCATTCCGATTTACAATTAACTAACTATACTAAAACTCTTTATTATCTTGCAGCAGCTGCAGCTGTCACGTCGATGGTGATGGTGTAGGTGGCAGTGATGCCATCCTTCTCCACGATGAACTTGGTAGGAATCGTCTGTCCTGAAGGAGCGCAGTTCTCAGGATGGTTACCGCTGATGAACTCCAGGCTCTCCTCGCTGATGGCGAGGTTCAGGTAAACGATAGCCTCGTCACCCCAGGCGACGCGCTGACCTTCGGCACCGAGCCAGTAGCCAGGAGCGTCAGCGGTGTACTGAGGCAGTCCGTCCTCGCCGGCATCTGCACCAACCTCACCGACCCACAGTTTCATCTCACCGCTCTTCAGGGCTGAGAAGATCTGATAGGTGGTCATCTTGAAGGCCTGACGCAGATCCTCCTTCACATCGAAGGGCTCTGTAGCACCCCAGTCGGCATCCCAGGTCTTGGTGAGTGTGATTTCCTTCTCGATGCTTTCGGGCTCACCCTCTGGAGCTGTCTCGGGATCCTCATAGGCGGTAATGTTGACAGTGATGATGTTCTCAACGATCTTATTGTCGTACATAGCGCTGAAGTTGATGGTGACAGTGCTGCCAGCAGTCATCTGTCCAGGCATCTGTCCGATGAGGATCTGACCCTCCTGGAAGGTAGCGAAGACGCTGGCATTGTCGCCCCATGCACCAGCGAAGCCCTCCTTGTCGTACCAGAAGCCAGGTGCGTCGGCACTGTACTCCTGAGCGTATGAGCCGTCAGCGTTGGTAGCCACCCAAGCGACATCGGCCCAAGAACCTGCACCGAGGGCTGCCAGAGCAGCGTCAGCGTCGAAGCCTTCTACGGCGGCGGTAGCATAAGTGTCGTTAGGAGCGGTCTCGAGGGTCAGCGTGTTGGAGGCAACAATCTCTGCCTTCACCTCGCCACGCTCTATACCTTTGGCGGTGATGACGATAGCCACGCGCTTGTCCTGATACTTCAGGGCCTCGATGAACTTCACCTCCTGGTTGGCTACGAGGTGGCCAGGATACTGACCGACGTTGAAGATGCCCTTGCCGTCTTTATAGCTGAACTCAGCGAATACCATGGCCTCGTCGCCCCAGTTCTTCACATTACCGTCCTTGTCCCACCAGTGGCCCCAGTAGGCACCAGAGTTACTGGAGGTCATATTGTCGGCATGGGTGCTGCCCTCGATGGCAAAACCAGTCACGTCGGGGCCGCCTTCTCCATTCAGGGCTGTGCCCAAGTCGTCCTTGGAGATACCAAACTCGCTGGCAATCTTGTCCATGTCGATCTCCACAGGACCGCCGTCGTAAGAGTTGTTGCTGAGATAGAACTCAACGTTATATTCCAGGATCAGGTCGGCATCGATGCGCTCGCGCTGCTGGCGCTTGATTTCCTCCTGACGCTCCTGTTCTGCGATCTCATCATCCGTCAGGGTGTGAGGTCCCCAGAAGTCTTTGTTGTCTCCGCAGCTGCTGAAGAATGCCGATGAACCGGCAATCAGCAGTCCGCTCAGGATATATGATAACTTTTTCATAATCAATGTCTTTATTACGTTATACCTTTTATATTACTCGGCTGCAGAATAACCAGGATTCTGTTTTAGGCTGATGTTGGCCTTCATAGCCTCATCGGGGATGGCAAAGATGTCATAGGTCGTGCTGTTGGTTGCATCCTTGCAGAACCACGATTTGCCGTCCCATACACTGCGACCATCTGCCATCTTGAAGCGGAGGAGATCCTGACGGCGGTGTAGTTCACAGCAGAACTCCCAGCCAAGGTCATCTAGCAAACCACCGAGTTCGATGTCTGCACCACCCTCGAAGGTCGTGATGTGAGTTGACCAGTCAGTGTAACCAGCAGGAGCATCAGCAGGTACTGTGTATTCATCGTGACCATACTGATAGACAGAACCGCCTTCAAGATCGGCTACCGTACGGGTAGCTTTTGCTACGTTAGCACCGAAACTACGCTGACGAACCTGAGTAACGAGTTGTGCTGCCGTCTCCTTGTCGCGTCCAAGACGGAGCAGGCACTCAGCCTTCATCATCAGGGCATCGGCATAGCGGAAGATGGCCACATCGTCGGAGGTCGTACCATCGTCGGTACCACCCACAATCTCATACTTGTGCAGGCGGTAACCCTCCTGCTGGTAAGCACCAGGATTGTCAATGGAGTGAACGTTCATGTTGTAGGTAAGGATACCCGTACCTGTCCAGTCGTCAGCCTCAAAGTAGATGGGGTTGTCAAGATCAGAATTGGGGACATAGACTCCACCCTGCTGTGTGGCATGATACTGCGGACCGCCAGCCCATGTGTCGGCCAGACGACCGTCGGCCTCGTCGTAGGTACGGATCCACTGGGGAATAGCGCAACTACCGTTGTAACCTGGAGCGGTAGAACCGTAAGCCTCAATACCTGACTGCGGGAAGCAGTAACTCTGCAAACCGAACTGAACGGTGTGGGTACGGTCGCCAGGAATCACGAAGATAATCTCAGGGTTGCCAGACAGGTCTTCCTTGAAGCAATCTTTGTAAGTAGGTGCGAGGCTGTATTTGCCAGAGGCGATAATGCTTTCCACCTCGGCCAGACATTTTTCGTAGCCGTCGTTATCATTGGTGCCGAGATAGACGTTCTTGTTCAGATAGAGTTTGGCAAGAGCCATGGAGCAGGCATACTTGTTGCCATAGCCGTACATATCGTCGTCGCCGATGCCGGCCTTGGCCTCTGTGAACTCTGTGACGAGGAAGTTGTACATCTCCTCGGGGCTTACCTGTTGCGGCAGATAGCCCGGCTCCACCTCCTGCGTGGTCTGCAGGGGCACATTGCGGAACATATCAAAGAGGTGATAGTAGAACATCGCACGGAAGAAGCGGGCATGGGCCAGGCTCTTCTGAGTATTAGGATTAGTGGGGTCGATGGCATCAATGACCTTGTTAGCGTAGCCGATGCCACGGTAAGCCTGATCCCAGGGATCCTGAATCTGTCCGATAGTAGGACTCCAGTTGTGCTTATGCAAGTTGATATAGGCATCACCCCAGCCCACACCGACGCGGGCAGGCACCATATATTGGTCAGTGCTCTCCTCAAGCAAGTGATACATACCGAACCAAGACTCTACCAAGTAGCGATACTGTGCAGTAGCGGCACCGAGCAGCAGGGATAGATCGGTCTCATTGGAGAGGTCGATATTGGTCTCGTTAAGCTGGTCATACAGCGTCTCGTCGAGATTCGTACAGGATGAAAGGCTGATGCTTCCTGCTGTAAAAGCAATCAGTACCTTGTTGAATATCTTTTTCATATTGCTGTCTCGTTTTTAGAAGTTAAATGATAATCCAACGGTATAGTTACGGGTCACAGGGTACTTGTCGCGGTCGTCGATACCAGGAGCCATGAAGTAGTTGCTCACCTCTGGATCAATACCAGTATAGCCTGTGATGCAGAAGAGGTTGGTAGCGTTGGCATAGATACGGGCCTTCTTGATGTAGTTGCCTATGACACCTTTCGGACTGAAGGTGTAACCCAGTGTGATGTTGCTCAGTTTCAGGAAATCACCGTTCTCCAGATGGTCACTCCAGAAACCCTGTCCCATAGACTGTGACAGCGTTACCATCTTCTGCTCGCCTGTTTCTGGATCAATATATGGTGTACCATCGGTATTGATGGCGGGATGCAGGTCGGCTGCAGTCTTCAGACGGTTGTAGGCAATCGAGTTGTTCTCATAGAAGCAACGGGAAGCATTTAGAATCTTATAACCGAGTTGGCTGGTGAACTGCATTGACAGGTCAAAGTCCTTATAGCGGAAAGTGTTGCCCCATCCGAGGATGACTGCTGGTGTACCGCTGCCAAGACGCTGACGGTTCTCCTGAGTGTTGAGGTTGGCGTTGAACTGTTTCACCGTCCAGCCACCGTTGCCGTCGCTGGCCTCTACGAGAGCGAATCCGTCCTTGTCATAGCCCACGAACTTCAGTCCCCAGAAGTCACCAAGGCGATGGCCTACCTCCATACAGTGGGTCGAAACACTGATGGGGTCGCTTATACCACCCACTTCCAGGAAGTTGTCAGTCTCATAGAGATCATTGCTCAATGAGAGCAACTTGTTGGAGTTGTGCGAAGCAGTGAGGGTTGTGGTCCATTCGAAGTCCTTCGTCTGTACGGGGATAGCCTCAATCATGAATTCCACACCGACGTTGCGCATATCACCAACATTGGCAGTAGTGTAACTATAAAGGTTTGGTGGCATGGGCACACGGTAATCATATAGCAGGTCGTGTGTAGTCTTGATATAAACATCCAGTGAACCGTGGATGCGGTTGTTCAGTACACCGTAGTCGAGACCGAAGTTCCACTCTTGAGTGGTCTCCCACTTCAGGTCGGGGTTCGGGTTCTGAATGACTTCAAGGGTCTTGATCCACTTACCGTCCATAGAAAGAACATCACCGTAGCCGGCAAAGCCGTAGAGGTTTTGGGCGATATAAGAACTGTTAGGTATAATACCTGTAACACCGAAACCAACACGGAGGCGCAGGTTGTCGAGCCAGTTGCGGGTTCCCTCCATGAACTTTTCGTTCATGATGTTCCATCCGAGAGAGGCAGAAGGGAAGGTGGCCCACTTGTTGTTCTCACCAAACTTAGAAGAACCCTCATGACGGACGCTGACCAAAACATTGTACTTGTCGGCATAACCGTAACTGATACGACCAAAGAAACCAATGAGTTTGTTGTCGTTCTGATAACTGCTCATGTAAGCATGGTGATCCTTGTCAGTCAGGAACGAACCGTTGTTCAGGTTGTTCCAGAGGAATGCCGTCGTCGAGAAGTCGGTATTGCTGGCACTGAAACCGTCGTAGTTGTTATAGAGATAACTGTAACCAACGATGGCATTGAAACGATGCTCGTTCCATTGTGCGTCGTAGCGTGATGTCAGTTCAAGGTTCTTGCTGATGCTTGTTCCCTCGCTCTTGCTGGCAGAACCGTTGTAGCCCTGACGAATGATAGAATACTCTAGAGGTGAAGTCCATGATTCCCCTGTATCAGCATGTTCACCCCAGGAGATCATCAGGTTGGTCTTCCATCCCTTGATAGGTTCTACTGTGACGTTACCAACTAACTGAGAGAAACGAACGCGAGTGTCGCCATAGTATTCATTCAGCAGTTCGACGGGGTTGTAGTATTGCAGCTTGTTGAAGTTCTCATAGTAACTGCCATCCTCATTGTAAATAGGCTCCGAGGGGTTGTGGATCAGTGCCTGACGATAGGGGTTGGTGTGACCGACGTCTCCAGCATGGCTGTTGGTATATTTCTGGCGGGTTACCAGGGCATTGACATTGAACTTCAGCACGTCGTTCCACATATACTGTGTGTAGTCCACCTGCATCTTAAAGTTTTCGTTGTCACTCTGCTTGATGATACCTTCTTCCTTGGCATAGGAGATGTTGGCAGAATAGGTGGCATTCTTGGTACCACCGCTGATATTCAGGTCGTGGTTGTGCTTGAAGCCAGCTTTGTGGGTGATGGCTGCCAGCCAATCGCTGTCATAGCCCATATAGTCCTGTGCGGTCTTACCAAATATGACATCATGTGTGTCCATGAAGTCGAGTTTCTTGCTCCATTTAGAGAAAGAAACATAGCCATTGTAACTCACCTCTGCACGAGTCTCGCGCTTACCGGTCTTGGTAGTGATGATGATTACACCATTGGCACCACGGGTACCGTAGATAGCGGCTGCGGATGCGTCTTTCAGCACGTCGATAGAGGCAATGTTCTCTGGTGCTACCGTATTCAAGTCGCCCTCGATACCATCTACCAAGATCAGCGGAGTCAGGTCGCCCATAATGGTGGTAATACCACGCAGACGGATAGAAGATCCGGCTCTTGGATCACCGCTGGAATTTATTACCGTCAGACCGGCAATCTTACCTTTTACCAGTTCGGCGGCATCGCCGATCTTACCGGCGTTGAAGTCCTCAGCCTTCACAGAGGCAACGGCAGAGGTAACATCACCCTTACGCTGGGTACCATAACCGATGACAACAACCTCGTTCAAGAGGGCATTGTCTTCCTGGAGTGTCACATCGCCGCCTGCCTTGATTTCCTGGGCGACGAAGCCTATGTAAGAAACCACGAGCACAGCATTGCGGCTCGACACGTTAAGAGAATAGTTACCGTCGAAGTCGGTAACGGTGGCATTCTTGGTGCCCTTCTCAGTCACCGTGGCGCCGATAATCGGCTCGCCTTTGGCGTCCTTGACAACACCCTTCACTGTCACACCCTGCTGAGTGACCTCAGTCACAGCTGGTGATGTGCTTTCAACGGCGTAGGCTCCGAGAGCTCCGCCGAGAAAGAGCAAACATAAGAAATGTTTCTTCATACCAATTTGTTTTTTAGGTTTATAAAAGTGATACATATTGTGAATTAATATTTTCTTTACGTGGATTTAATTGACCTTCCACTCCAGGACACCGCCGCTTTCGCCTTTGCGCAGCTTGGCGAGGATCTTCAGGCCTGTGGTCCTGACGGGCTTGAAGTCGACGCTGTTGTAACAGTCCTTGGCGACGGTATAGGCGCTGTGATCCTCTACTTCCTGCCACTCGCCCTGGGCATCTTTGTAATAGAGCGTCCAAGACTCCGGGGTGCGGAAGTTGCCGTCGTAGTGGTCGAAGTCGAGCCAGTAGACCTGTACGTTGCTCACCTCATACGCCTTGTCGAACTGATAGGAGATGGCCTCTGTGGATCCCTGCTTCAGCCACCAGTAGTGGTAAGGCTTGGAAACATCGCTGCTGCGCTTGGGCTCCCACAGGTCGTTCACACCGCCTGCCCAAGAGTCGGTGGGTGCAGTCTCAGGTGCATCGTTCTGGATGGGACCACGGTTTGAGAAGGTCTGTGCCAGCGAGGCGATGGTCTTTGCCGGGGTTGCCACAGCCTGTGTGGGGGTGTTGGCAATCCAGATTTCCATCTGCTGTGGGCCGCGGTTGTTCCAGGTGGAGTAGGGGATAGCACGGAATTTCACGTCCTTGATCTCACCATCCTGCTGGAGTTCCTTGGCATTGCCCTCAAGCACGATAACGCCGTTGAGCAGATTCTGCTCGAAGTGCGCCTGAATGTCGGAGGAATTGAGGATGTATTTGTTGAATACCTTACCGTCAGCCTGGTCTGAACCCTCCAGACAGAATACAACGGGACCGCGCTCCAAGGCCACCTTGCCACGATCGTCCTCGGCATTGTCGTTAGCCACGATGCGGCGCACGTTCATGGGGAAGTCGAGTTCGATGACATCGCCCTTCTTCCAACTGCGCTGGATGGTGGCATAGCCGTCGGTTTCTGCGGCCACCTGTACGCCATTCACTGTAATGGCGTAGACAGGGGCAGCATCGTTATATTTGTAGAGAGAGTTATTAGTCGGAGAAGTCTTCAGCCATGAGGGGATACGCAGTTTGATGGCGAACTTGCCGCTGCCCTTGGTTACCTTGATGCGGATCTTGCCGTCCCAGGGATAGTCGGTAGTCTGTTCCAGTTCAACGTTGCCTATCTTGGCCTTGCCCTGTGCATAGAGGTTCACGAAGATGTCCTTGCCCTGCTGGGCGTAGATATAGCCGGGGATGGAGGCCACGAAGCGGGTGATGTTGCCTGGGCAGCAGGCACAGCCGAACCATTTCTGGCGCTCGTGCTCACCGTCGCTCTCCAGCACATTGTCATAGAAGAACTTGTCGCCGCTGAGCGAGACACCGCTCATCACATTATTATATAGCGCGCGCTCGCAAATATCTATATATTTGCTTTCGCCGGTGGCAAGGAACATGCGGTAGTTCCAGTAGACGTTGGCGATGGCAGCGCAGGTCTCACAGTAAGCCGTATGGTTGAAGAGCTCGTAGTTTGGTCCGAAGCCCTCGCCCTGAGGACGACTGCCGATACCACCTGTGATGAAGAGTTTCTTTGATGACATATTCTCCCAGATACGCTCCAGTGCCTCGAAGTAGGCTTTGTCACCTGTAAGGGCTGCAACATCAGCCACACCGGAATAGAGATAGCCGGCACGTACAGCATGACCGACAATCTCCTCCTGCTGAAGGATAGGCATGTGATCCTGAGAGTACTCGCTGGGGTTGTGGCCGTCTGTGCAACGCCCCGTCTCATCGACGAAGTATTTAGCTCCTTCGAGGTATTTCTTGTTGCCTGTCACCTTATATAGCTTGCAGAGGGCCATCTCGATGATGGGATGACCGCCCGGACGGTGAATCTGTCCTTCATTAGGACCGAAAGTCTTGCACACGAGGTCGGCGTTCTTGATGGCCACGTTGAGGAAGGTCTTCTTGCCAGTAGCGCGATAGTGGGCTACGGCACTCTCGATGAGATGGCCGGAGTTATAGAGCTCGTGCGAGTTGATCTTTTCCCATTTGTGGGTGCCCCACCAACCGCTCAGGCGCGTACATTTATTAGTAACACAGGTTGTCAGGTACCCATCGGGCTCCTGAGCCTGGGCGATAATGTTGATGACGGAGTCGAGATAATGATCCAGTTTGGCGTCATAATGGACGGCGAGTGAGTAACTGGCTCCCTCGATGACCTTGTAAGGATCGGTGTCGTCAAACGAGAAATCACCTTTGTGCTCGCCCTGAATAAGACCAGCGGCCAGTGCAAAGTTGTCAAATCGTCCGTTCACTTCGCACTCATGGAAGGCGGAGGGGATGGAAATGGTTCGGTTGGTCTCGATACGCGGCGTCCAGAAGCCGTCGTTAAGGTGTACCTGTGTGAAAGATACTTCCTGAATCGGAGCAATAGGCTGTTTCGTAGCGCCATTCATTGTAAGCGTCAATGAGGCTACACCTATTAATAATAATGCTCTCTTTGCCATAGAGTTGGGTTTGGTTTGTATATACGTTCGTTAATAGTTAAATAAATCTGCTGCAAAATAATAAAAAATTAACGAAACACGCTGTCATTATCGTCCAAAATGATAACACAATCGTCCAAACATCGGTAAAATGGGCATTTTTGGACGATATTATCAGAGACTTTGGACGATAATGTTAGCAGATTTTTGGAAAAATGCCTATCTTTGCACCACTGATTATTAATTATTGGATAATGATATGAAGAGATTAGTGATTTTCGTGCTGGCGGCAGTGATGACACTTTCCGCTTCAGCAACCAAAAAGCAACAGCAGGCGCACGGGTATCCCATCAACCCAGTGCCCTTTACCGCAGTGAAAGTAACACCTGGCACATTCTGGGGCCAAAGGCTGGAGGCCAGCCGTAAGGTGACCATCCCCCTTGCCTTCTCAAAGTGTGAAGAGACAGGTCGTTACACAAACTTCTCGAATGCTGCAGCGCATCTGAAGGATCCCTCTAAGGTATTTAAGGTAGGTGGTCTGGCCTTTGACGACACCGATCCTTACAAGACAATCGAAGGTGCCAGCTATATCCTGCAGACCTATCCCGACAAGAAACTCGTGGCTTATATCGACTCTGTGCTTGACGTGATTGCCTCGGCACAGGAGCCTGACGGCTATCTCTACACTAGTCGCACGCAGAATCCTCAGAATCCCCATGAATGGGCAGGAGACAAGCGCTGGAGCAAGGAAGAGGACCTGAGCCATGAACTCTATAACCTCGGTCACATGGTGGAGGGTGCCATTGCCCACTATCAGGCCACGGGTAGCCGGAAATTCCTGGACATCGCTATCCGCTATGCCGACGTGGTATGCAAGGAGGTAGGCCCGAACCCTGGACAGGCTTGTGTCGTTCCTGGACACCAGATTGCCGAGATGGCCTTGGCCAAGCTCTACCTCGTGACAGGCGACAAAAAATACCTTGACGAGGCCAAGTTCTTCCTCGACTATCGCGGCAAGACGACCATAACCCACGACTATTCCCAGGCTCATAAGCCAGTCATCGAGCAGGATGAGGCCGTAGGTCATGCTGTACGTGCTGCCTATATGTATGCCGGTATGGCAGATGTCGCAGCCCTGACAGGTGACAAGGACTACATTAAAGCCATTGATGCCATCTGGGATAATATCGTATCGAAGAAGTATTACATCACCGGCGGTATCGGTGCTACTTCTAATGGTGAGGCTTTCGGCAAGAACTATGAGTTGCCTAATATGAGTGCCTATTGTGAGACCTGTGCGGCTATCGGTAATGTCTATGTGAACCATCGTCTGTTCCTGCTCCATGGTGACTCTAAATATTATGATGTGCTGGAGCGTACGCTTTACAATGGTCTGATCTCAGGTGTCAGCCTTGAAGGCAATGGTTTCTTCTATCCGAACCCCTTGGAGTCGATGGGACAGCACCAGCGTCAGGCTTGGTTTGGCTGTGCCTGCTGCCCAAGTAATATCTGCCGCTTCATCCCCTCACTGCCTGGCTACATCTATGCCGTGAAGGATCGTAACGTCTACGTGAACCTCTTCCTTTCTAATAAGGGTAACCTTACCGTCGATGGCAAAAAGCTGACTTTGAGCCAGACAACGGAGTACCCCTGGAATGGTGATATTGCCGTGACCATTGACAGGAATGCCGTAGGACAGTTTGCCCTGAAGATCCGTGTGCCGGGATGGGTGAAGAACCAGGTGGTGCCCAGCAATCTCTATCAGTACTCCGATGGCAAGCGCCTCGGCTATAAGATTCTGGTAAATGGCCAGGAGACAGGCGCTGTCAGTGACGACGGCTACTATACCATCAACCGCAAGTGGAAGAAGGGTGACAAGGTGCAGATCCATTTCGACATGGAGGCTCGTACCGTTCGTGCGAATAATAAGGTAGAGGCTGATCGTGGCAAGGTGTCTGTAGAGCGTGGTCCGCTGGTTTACTGTGCCGAGCATCCCGACAACAACTTCGATATCATGGGTGCCCTCATCAATCAGAATCCTCAGTTCACACTGGGTAAGGGCGAGATTGCAGGAACTCCCATTCAGACACTTACGACCAGTGCTCAGACGCTGAACTTCAACAAGCAGGGTAAGCTCGAAGCAACAGACCAGACACTGACGCTGATACCTTACTATGCATGGTGTCATCGTGGCAGCGGAAAGATGCGTGTATGGCTGCCTCAGGATCTGAGTGCTACCAACCCCACTCAGCCGGCTACGCTTGCTTCGGAGAGTAAGGTGAGCAGTTCACTGGAGCGGATGCCTGCCCTCTCAAGCATCAACGACCGTCTGGTGCCGAAGGATGAGAACGATCGTAGCGTGCCTTACACCCACTGGTGGCCGAAGAAGGACTGCACCGAGTGGCTTGGCTATGAGTTCCCGCAGGAGAGTACCGTCCAGAGTGCTACCGTCTATTGGTATGATGACGGCCCTTGGGGTGGATGTCGCGTGCCGCAGGCTTGGCGTATCCTCTATCAGGATGCTCAGGGACAGTGGCTGCCTGTGACGGGTGCCGACGGCTATCCTACGGATAAAGGCTCAGCCTGTACGGTGAACTTTGATCCTGTGAAGACAAAGGCACTTCGCCTTGAAGTGACACTGCCTGTGGATAATGCAGCAGGACTCTTTGAGTGGTCAGTGCGCTAAGACAGATTTTGTAGCTATACGGGAGTCGTTTGTCAGTTGTCTGATAAGCGACTCCTGTTTTGTTTCTATGACACGCGAAGCGAAATCAGGGGTGTTATAGGAATAGAGCAGCCGACGATAGAACTCCTTGGGATCGCGCTGGGGCAACAGGAAGGGCTTGGTGGCTTTTCCCTGCTTATCTATATAAGAAAGGTACACGCGCGTGTAAAGTCCGTCGTCACGGCGACTGGTGAAGAGGAACCAGCGGTTGTTGGTACTCCAATTGTGAAAACTTTCAGCCCGTTCGCTGTTTACTTCGTCCATTGCCCGTGTTTCCCCGTTTTCGAGATCCAACAGCCAGAGGTCAGCCTCTGGATGCCAGATGGAGAAATAACCGTAGTCAGCCTGAGTATACATCAGGAAGCGGCCGTCATACGACAGTCTTGGCCATGTGACGCTCTTACCTGTCTTGTCTGCACTGACGAGGGTATCCACCTCTGTGCCGATCTTTCCGGTTGTCTCGTCGAAGCTGACGCGGCAGAGACTGTATTTCTCCTTGTCATAATCGGTGGGGTAAACCTGTCGGCGGGCTGTCGTGAAATAGAGCCACTTGCCGTCAGGCGAGAAGGCTGGGGTATTCTCTGCCCAGTATTTCTTCATGATCAGCGTGTCGCGGATGATCGTGTGCGTCTCCGTATCATAGACGAACACGTCTGACGAGGAGTCATAGACCTCAATGCGCTTCTTTGGATTCGTAGTATGGAACATCTGCGAGGTCTTGTTGGTAGAGAAAGCACAGTATCGGCCGCCCGGATGCCAGTATGGATAGACCATAGCACCACCGAGCGAGTCGTTACGGGCTTTCAGGTATTCTTCCTTGCCGTTGCGGTGGATGATGGTAGCACCATGATCGCCTCGGGCATGGAACACGTATTGGTCTGGATTCGTGCGATTGGCTGTATGGCAGTTCAGACAGGTGCCATTCAGTTCGCGGTTCTCGATGAGTACGGTCTCCTCGAAATTGGAAAGGTCGCGCTGGAAGAGTCCCATGTGACTGTATATCTCGTAGCTGGGTGGGATGCGGCGATAGGTGATGCCCCATTCGCCGAGTGGCTCCTGACTGACGTGAATGGTAAAGTCGCGATAGCGTGTCCAGCGGCCGTCTTTCTCAGCACAGACACTGACAGTCAAGGTTCCGCCTTTGTTCTCTTCCAGGAGCTGGTGCCAGTCCTCTATGTCGAAATCGGCGTATGATCCGTTGGCTTGTATGGTCTTGTCGCCTTTTCCTTTGATGGTGGCATCGATGGTGGTGACGCTGTCATCGGCCATAGAGAAATTTAGTGGGGCAATGCCTGTAGGAATGGTGACATCGATATAGTCAGGGTAGATGGCTGGCAGCGTATCAGACTCTGTCACATTCTCCGGATGGGAAGTACATCCTGCCAACACAGCCAGTAGCATCACAAGGCAATATAGTCTATTCATCGTCTTTCTCATTACATAAAGAATGTATCTGGCGCTTTCTCGCATAGTTCACGCAGTCGTCCGAAGGTTGGATGGTCCTTTATCAGCTCTGGGTGCTCTGCCAAGGGGCGCATCTTCTGGGCCCATCTGCGATAGTAGATGGTCTTTTCAAGTACGGAGATATATTTCAGTGCGACCTCTGGCTGGTTATAGATCAGGCTGCATTCCGTCAGTCGTACCAGTGAACGGCCGCTCTTATTGTAATTCTCGATAGATTCCATCGCCTCGAAGGCACTGCGTTGCGACATGCTGATGATGCCTGTCATCATGTAGATGTCGCTCATGATGAAAGCCGCAGATCTCCCGCTCAGTGCCTGTTTCGTCATCGGAACACCAAGCAAAAGCGTCTGCTGGTCTATCTGACCTGTCTGGAACATGGCCAATGCCGCAGCACTGTTACAGGCTAGCGACTGCGGCGTCTGTTCATTGTATTTGTTGATAATCTGAGTCCAGTCTCCTTTGCGGATCAGGTAGTCGTATTCCAATTCCTCTTCGGTGCCGCCTAAGGGATGGCGTGGGAGGTTACAGACGATGATGGCGGGGATGAATGCTGCAAGAAAGATGACGGAAGACACGGCGGGATGTCGCTTTTGTGCTTTCAGTGTCACGAGATGGAGCAGCAGATAGGTTGCTCCATGCGCCAGCATACAGAGCGCAGCGACAATGACTGCACCAAACAGCGTGTTGAAAAAGAACTGTTGGATAAAGGCCCAAGCCAGTTCTGCCCAGCCCCACGGCATGGCGAGTCTGTCTTCGATATACATCCAGTCCCAGATAAAGAGCGTAGACTGTTCCCTTGCCGATAAAATGTGCGGGTATTTGAAATACCATAGGCAGAAGACGGCTATAGCAAACCCGGTAGCTATAGCCCAGCGCCAGTAATGTGTTACAAAATATCTTGCCTTCATGCCTTGATGATTCTTTTTTTGATGCTGCAAAGATACGTAAGTTTTTTTATTTGGCCAAATATTAAGATAAAAAAGGTGCCGCGTCGTCTCGACGCAGCACCCATGAATACCAAAACAATGTGTCTAATTACTAAACTACTATATAAAACTAACCTAAAAAGTCTTATTGTTTTTGGTCGTTTATTAATATCCAGGATTCTGCTCACACTCAGAATTCATCAGAATCTCATTCTCAGGAATCGGCATGAACATCTTATCCATGTTAAAGTCAAAGTTACGAGCCGTACGCCACTCTTTGATGGTAGTAGGACCAGCATCTGGCAGACTGTTCTTCGGATAAACGGTGTTCACGTGCTCCTCCAAGAATCCAGACTTATGCATATCTGAACGCAGCAAAGGCTCTGCAGTGAACTCCTTACGACGCTCGTTGTTAACAGCCACTTTCCAAACCTCTGAGGTATAGCCCTTCTCTGCCTTAACCTTTGTGTAGTACTCCTTTGCGTCGGGTACCTTCACAGTCTTCGTGTTGAATGGGAAAGGATAATTGCCATCCAAATCAACAGCATCACCGTGACCCTGATCACCGTAGAAGTCGGCCACCTTCTGGTGGTAATCGACATACTTAGACAAGTCCTTGCCCACTTCCAGGTTACCGAAGGCGCGCTCACGGATCTGGTTTACATAACCCCAGCCTTCAGCCTCCTTACCCAGACGGAAGCAGCACTCTGCCTGGTCGAGCAGTACGTTTGCATAACGCTTGAAGTAGATGTGGTCGGGCAGCCAGAGCATACCTGTTGACCAGTCGCAACCACGGCCATTACGCCAGTGCTTGGTTGACCATACTGTAGGAGCGGGGTCAGCAGAAGCCCAGTGGTAACCGCACCAGCCTACGAACTCCTGGTTGAATGGGTTGAAACCAATCGGGTGCTGTGGGTCATAGCGACCGTTGTCGCCTTCATCAGTAATCTTATAGGCGTCATATTCTGCCTGATCAAATACAAACTTGGGCTCGAGAGGATCACCGTTGCTCTTATAGCCGCGGAGGTAACCTTTTGATGCTGCATAATCAAGCCATTTCTGAGTTGGCTTTACGTGCTGTTCCCATGTTGGGTGGTCTTTCCACATCTCGTAAGGAACGGTACCAGTAACCATTGAACCGTCACGACGCTTGTCGAATGAACCAGCATATTCGCCATCAAGATAGTTCTCGAAAGAGTCATACAGCTCCCAAGACATCTGGTAGGTACCCCAGGCACCATTTGATGTCGGGCCAAAGTAGAAACCAGTCCAACCACGTGCACCAGCGTTCTTGGTGTTATCCCATGTACCATAGTCATCACCAGAGTTCAGCAGGATCTGCCAGATACACTCCTTGGGGTATGCCTCAGCAGCATCATACAATGTGGTGAATGAGGGGTTTAGTTCATAAACGCCACTCTTGATAATCTGATCGAAAGCATCGTATGCCTTCTGATAGCACTCATTGGCAGTCTCGGGAACGGTATATGCCTTCCACATATAGGCATCACCGAGGAAAGCGAGAGCCATACCCTTGGTGCAACGGCCAGCCTGATTCTGGAATGGCTCCCAGTCAAGCAGCTGAGCAGCTTCTGTGAAGTCGGCAATCACGAAGTCCCACATTTCGGCAAATGTCTCAGCCTTGGGCTTGGTGGGGTCGGTCAGATAGCTTTCACCAGTCTTCAGCAGGGGCACACGTCCGAAGGTGTTAGCCAGTTCGAAGAACTCGAATCCGCGGAGGGCAATAGCCTCACCTTTCAGATGTTGTTTTGTATTATCAGAAACACCTTCTGCGGTCTCAAGACCTGCCAGGAAGTCATTACAACGCTGGATACAGGTATAAGACTGAGTCCAGAAAGTTTTCAGCTGTGCCTGAGAAGAAGTCCAATTCTGAGTCATGAAGTCCTTATCCCAACCAGAAGCCTGAGAGTCCATTGTAGGGTGACAACCGTTGAAAATCCAGTATTTATAACAGTCATCATTTGTACGGGGAAGCAGCTGGTCATAGCAACCCGTCATACCCTTAATGGCGTTAGCGTCGTTCTCATACAAAGCATCAGACGACAGAAGCGAGTAGTGTGTTACGTCCAGGTACTTGTCGTTGTTGCAGGAGGTCAAGCCCAAGCCCATTGTACCGCACACTGCTGCACCTAAAATGAAATATCTTGTTTTCATATTTTTATTCTTTATCTTTTTACTTTTCACTATAAACTATTAACTCCTTAGAAGGTCACGTTAATACCGAATGCATAGGTACGAGGCATTGGGTAACGACCGGTGTCAAGACCAGTGTAAAGTACACTACCCTGACCGCACTCAGGATCACCATACTTGTTGTAACCAGAGATGCAGCATACATTCTGAACAGAGAGATAGACACGTGCATTCTGGATGAGCAGCATCTGTGAGATGTTCTTCGGGAGCGTGTATCCAATCTGGATGTTAGAGATCTTCAGGAAGTCACCGTTCTTCACCCAAGCGTCGCTGGCGCGCATGTTGTAGTTCTCGTCGAGAAGTGACAGGCGAGCCTCAGAACCATTAGGATTGGCAGGTGACCATGCGTTGTCGGCAGCCTCTGTCAGGATGTTTGGTGAAGTACCATCATCAGAGCTGAACATGTTGGTCAGACGCATGGCTGAGTAAGAGAAAATCTTCTGACCGAATACACCATAAGCCTGTAAGGTGAAGTCCCAGTTCTTATAGTTGGCACCGAGTGTAAGACCGTAGTTCAGAGAGGGGAAACCGTCGCCGAGGATGTCCATATCCTGCTCGTTGATATTACCATCACCATTCAGATCCTTAAAGATGTAATCACCCATCTTGGCTTTTGGCTGAGAATCAACAGTGATTGGATTGCCATTTTCATCCACACCAGGACGGTTGTGGACATATTGCAGGTCAGCATCTGTACGGACAATACCTTCTATGCGGTAGCCATAGAATGAACCTACAGCCTCACCTTCCTTACAGATAGAGTGGTTACCCCAGTGATAACCGTCGGCAGAACCTACAGCACCTGTGTTAGAACCGTCACCGGTACCCTGACCAGATGAGTCTGAGTTAGTGTTGTAGATAGGATCACCCATCTTCTTAACCTTGTTGGTCAGAGTAGAACCAGTCAGTGTAGCGTTGATACTCCAGTCCTTGTTGATGCGCTTGTTGTAGCCAACCATGAACTCGAAACCCTTGTTCTGGATCTCACCGTAGTTGGTGTAGATGCTTGCAAAACCTGATGAAGGACGGATGTTACGCCACAGCAGCAGGTCCTTAGAAGTACGTACGAAGTAGTCGAGTCCGATAACGAGCTGGCTGCCGAAGAAAGCGGCATCGATACCGAAGTTAAGCTGCTCGTTGGTCTCCCACTTCAGGCTTGTGTCCTTCAGCACAGAATAGAAACCCTTTAATACGTCGGGGGTACCTGTACCCATACCGATAGGAGATAATGCATTATAATAAACGTACATACCATCCTGATTCAGACCAATGACAGACATATCGGTAGCACCACCAGAGTTACCAGTCTGACCCCAACCGAAGCGGAGCTTCAAGTTGTCAACCCACTCTACGTTCTTCATGAACGGCTCCTCAGAGATACGCCAACCGGCGGCTACTGATGGGAAAGTACCCCACTTGTTACCCTGACCGAAGTTAGAAGAACCGTCGCGACGGACAGTTGCAGTCAACAGATAGCGATCCATCAGACTGTAAGAAGCACGAGCGAAGTATGAGATCATGCGGCTCTCAAGGTTTAAACCGCCATTGGCGTTACGCTTGGTAGGCTGAGTGGTCAGGCTCAGGTCACGAGCGTCCTTAGAGTCATAACCGATAGAAGAACCACCTACCCACTGACCATACCAGCGAGAAACCTCGTTACCGAGCATGGCAGTCACATTGTGAATGTCGTTGCTCCAGTTGTAGGTCAAAGTGTTCTGGATACGGAGGGTCTGGCTGTCGCTGTTGCCCAAGTCGAAACGATAGTTATTATTCTCTGCAGGGTTGTAGTAAGCATCACCATTGCCCTGAGTCACGTCGATCCATACGCCGTTAACCTGGTTGTAGCGCTTGATACCACCATAGAAGTTCTCATTTGAGCTGGCATTGTAGTCATAAGCGATCTGGGTCTTCCACTCCAGACCCTTAACTGGCTTGATGGTCAGGTGAGCATTTGAGAGGGTACGGTTGCTGCGGTTGCGGCCGTTCAGCTCCATCTGCTTGGCATACATGTTACCTAAGGTAGTTCCCCAGAAACCATCGTTGAAGTTCTTACCATTTGTCACGTCACCATAGGTTCCGTCGGGGTTCACTACATTTGGAGAAACGTAGGTACCGGCGGGAACGCCATCATAAGTAACCACATTGCTGGTCACGAAGTCCATTGAAGGACATGCGAAAGCGTAGTCACGCAGAGAAGACAGGTTACCGAAGTTACCTACAGACACGTTAGAACCGTGGTTGTCGGTATGTGTCCAAGACACCTCTGCACCGAAGGCAATATACTTGTTGACCTCAGAGTTAACGCTTGCACGGGCGGTGATACGCTGGTACTCAGTGTTGACAACAATACCATTGTTACGCAGGAAACCTACAGATGCGTTGTACTGAGTCTTCTCGTTACCACCAGAAGCAGAAACGTTGTAGTTCTGACGCCATGCGGCACGGGTCATCTCATCCTGCCAGTCGGTATATTTACGCTTACCGTCATATTCAGCTGTCCAGATGGGGTTCCACATGAGGGCATTACCTGCATCATCTAGCTGACCGTCGTTGATACGGGCCTGACGCAGGTTAGCGGCATAGCGGTCGCCGCTGCAAACATCCAGCTTAGAACCGCGGGTCTGAATACCGAAGTCAGCTGTTACATTAATATTGGTATGACCCTTTGAACCGTGCTTGGTGGTAATCATGATCACACCGTTAGCACCTGCAGAACCGTAGATAGCGGTTGCAGAGGCATCCTTCAACACATCGATTGACTCGATGTCGCTGGGGTTCACGAAGCTGGCATCGGTGCCAACCTGTACACCATCAACCACATACAGAGGAGCGGCACTACCGTTAATGGTGGCGACACCACGGATACGAACCTGAGCCTTGGCGTCAGGAGAACCGTCCTGCATGGTTACGATCACACCAGGAGCAGCACCTTGCAGACCCTGAGCGATGTTCACAGGAGCGCGCTTCATCATGTCCTCGGTGTTGACTGATACAACAGAGCCGGTAATATCGCTCTTCTTCATAGTACCATAACCAACGACCACGATGTCGTTCAACATCTGAGCGTCTTCTCTCAGTACGACTGTGATGTTGTTACGACCGCCAACCTTTACTTTCTCGGTAACATATCCCACATAGGATACTTCCAAGGTAGCGTTTGAACCAGCCTCCACAGAGAAATTACCGTTGAAATCGGTAATAGCACCTGATTGGGCGCCCACTACTTTTACAGTTGCACCGATGACCGGTTCACCTGCTTCATCATTCACCGTTCCCTTCACGATGCTCTGAGCCATAGCTCCCAAGGGGAACAAACAGAGCAGGAACAGTGCCATTAACGGCTTTTGCAGTGATTTAAAATTCCACATAATTTAATTAATTAGTTAGATAATTGTTGTTTATTGATGTAGATTGTGATTATCTTAATACTTAACGGTTAAGTATCCCAAGCTATGGGACACCGTATAAACGATTTCCTACAATTGGCCTACATTTTACCTTTTGCAGATTCTTAAGTCTCTTCATATACCTTATTTAATTAATTA